>TARA_B110000003_G_scaffold54531_1_pt1 | contig 19089 bp, 29 predicted proteins | sample TARA_B110000003 | Tara Oceans TARA_B110000003 (sample SAMEA4396424) | marine metagenome | biome: Westerlies Biome; feature: [SRF] surface water layer (ENVO:00010504); material: water (ENVO:00002006), including particulate matter (ENVO:01000060) such as... | depth 5 m
CATTTAAGGCTTATTAAAGGGTTAAGAGGAACTATGCTTGCATGGTGGGCTATCATAGGCTTAATTATTACCACTTTTGCTTTTCTTGGAGTTAATTTATTTTTATCTGGACTGCATTCATACGGAGAGTTGTAAGCTTGCAAAGCTAATAAATCTAACGTACGCTTTACTAAAATTAATCAATAAAAAGATATATGCAAAAAAATTTAGTTTCCATAGAAAACCTTTCATTTGATTATGGAAAAGAGTCCCTTCACAAAGATATAAATATGAAATTTGCAAGAGGGAAAGTATCCGCAATTATGGGTGGAAGTGGCTGTGGTAAAACAACTATTTTAAAGTTAATTGGTGGCCAATTAGAGCCCAAGTCAGGAAAAGTTGTTGTGGATAATGCAATAGTTCACGAACAAGATAGAGGCGGCATTTATAATCTTAGGCGTAAAATGGGAATGTTATTTCAACACGGTGCTTTATTTACGGATTTATCAGTTTTTGAAAATGTAGCTTTTCCGATGCGTGAACACACAAATCTTCCTGAAAATATCATAAAAGATCTTGTTCTTTTAAAGTTAAATGCAGTTGGTTTGAGAGGCGCATATAAAAAAATGCCTGCGGAGCTATCTGGTGGCATGGCTCGTAGAGTGGCTTTAGCAAGAGCTATAGCGCTTGATCCAGATATTATTATGTATGATGAGCCTTTTGCTGGACTGGATCCAATATCAATGGCAGTGATATGTGACTTAATAAGGACATTAAATGATGCTCTTGGAGCTACATCAATTATTGTTACTCACGATGTAGCTGAAACTTTTTCGTTTGCTGATTATATTTATTTTTTAGCGGACGGGGTTGTTGCTGCAGAAGGTTCACCAAAACAACTCATGTCTTCAAAATTACCTTTTGTTAAACAGTTCATTCATTCCGAAAAAGATGGACCCGTTCCTTTTCATACCAAAGCACCAAGTTATAAATCTGATTTAGGTCTATAAAGCTATGATTAATAAATTACTAAATTTTTTTGAACAATTAGGCGGAGCATTTAGGAGTCGTCTAACTAGACTTGGCGCAGGAACAAGGCTATTTTTTTTAATACTAATATATTCTACTGATAGCTTCAAAAGAATTCATTTAACTATTAAAGAAATTTATTTTACTGGGGTACTCTCTTTAGTAATTATTGTTGTATCAGCTTTTTTTGTAGGTATGGTGTTGGGATTACAAGGTTATTATACGCTTGAAAAATATGGTTCATCAGAGGCAATAGGTGTTCTTGTTGCTTTAGCTTTAGTGAGGGAGCTTGGACCAGTTGTTACAGCCTTGCTTTTTGCTGGGAGAGCAGGCACAGCAATAACTGCAGAAATTGGATTAATGAAAGCCACTGAACAATTATCGGCGATGGAAATGATGGCAGTTAGCCCAATAGCAAGAATAATCGCACCACGTTTTTGGGCCGGAATGATAAGTATGCCAATTTTAGCTACTATATTTTCTATGGTAGGAATTTTGGGTGGTTATTTAATTGCTGTTATTGTGATTGGAGTTGATGAGGGTGCATTTTGGTCGCAAATGCAAGCTAATGTAGATTTCCATAATGATATTGTGGATGGAGCAGTTAAAAGTATCGTATTTGGTTTTGCGTGCACAATGATCGCTCTTTTTGAAGGCCTAGATGCACCTCCAACTGCAGAAGGTGTTAGTAGGGCCACTACAAGAACGGTTGTAATTTCTTCTTTAGCTGTATTAGGTTTAGATTTTGTTTTAACATCATTTATGTTTGTTTAAAATAGCTGAAAATACTATAGGATAATAATATTATGAATAGAATTAAATTAGATATCTGGGTTGGAATTTTAGTAACTATTGGAATTATTTCTCTATTTGGCTTAGCTACAAAAGTGGGAAATTTAACATCCAATAGTATTAAGAATACTTATTCCGTTGTTGCTCATTTTGAAAACATTGGCGGTCTAAAGCCAAGGGCACCAGTAAAGAGTGCTGGAGTTGTTGTAGGCAGAGTTGATTCAATCATTTTTGATACCAATGCATATAATGCAGTTGTTAAAATAAATATTGATGGTCGATATGTTTTTCCTAAAGACACTTTTGCAAACATATATACTGCTGGTTTATTAGGAGAGCAATATATTGCTTTGGAGGCAGGTGGAGATCTAGAAAACTTGGTTGCTAATGACAGAATTATACAAACTCAGGATGCAGTTGTTTTGGAAAAACTTATTAGTCAGTTTTTATACAATAGTGCTTCAAAAGAAGACTAGCTAAAAAAAGAAGGACGAAAGATTATGTCGATTAAAAAATATCTATCAATTTTCTTATTATTGATAATCTCAAATATAGCATTTGCTAATTTGGCACCAGATGAACTTGTCAGAAAAACTGCTGATGATGTTATTAATGAAATAAATAAAGATAAAGATATTAAAGCGGGAGACAGAGAAAAAATATACAAGCTGGCTGAAGAAAAAATACTACCAAACTTTGATTTTGTGAGGATTTGTCGTCTCGTATTAGGTAAAAATTGGAGGGCAATGACGGTTGAGCAAAGAGACATATTTCAAGTTGAATTTAGGGGATTGTTGCTGAGAACTTATGCAATTGCATTATCAAAATTCAGCGGGCAGACTATCGAATTTAAACCCCTGAGGATGAAAGACTCAGACAAGATAGTTCTTGTCAAAACAGAGATAACCCAAAATGGTGGGCAGCCTATCAATGTAAATTATGCTTTATCAAACAGCACAGGTAAATGGTTAGTTTTTGATATTGTGATAGAGGGTGTTAGTTTAGTTACGAATTACAGAAGTCAATTTTCTAGCCAAATAAAAAAAAGTGGTATTGAAGATTTACTAAAACAACTTTCTGAGAAAAATAATGAGTCCAATTGAATTAAATAAAAAAAATTGGGTCCTCAATGGGAATATCACTTTTAATGAAATTCTCTTTTTGATGAATGAAACTAAAAATCATAACTGGAATGAAAATATTACTTTAGATTTATCGCAAGTTAAAAATATAGATACTTCTTTGCTGGGCTTACTGTTTGAATGGAAAAGGCAAGCAAAGGAAAATAAATATTTATTTAATATTACTAAAGCACCAAAAAACTTAACAAAATTAGCTCAGCTGTATGGAGTAAAAGAATTTCTTTAAAGTAATAAGCGTCCTCAGTAGTCACTTAAAATAATTCATTAGAAAGTTTCATGAAAAAAGCTATAGTATTTAAAAGCGTAAAAAAAAATTACAAACAACTTAAAGCAGTTGATGGAATTTCATTATCTGTCAATCAGGGAGAATTTTTTGGTTTATTGGGACCAAATGGCGCAGGTAAATCAACTATGATAAATATGTTAGCTGGCTTAGTTAAGCCTTCTTCTGGGTCAATAAACGTGATGGGATTTGATGTTCTTAAAGACTATCAAAATGCAAGACACTCAGTTGGTATTGTGCCTCAGGAATTAGTATTTGACCCATTCTTTAATGTAAGAGAGATGCTTCGCTTTCAAGCAGGTTACTTTGGTAAAAGTAAAAGTAACGATGAGTGGATAGATGAAATTATTGGAAGACTTGATCTTACAGATAAAAAATCAACAAATATGAGAATGTTATCCGGAGGGATGAAAAGAAGAGCATTAATTGCTCAGGCATTAGTTCACAAACCTCCAGTAATTGTTTTAGATGAACCAACTGCCGGTGTTGATGTAGAATTAAGGCAAAGATTATGGGCTTTTATAAAAGAATTAAATAAAGAAGGGCACACAATTATTCTGACTACTCATTATTTGGAGGAAGCTGAAACATTATGTAATCGTGTTGGCATGATGAGAAGCGGGAAACTTGTTGCATTGGATACAACTAAAAATTTGCTAAAAAAGTTTTCAGCAAAAAATTTGAAGCTCAGATTGAATCTAGATAAAAAAAATAGGGCTACACTTTCTTTACCAGGAGTTCATTACAGTCTAAACGATGATTGGTTCACATTCGAATTAAAAAAAATTTCAGATATTGCCTCAATTATTACAAAGCTAAAGCAGCTTAAAATTGAAATACTGGATATGGAGACTGTTGATCCAGATTTAGAGAATGTATTTCTTAAGTTAACTAGGAAAAAAGTTTAAATGAATTCTTTTGAATCACAGCTTATAGGTACATGGACTCTGCTTAAAAAAGAACTTTTGAGATTTTGGAGAGTAGCTTTTCAAACAGTCGCAGCACCTGTGATTTCTGGAATACTCTATCTGCTTATTTTTTCCCATGTTCTTGATGGCCGATTGGAAGTATATGAGGGAGTTCCTTATATGGCATTTTTGATTCCAGGGCTAATTATGATGTCACTTTTACAAAATGCATTTTCTAATAGTTCATCAAGTTTAATTCAAGCAAAAGTTATGGGTAATATTGTTTTTCTTTTACTAACTCCTTTAAGCTACCTTCAATTATATTTTTCTTTATTAGTTGCATCAATTGCTAGAGGAATTTTTGTCGGAATATGTATATTTTTTATTTCTATTTTTTACATCAAAATACCAATCGAGAGCCCATTAATATTATTTTTATTTGCTTTTCTAGGTGGCGGCTTGATGGGTTCTTTTGGAATAATTGCTGGAGTTTGGGCCGAAAGATTCGATCAGATGGCTGCTTTTGGTAATTTTGTGATTATGCCTTTATCGATGTTATCTGGAGTATTTTACTCAATACATTCGTTACCTCCGTTGTGGCAAAAAGTTTCTCATTTAAATCCATTTTTTTATATGATTGACGGATTTAGATATGGTTTTTTTGGACAATCCGATACCTCACCTTATTTAAGTTTATTAATTGTGACTTTATTTTTTATTATTTTGGCTTTTATTACAATCAGAATGTTAAAATCTGGGTATAAATTAAGAGGGTAATATTAGATTGCTTCAGCCAACTGAAATTGAAGAAATAATAAAAAAAAACCTAGAGTGTATTTATTTAAGAATAAATGGTGATGATGGAACACATTTTGATGCCACGATTGTAAGTAAATCATTTATTAATCAATCAATACTTCAGCAGCATCAATTAGTTTATAAATCTTTAGGAGCAATGATGATAAAGGAAATACATGCTTTATCAATAAAAACTTATACCCCGAATCAATGGAAAATTATAATGGAGCAAGGAAAATAAAATGACAATAAATGTAAAAATTAAAGAGTTAATAGATGCTAATAGTGTTGTACTGTTTATGAAAGGAAACCCAAAATTTCCTCAATGTGGGTTTTCGAGTGTAGCGTGTCAAATATTAGACGCAACGGGAGCTCCTTATGAAACTATTGATGTCCTCCAAGATCCGGATATTAGAGAGGGTGTTAAAGTTTTTTCAAACTGGCCAACCGTACCTCAGCTATATGTTAATGGAGAGTTTGTTGGTGGTGCAGATATTATGCGCGAGATGTATGAATCAGGTGAGCTATCTAAAATAATTCCGAAGATATAAGTTGGATCAATTAATTATTTATGGCGGTAAAGAGTTAAATGGAGAAATAAATATCTCTGGAGCAAAAAATGCTGCTCTTCCTATTCTAATTTCGTCATTGCTTTCAGATAAACCTTTAATCTTGAAAAATGTGCCAGACCTTTATGATATTAAAACTACCTTTAAGTTATTAAAAGTATTGGGAGTTGAAATTGAAAAAAGTGATATTAATGTTTCTTTAAATGCAAAATCAATTACTCAATTCGATGCACCTTATGAACTTGTTAAAACTATGCGAGCTTCTATCTTGGTTTTAGGGCCTCTTTTAACAAGATTTGGTAAAGCAAGAGTCTCTCTTCCTGGCGGATGCTCCATTGGATCTCGTCCAGTTGACATTCATATTAAGGGGCTTGAAGCAATGGGAGCTAAAATTAATCTTAATCAAGGATATATAGATGCAACAACTGCACATTTGCCTAATAATAAATTAGTAGGTTGTAAGATATTTATGGACCAAGTAACTGTTACAGGGACTGAAAACTTAATGATGGCAGCAGTTTTAGCAGAAGGCGTAACTATTTTAGAAAATTCTGCAAAAGAGCCTGAAGTCGAAGATTTAGGCGATTGTCTTAATAAAATGGGAGCAAGGATAACTGGGCTTGGTACAAATACAATTACAGTTAAAGGGGTCAACTCTTTGAATACAGCAGAACATACAATTATTTTTGATCGAATTGAGGCGGGAACATATTTGGTTGCTGGAGTAATGGCTGGGGGGAATATTAAATGTAATAATGTTGATCCAGATAAAATGGAATCTATTATTCAAAAGTTAAAAGAAACAGGCGTCACAGTGACTCAAGATAAAACCTCAATCACAATTAATGGTAAGAAGGATTTTGATTCAGTTGATATCAGAACAGCTCCTTATCCTGCTTTTCCAACTGATATGCAAGCGCAGTTTATGGCCCTTAATGTTATAGCAAACGGAGTTAGCGAAGTAACAGAAACAATATTTGAGAATAGGTTTATGCATGTTCAAGAATTAATAAGAATGGGAGCAGATATTGACATTAGGCAAAATACAGCCATCATTAAGGGGAATGCTCTTTTACAGGGCACTAATGTTATGGCAACTGATCTAAGAGCTTCAGCATCACTTGTTCTTGCTGGATTGGTCGCCAAAGGCATAACTATTATTGATAGAATTTATCATTTGGATAGGGGCTATCAAGATTTAGAAAAAAAATTTAATGCAATAGGTGCGAAGATTGAGAGGGTATACAAATGATTACAATAGCTTTATCTAAAGGTAGAATTTTTGAAGAAACAATGCCAATTCTTAATGAAGCTGGAATCTTTTGTAATGAAGATCCTGAAAAGTCCAGAAAATTAGTCTTAACAACTAATAGCAAAGACTTACAATTAATTATTGTTCGAGCATCTGATGTGCCAACATATGTAGAGTGGGGTGGCGCCGATTTAGGTATTGCTGGAAAAGACGTGTTAGATGAGTACCAAGGCATTGGTTTATATCAGCCTTTAGATTTAGGAATTGGTAAGTGTAAAATGATGATCGCAGCAGAAAAAACTTTTGATTATCAAAGAAGTATAAAAAATAAATTAAAATTAAGAGTAGCAACGAAATATGCCTCTGCTACCAGAAAGTATTTTTCACAAAAGGGAATTAGCATAAATCTTATAAAATTGTATGGTTCTATGGAGCTAGCTCCAATTGTTGGTATGTCAGATATTATTGTGGACTTGGTTAGTTCGGGGAAAACCCTACAAGCAAATAATTTAGTACCTATTGAGGAGGTTGGAGAGATTTCGTCTAAATTAATTGTAAATAAAGCCTCATTAAAAATAAATAGAGAGCTAATACAGCCCTTAATTCAAAAATTCTCAGATGCTGTTTCTAAATAACTTGTGAATATAAAAAAATTAAAATCAACGGATAAGAATTTTTTAGCAGAACTTAAGAAATTACTAGCTTTTGATTCTGATGGAAATGAAGAAATTGTTAAAACAGCGCATGAAATTGTTAGCTCAGTTAGGAAAGATGGGGACAAAGCACTATTAGAATTTACTAAAAAATTTGATCGTATTTCAATTAACAGTGTTCAAGGGCTAGAGATTAATCAAAAGGAATTATCAGAGGCTTTAGATAAAATACCTCATAACACTAGGGAATCTTTAGAGCTTGCTGCAAAAAGAATTTACGATTATCATCTCAAGCAAAAATCTGAATCATGGGCATATAAGGATGATCAAGGCTCAAGTTATGGACAAAAGATTTCACCCTTAGACAGAGTAGGACTTTATGTGCCAGGAGGCAAAGCAGCTTATCCATCGTCAGTACTAATGAATGCCATACCTGCAAAAATAGCAGGAGTAAAAGAGTTAATTATGGTTGTTCCAACACCTGATAACGAAAAAAATGACTTAGTTCTAGCAGCTGCAAAAATAGCTGGAGTTGATAGAATTTTCGCTATAGGTGGAGCTCAAGCAATAGCAGCTTTAGCTTATGGGACAGAAACGATACCTCAAGTTGATAAAATTGTAGGACCTGGTAATGCATATGTAGCAGAAGCAAAACGTAAAGTTTTTGGGCAGGTAGGAATAGATATGATAGCTGGGCCATCTGAAATCACTATTATTTGTGATGGAAAAACAAATCCAGACTGGATTGCAATGGATTTATTTTCACAAGCCGAGCATGACGAACTATCTCAATCTATTTTGATTGCCACAGATAAAGCATTTATTGATTCGGTGATGATTAGTATTAATAAGTTAATTACCAAAATGCCTAGAAAATCTGTAATTAAAACTTCACTAGAAAATAGAGGGGTTTTCATTACGGTAAAAGATTTAAAAGAAGCAGCTGCTATATCTGATTATATTGCCCCAGAACACCTAGAACTTTCCGTTGAAAATCCTGAAGATTTGCTAAAAAATATAAATCATGCGGGAGCTATATTCTTGGGTCGAAATACATGTGAGGCAGTCGGCGACTATTGTGCTGGCCCCAACCATGTTCTCCCAACATCTGGAACTGCACGTTTTTCTTCACCTTTAGGTGTGAATGATTTTCAAAAAAGGTCTAGCCTAATATCCTTATCTGCTGAAACTGCCACTGACTTGGGATCTATTGCTTCTGTTTTAGCAGAAGGAGAAGGTTTATACGCACACTCTGCATCAGCAAAATATAGAATTACAAAGAAAGATGAATAGCTATTGGGGAGATGTTGTAAAAAAATTAACACCCTACGAGCCAGGAGAGCAACCTACAAATAGTTTACTTTTAAAACTAAATACTAATGAAAATCCATATGCTCCTAGTCCAAAAGTATTAAAAGCAATTAAAGCAAGCGTTAAGGAGAGTTTGAGGTTGTATCCAGATCCAGAAAGTATGAATCTTAAAGCTTCGATTTCAGACTATTATGGTTTAGAAACATCTAATATTTTTGTTGGAAATGGTTCTGATGAAATTTTAGCTTTTATTTTTCAAGCTTTACTAAAAAAAAGTAGACCAATTTTTTTCCCAGATATTACTTATAGTTTTTATCCAGTTTATTGCAATCTTTTCGATATTCAATATAAAACTATCCCGTTAGATACGGAATTCAAAATAAATTTTGCAGATTATGGAATAGATAACGGAGGTATTATTTTTCCAAATCCTAATGCACCTACAGGTATTCCAAAGTCATTAAAAGAGATAGAGGAATTATTAAAACTTAATAAAGATAGTGTGGTTGTAGTTGATGAGGCATACGTTGATTTTGGAACAGAATCTGCAGTTAATTTAGTAAACCAATATAAAAACTTAGTTGTGACACAATCAATGTCAAAATCAAGATCTCTTGCGGGTATGAGGTTAGGCTTTGCATTTGCAGATCAAGGATTAATAGAAGCACTCTCTCGCATAAAAAACAGTTTTAATTCTTACCCAGTTGACAGGCTTGCCCAAGAAGCAGGTATTGCTGCTATTAATGATGAGGATTATTTTACTGAAACTAGAGAAAATATTATTGAGGCAAGAACATTTCTAGAAAAAAGTTTATTAGAGTTGAAGTTTGAAACACTGCCTTCAGGTGCCAATTTTGTATTTACTAAGCATCACATAATGAATGCAAGTGAGATATTTAAAAAATTAAGAGATTCTGGTATTTTAGTTCGTCACTTTAATAACCCAGAGAGAATATCTCAGTATCTCAGAATTACTGTTGGCACAATGAAGCAAATGAAGCAATTAATATCGATATTGAAGTCTTAATATCAAAGGAATAAGGAGAAAATATGCATGTCTAAAGAATTTGATTATTTGAAAAAAGAATTTCCCAGAACATTTAGAGATACTGTTTTAGAGCATAAAGCAGTTAATAAAGTAATCACATTTTGTGATGACAACAACCAATACCTTCTTTTTACTGAAATGTTTCGCCAAGTAAATAACGGTAAAGGTATTTCTGAAGATTTGGAAATTTATTTTGTTAACTACTTGTCAGAAAAATATAACACGAAAGCTTTTGCAAGAGCTGCAGCTTATGTAACAGAAGACCAAACTTCTTTTATAGGATTTGATATTAAGAATATTGATGGTCATGTATGGTCGCAACAAAATATTTTTAATACTGACGACGAAGGTAAAGTTATAGTTGTCGATAAGAATTTTAAAAATAGTAGTGACCAGAATGTTATTTGTCCTTTAGTAAACTCATACTTTGAGAAAATTAATTTTCCTGAGGATACATTACAATTTTTAAATAACTTGTATGAGCAGATAAAGCCTAATCTGCAAATAATTAAAATAAAATAAAATAAAAATGATAAAATCAAAACTATGAAACGTTCAGCAAAAGTATTAAGGAAAACCAAAGAAACCGATATTACTGTAGAAATTAATATTGACGGCACTGGTAAATCTAATTTAGATTCAGGCATAGGTTTTTTAGACCATATGTTAGAACAAATTTCACGTCATGGTTTATTTGATTTAACAATTAAAGCAAAGGGCGATTTACACATTGATGCACACCATACAGTTGAGGATATTGGCATTACTCTGGGCCAAGCCTTTAATGAAGCAATAGGAAATAAATTAGGTATTCGACGATACGGCCATGCTTATGTTCCATTAGATGAGGCATTATCAAGAGTTACTTTAGATATATCAGGACGACCAGGACTTGAAATTAGTGCTGAATTCACAAGAGCCAGGATTGGCGAATTTGATGTAGATTTAATCCATGAGTTTTTCCAAGGTTTTATTAATCATGCAAACATTACATTGCATATTGATAACCTTAAGGGTGAGAATGCCCATCATCAGGCTGAAACAATATTTAAAGCTTTTGGAAGAGCTTTAAGGGTTGCTGTAGAACTGGATGAGAAAATAAAAGGTGTAATGCCATCAACAAAAGGCTCACTTTAATTTATTAAGATATTTAAATTCAATTTATGATTGCAATTATTGATTATGGAATAGGTAATTTAAGATCAGTCCATAATGCTGTCAGTTTTATATCACCTCAAAGCAAATCAATTGTTACTAGTGATCCAGATTTAGTAACCAAGGCAGAAAGAGTTATTTTCCCTGGTCAGGGGGCGATGCCTGATTGTATTTTACAATTAGAAAAAAGAGGGCTTAAAGAAGCAGTAATTGAAGCAGCAAAGCAAAAACCTTTTTTAGGTATTTGTTTGGGATTGCAAATGTTATTTGAGTCTAGCGAAGAGGGTGGTGTAAGGGGTTTTGGTTTATTACCAGGTGTTGTAAAACGTTTTGAGTTAAGCCAAAAAGAAAGGATTAAAATTCCTCATATGGGTTGGAATAAGGTTGATTTAACTAATTCTCATCCAATGTGGAATAAAATAGATGCTGATAATAGATTTTACTTTGTCCATAGTTTTTATGCTGAAGTAACAGATAAAAACTTAGTAATGGCAACTTCAAATCATGGAGAAAAATTTACTAGCGCAATCGCAAAGGATAATATTTTTGCAGTTCAATTTCATCCAGAAAAAAGTTCAAAATTAGGCTTGCAATTATTGAACAATTTTATTAACTGGGATATTTAATTTAAATTATGATAATTATTCCAGCAATAGATCTCAAAGACGGTAAATGCGTCAGATTGAAACAAGGACAAATGAATCAATCAACTATTTTTTCTGAAAACCCAGCTGCAATGGCAAAGAAATGGCTAGATTTAGGAGCAAAAAGATTACATTTGGTTGACCTTGACGGTGCGTTTGCAGGTAAGCCTGTTAATGAAGACGCTATAAAATCAATAGTATCGGAAATTGGAAGTGAAATTCCAATTCAATTGGGTGGGGGTATTAGAAATTTAAATACTGTAGAAAATTTTTTAAATAGTGGAGTAGATTCAATTATTATTGGAACAGCAGCAGTTACAAATCCCGGGTTTTTACATGAAGCATGCTATGCGTTTCCTGGACAAATTATAGTTGGGTTAGATGCAAAAGATGGCAATGTTGCAATTAATGGCTGGGCAAAACTTACAGGTCATAATGTAATTGAATTAGCACAAAAATTTGAAGAATATGGGGTTGAATCAATAATTTATACTGATATCGGCCGAGATGGAATGATGTCAGGTGTAAATATTGAAGCTACTGTAAAATTATCAGAATCTTTAAAAGTACCTGTAATAGCTAGTGGCGGTGTTTCAAATATAAAAGATATCGAAATGCTTTGTGATGTTTCAAATATTGGTATTAGAGGTGTGATTACTGGAACGGCAATTTATGAAGGAAGTTTAGATTTTAAAAAAGCTCAAGAATTAGCTGAACAATTAACTGGATAACAATATGGGTGTTGCTAAAAGAATTATTCCGTGTCTTGATGTAAATGATGGCAGAGTTGTTAAAGGAGTTAATTTTGTTGAATTAAAAGATGCAGGGGACCCAGTAGAAATTGCAAAACGATATAATCAAGAGGGGGCAGATGAAATAACCTTTTTAGATATTACAGCTAGCTCGGATAACAGAGGCCTTTTGTTTGATATTATCGGGAAAGTTGCAAAGCAAATTTTTATTCCTCTTACGGTAGGGGGCGGTGTGAGAAAGTGTGAAGATGTTAGAAATTTGTTAAATGCTGGTGCGGATAAAGTTGGTATTAATACTTCTGCAATCTTAAATCCAGAACTAGTTTTGGAAGCCACTAGCCGCTTTGGATCTCAAGCAATTGTAGTTGCAATTGATGCAAAAAAAGTTGGCGATCACTGGGAAGTTTTTACTCATGGAGGAAGAAATCCAACTGGAATTAATGCGATAAATTGGGCACAAAAAATGGCTGAGATGGGAGCTGGGGAGTTGCTCATCACAAGTATGGATAGAGATGGAACAAAAAAAGGCTTTGATAATGTGCTTACCAAATTAATTTCTGATGTTGTTGAAATCCCAATTATTGCTTCAGGTGGTGTTGGTAATCTTCAGCACTTTGTAGATGGAGTCAAAGATGGGAAAGCTGATGCTGTTCTTGCTGCCAGTATTTTTCATTATGGTGAGTTTACAATTCAAGAAGCAAAACAATATATGCTTGATAATAATATAGAGGTAAGGCTATGACTAACTGGATTGAAAATATTCGTTGGAATGTGGATGGTCTTTTGCCAGTGATTGTTCAAGAAGTTGGCACAGCTAAAATAATTATGTTTGCATGGATGAATCGAGAAACTCTTGAGGAATCAATAAAACAAAAAAAAGCAATTTATTGGTCCCGTTCCAGAAACCAGGTGTGGATTAAAGGAGAGAGTTCTGGATATTATCAGTATATAGAAGATATATTTTTAGATTGTGATAATGATTCTTTACTTATTAAAGTTATACAAGAAGGAGGGATAGCTTGTCATACTGGCCGTAAAAGCTGTTTTTATAATCGAATTAATATGGAAACCAATCAAATAGAAATAAATGAAAAAGTTGTCAAGGATCCTAAAGAGATTTATAAGGACAAAAAATGAAAGATGAATTTTTAGAAAATTTATTGAATCTTATTAAATCAAAAAAGAAGGGTGATCCTAAAACTTCCTATACAGCTTTTCTTCATCAAAAAGGACTTAATGAAATTCTAAGTAAAATATCTGAGGAGGCTGAAGAAACTATTATAGCTGCAAAGTCTGAAAGTGATGATAAGCTAATTCATGAGATAGCAGATTTATGGTTTCATTGTTTGATTTTATTGTCACAGAAAAATTTATCAGTTGACGATATAACGAATGAATTGAAGAGAAGGGAAGGAATTTCTGGAATTGAAGAAAAAAATAACAGAGGAAAAAAATAACACAAATGGATGATTGTATTTTTTGTCAGATAGTACAAAAAAAAATACCATCTATAATTATTTATGAGGATAAAGATTTATTAGCATTTAAAGATATTAATCCCATAGATAAAATTCATTTTCTGATTATACCAAAAGAACATATTGTGAATTTAATGGAATGTAAAGATAGACATAAAGATATTTTAAGTAAGATGTTGCTATTAGCACCAAAATTGGCTGTGGAACATGGCTTAAAAGGGTTTCGGACAATGATTAATTCCGGTAAGGAAGGCGGTCAAGAAGTTTTTCATATTCATTTTCATGTTTATGGTGGAAGTGAAAAATTAGCAAAATTGTAATAAGGAGAAAATAATGCACGGGATAAATGAATGGGTTTTAATTTTATTAGTTGTTCTAGTTATTTTTGGGGCTGGAAAGTTAAAAAATATAGGCGGTGATTTAGGTGCTGCAGTAAAAAGTTTTAAAGAAGGCTTGAGTAATCCAAAAAAAAAAATAAATCAGAAATTAAAGAAAAAATAGATAAAAATTAAATTATGTTTGATATTTCATTCGCAGAATTAGTTGTTGTTATATTGGTTTTAATAATATGCGTTTCACCAAAAAATATTCCAGTCCTCGCAAGAGGCGCAGGAAAATTAACAAAGAAGGTAAGATTATTTTTATCAGATATTAAAAAAGAATTAGAAAGAGAAGGTAAATTTAAGGAATTAAAAAATATTGAAAAAGAAATTAAAAAATCAAAATAAACCGTGAGTAGATTAAATATTTTCTTTGGCCATTTTTCAGAGCTCAGATCCACCGCTATTAAATCTCTTTTTATTTATCTTGGTGTTTTTATAGCATTAGTTCCATTTGCAAATGAAATTTATAGTTTTTTTTCAAAGCCACTATTAGATCAATTAGTTTCGTTAAATGGATTAATTATTTCCACAAAACTAGCGGCTACCTTCATAGTACCGATTAAAATATGCGCATATTGTGCTTTAATAATTTCCTTACCTCTTATTCTTTTCCAGGTTTGGAAATTTGTTTCTCCCGGACTATACAAAAATGAAAATTCTTTTCTTTTTTGGACCTTGATTTTTAGCTTTCTTTTATTTTTATCAGGCACTTTTTTTGTATATTTTTTAATCTTCCCGCTTATATTTAGTTTCTTTGTATCTATTACACCTGATGATGTAGATTTGATGATAGATATATCAAGCTACTTAGATATGATTATTTCACTTTTTTTAGCATTTGGATTGGCCTTTGAGGTGCCACTATTTTTAATAACGGCTGTTAAATTTAATTTGATAAAAATAGAAAAACTTAAAGAAATAAGACCTTATATTATTATTGCTGCATTTATTTTTGGAGCAATTTTTACTCCACCTGACGTGATATCTCAAATTTTATTGGCTATTCCAATTTTAATCTTGTATGAGATTGGCATTTTGCTAGCTAAAAAAAATTTTTAATTTAATTAAAATTTGAATTATAAGTTGAAAAGTACTGTCTGTTGTTTATGTTATTTTGTATAATAGCCCTAAGAACAAGAAAAATATTTTTCAAAACCTCTTTATTAGGATTTCTAAATGGCGAACAGTAGCAAAAAAGTCGATTTAAATCGGAGAAAATTTTTATTGACAGCTACATCAGTTACAGGAGCTGTTGGCGTTACCGCATTGGGGATTCCTTTTGTATCAAGTATGTTGCCGAGTGAAAAAGCCAAGGCTGCTGGTGCATCTGTAGAGTTTAATGTAAGCAAGGTAAATAAAGGTCAGTTAGTAACTACTGAATGGAGAGGTCAGCCTGTATGGATTCTAAATCGTTCTGAAGATATGCTTGATACCCTAAAAGGTCAAAAAGATTTGGCGGACCCTAATTTGAAGGTTACTTCACAGCAACCTAAATATTGTCAAAACAATACCAGATCAATAAAGCCCAATGTTCTAGTATTAGTTGGGATATGTACTCACCTTGGGTGCTCTCCTTCACCAAAATTATCTCCTAAGGGCGAGATGGGAAGCTCCTGGGAGGGCGGATTCTTTTGCCCTTGCCATGGTTCAAAGTTTGATTTGGCTGGAAGAGTTTTTAAGGGGTCTCCTGCTCCAACAAATTTAGTCGTACCTCCATATCGCTATAAGGACGAAAATACAATTGTGATAGGTGAAGATAAGGTTGAAAATTCATAAATGGCTAATACTAAAAATTCAACAGGAGTTTTGAGCTGGATTGATGAAAGATTTCCTCTTTCATCCTTTATAAAAAATCACTTAACTGAATACTACGCACCTAAGAATTTTAATTTCTGGTATTTTTTTGGTGCTTTGGCTTTATTTGTGTTTATTCTTCAGATTTTAACGGGAATATTTTTAACAATGCACTATAAGCCTAATGCTGCTCAAGCATTTGCATCTGTCGAATATATAATGCGTGATGTTTCTTTTGGTTGGCTAATTAGATATATGCATTCTACAGGAGCATCTTTATTTTTTGTAGTTATCTATCTGCATATGTTTAGGGGATTAATGTATGGCTCTTATCAGAAGCCTCGTGAATTAATTTGGCTCTTTGGGGTATCAATATTTTTATTACTAATGGCCGAAGCTTTTTTTGGCTATTTACTACCATGGGGACAAATGTCTTACTGGGGTGCGCAAGTTATTGTTAATCTTTTTGCTACAGTACCGTTTATTGGACCTGATTTGGCTGAATGGGTTCGCGGAGATTATTTAGTCTCAGACGCAACATTAAATCGATTTTTTGCTTTTCATGTAATTGCTTTACCATTAGCTCTTGCAGGATTAATCATGACACATTTAATAGCTCTTCATGAAGTAGGGTCTAACAATCCAGATGGTATTGAGATTAAGTTAACTAAAGATAAAAAGTCTGGAATACCTCTGGATGGAATTCCATTTCACCCTTACTATACTGTTAAAGATCTAATTGGACTTTCAGTTTTCCTAATAGTATTTGCATCAATTGTTTTCTTTGCACCAGAAATGGGAGGCTATTTTTTAGAGGCAAATAATTTTATTCCTGCTAACCCTCTCGTTACTCCAGATCATATTGCTCCTGTTTGGTATTTTACCCCTTTTTATTCGATATTAAGAGCTGTGCCACCAATTCTAAATAGCCAATTTCCTGGCGTTGCAGCTATGGGTCTTTCGGTTATAATCTTTTATTTTGTTCCTTGGCTTGATAAAAGTAAAGTAAGGTCGATTCGCTATAAAGGTACTCTATATAAGAAGTGGTTAGCTTCCTTTGTGGTTAGTTTTATTGTTCTTGGTTACCTAGGAACTGTGCCATCAAATATTTGGGGACAACTACCATCATACCTCCCACTTATTGGGGGATTGGATTTTGCTACTTTAGTTGCTCGTATATTCACAATAAATTATTTTTTATTTTTTATTTTAATGCCAATTTATAGTAAAAAAGATAAAACTAAGCCTGTTCCTAAAAGGGTAACAATGCCATGAAAATAATTTTAAGTTTTCTATTAATTCTGAGTTTTGGCATAAATGCTGCAAGTGAAAATGTTGATCTGGATAAAGCGCCTATAAATTTATCAGATAAACAGTCTCTTCAAAGGGGAGCTAGAATATTTGTTAACTATTGCTTAAACTGCCATAGTGCAAACTATATGCGATATAACCGGTTAATGGATATAGGACTATCTGAAGACTCAATAAAACAGAATTTATTGTTCACAAGCAACAAAGTCGGAGATACCATGAATATAGCAATGTCTACTGATGACTCGAAAAAATGGTTTGGTGCTTCACCCCCTGATCTAAGTGTGGTTGCAAGGTCGAGAGGTGTTGATTGGATATATAGTTATATGCGTGGATTTTATCGAGACAAGACAAGGAAAATGGGTTGGAATAACAAAGTTTATTTAAATTCTGCGATGCCACATATTTTATGGGAATTACAGGGAGAACAGAAACTTGATGCTAATTCAGGAGATTTGAATTTAATTAAACCTGGAAAATTAACTGAAAAAGAGTATGATATTTTTTCTGCTGACCTTACAAATTATCTGGCTTTCATGTCAGAGCCCGTCAAACTGAAAAGACAAAAAATAGGGCTGTATGTTTTAGGTTTTTTAATTTTACTTCTTTTCTTATCAGTAAACCTTAAGAGAGAATTCTGGAGAGATATTAAATAATTATGATGAAATTATATTCAAACGCACTTGATCCATTTAGTCATAGATGTCGTATAGTTCTTTTTGAGAAGGGTATGGATTTTGAGGTTATAGATGTTGATCATTTAAACAAACCTGAAGACTTATCTATACTTAGTCCTTACTCAGACCACCCTGTTTTGGTTGAAAGAGATTTGGTATTAACAGATGCTAATATTATTAATGAATATATAGATGAAAGGTTCCCTCACCCTCAGCTGATGCCGCCAGATCCAGTTATGAGAGCAAGAGCAAGACTTTTTTTAAAAGATTTTGAAAATGAGCTATTTGTTCACATGAATGTTTTAGAAAAAAATGATAATAGTAAAGCTGTTTCTGAAGCTAGAAAAATAGTCACAGAGACATTAATTAAACTAAATCCAATTTTAACGAAACAAGATTATTTATTGCATGATGAGTACTCGATGTTAGATGTGGCCATAGCTCCTTTATTGTGGCGTTTACTTCATTATAATATCAAGTTAACAAATCAATGTTCTGCGCTTCTGAAGTATGCTGATAAAATCTTTGAAAGACCATTATTTTCTGAAGCAATGTCACCAGCTGAAAAAGCAATGAGAATGTAAAATATGAGAAAATTAAATAGTAATGCTTATTTAATTAAAGGAATTTATGATTGGTGCAATGATTCATGCTTCACCCCTTACATTAGAACTGAGTTAGATGAAGATACTAAGCTTATCGTTACTCAAGCCATTACATTAATTAATAGGAAAGTCGATCGAGGAATAGATAATTCATTAGTATTGAATATATCGTATTCGGCCGTTCAGAATATTGTTATTAATGATGATGGAGTTTCTTTTAAGGCCAGATTCAATGGAAAAGTTACAAAGTTATCTCTACCAATAAATTCTATAAAAGCAATCTATAGTTTAGAGACTGGTGAAGGAATATTTGTAAATAACAAAGGACATTTTGAAGCTAGTCATGAAAACCTATTTGTTGAGAAATTAAGTAAAAAACTAATTAAAAAAAATAAACCTCGTTTGAGATTGGTTTAATAAGCATATAAAACTCTAGTTTCAATTAAAAAAAGTTGATATAGTATCGTTTTTTTTAAGTATAGCCCTCTTAGCTCAGTTGGTAGAGCAACGCACTTGTAATGCGTAG
>TARA_B110000003_G_scaffold199252_1_pt1 | contig 18984 bp, 8 predicted proteins | sample TARA_B110000003 | Tara Oceans TARA_B110000003 (sample SAMEA4396424) | marine metagenome | biome: Westerlies Biome; feature: [SRF] surface water layer (ENVO:00010504); material: water (ENVO:00002006), including particulate matter (ENVO:01000060) such as... | depth 5 m
GCGGCGTCGAGTGGCTTTGGCCAGCCAGCGTCTCCCGGCTTCGGCGCGGCCGCTCAAACTTCCGCCTTCGGCGGCGGATTTGGTCAACCTGCATCGCCCGGCGGTTTCGGCCAGCCATCATCTCCGAGCGGGTTCGGACAACCGCAACAACAATCCGGTTTCGGCGCTCAAAATCCAGCGTTCACTCAAATGCGACGTTAAAAAAGTTCTCACCGTAGAAGGAAAAAAAGTGACATCACATCGACGACACAAATCACGACCGCGTCTCGCGACACTCGCCCGCGCGCACTCGCGTCGAATCGAAAGCGCGAAACGCCTCGCATGCGCCCGTCTGCGCTCGCACGCCAAACCCTCCACGCGCCCGCGCGTCGCGTCTGTCGGCCGCGCGACGGTCCCGCGTCGTCACCGCGCATGACGTCACGCATCGCGCGCGCCGTCGCGCCCGCGGACATCGATCTCCCCAACCCGGCGGCGATATACGACGTGTGCGACGAAGAATCCATGCTCTACGGCCCCGCGAACACGTTCGCCATCAAACCGGATGATCTCATCGTGCGATGCAAGACGGTGCTCAAGAATGGCTTCGCGAACATCGCGGGTGATTTGGCGGAAGATTTTCAATTCATCGGCCCCGTGGTCGGACCGCTTCCGGCGAAGGCGTTCGTGAAAGCGGTCGGGGGATTCGATCTCACGCAAGGATTCCCGGACATGAAGAGTAATTATTACCATTTCCGAGTCGACCCGTACGAGACGAATCGGGTTTGGTTCACGAACCGAACGACGGGGACGCACACGGGAAAGCTCGCGGGACGATTCGAAGCGACGGGGACGCGGGTGGAGTGCCCGCCGCAGGCGCTGTCGATGACGTTTAATGCGGAAGGGAAGGTGACGAAGATCACGGTTGGAGTGGTGATGGACCGCACGCTCGGTAATACGGGCGGGCTCGGTGGCGTATTTGGGTTGTTCAACGCCATCGGCTCGCCTTTGCCGTTCCCGGAGGCGCGACCTTGGAAGATGAGCAAGCGTTACCGATTGTTCCAATGGATCGGGAGGCTCGCGAGTCGCGGGAACGACGATTAGACACAAAATTGAATTATTTAAAATACAACAACGCCGCAAAGAATTGATTTACTTTCACTGTGCCTTCTCGGCACGACACGCGTCAACTTCGCGCATAAGATTTTGATTTTCTCGCATGACGCGATGAAATTCGACTCGGCGCGAGTCCGCCTCCGCCTTGACTTGACGGCGTAGCGCCGCTATGGTCTTCTCTAAATGATCTCGCTGGCGCTTCGCTTCCATCTCGCAGGCTTCGTCTCTCCATGCTTCGAAGGCTTCATCGGTATTGATGTACTTGTGGTACATCGCCTTCACGCTTTCTTTGAGGAGTTTCGCGTCTTGAATGTTGTTCGCGCACTCGTGCAAATCGCGCTGGAACCTCTTTACGACGGCGGCCGAGTCAGCGCTTTGTTTGCGCGTCCGCAGAACGTCGCGCTGAAGAGCTTCACGTTGCGACTTGACATCACGAACTTGCCTGACGAGCGCGGAATTTGAGTTGTAATACCTCAACAGTTCCTCATTCATGGCTTCAAAGTCCGATTCGCGAGCACGCACGCGCTCCTCCAAAGGACGCTGCTGCTCGCGCAAATCATCGGCTACTTTCGCGAGTTCGGCTACTTGTTTCTCGGCACGAGCAAATTTCGCGTTTGCACGCACGAGGTTTTTATTCTTCGTCTCGATGGCTCGTTCGTGACTGTCGATGGTGTCATGTAAACTTCCCGCCTCTGCTTCGAGCGCCGCAATCGTCTCCGCCATCGTCGCCTTTTCCGCGCGCAAGGTTTCGATTTCTTGCAATCGTGCGTCTTCATTCTGCTTCACAACGGCATACTTGGTCTTTGTGACGCCGTTTTCTCCACGCAGAACCAAGCAACTATCGTGTTCACGCCTTACACGCGCCTCGTAGGTCGCCTTCAACTCTTCAATTTCGGCGTCGACTTCGGTGTCCATAACGCTTCTCGCGCGCTCGAAATCCTCGAGCATCAATTCGCGATCCTTCTGGAGACCGTCGATGTCTGACTTTAAGGTTGCTATCCTCGCGTTAAACACTCCTTTCATGCTTTCTATCTCCTTTTCGTGTTCATCGACAAGCTTCGTTTCCAGCTGTTCCCACTCAGCCTTCGCGGCGTCGCTTTGCATCTTGAGATCGTCGAATCGCCGCACTTCCGTGAACATTTTGCTCGTGTAATCATCTTCCGCCTCCGTGAGTCTTTTCTCGTGATCGTCTATCGTACGCTCAAGTTCACGTTTCGTGTCTCGCACAATTGCATCACGCTCGCGCTCGAGCGCTGACACGCGTTGCTTCTCGTACTCAAGTAATCGTGTCGCCTCGTCCTCGGTCGACTTCACCTTTTCGTTCATCTCGGCTGTCTTTAACCGAAGTTGGTATTGCGACTGTAACGAAATTTCTTTCACCTGGTTTTGAAGCTCCACTATACGTTGATTGAGTTCATCTAAGTCACATCGCGCAATGAGAACTTCGTCCGACGACAAGACATCGTCTTTTGACGCCATTCGCGGCGCGATTTCGCCAGCGCTTCGTTCTGCCGCGTCAGGTTTCACATCGTACGTGAACAAGCACCCATCGTCGCCAGCGCTGTGCAGCGTGGTCTCATCATAACTCAACTTCAACGATGTGATGGGTTTGCCGTGTCCTGTGAATTCGACGTACTCACCCGTGAGTGGAATCTTGTACACGCGAACGCCGCCATTCGCCGTGGATGCGAACAATCGATGCAAAGAGGCGCTGTACGCAACGTGCGTCAACGCGACGCCACCAGACGAGAACTCGCGCACGACTTTGAATTCATCGTCGAGCTCTTTCAATTTTGCGTCGCTGGAGCACGCGATGATTCCGCCTGTTTGTCGAACGACGGTGATGGAGGTGTACGCGCTGCCTTTGTGAACATGTTCGCGTCGGCGCGCTTTTTCATCATCCTTGCTCGCGGCGCGCACGTCCCACTCGTAAATTGCGCCATCAGCGCCAGACGATATCAGTGTCGCGTCGTTATTATCCCACACAACCGATTTTACTTTTCCACAATGACCTCGCAGCACCGCGATGGATTCAAACGTGAAGACGTGGTACACGTAAATAGTCGCGCCGACGGCGGATGCCACGAGATGTCCTCCCTTGGAAAACTCAACAACGCGACACGCCTTGAGCGCAAACTCTCTCACGACGCGGAAATCGCCGTTGAGAATATGCATAAGGCGCAACTTGTCGCTAAAACCGACGCACGCGATCCAACCACTCGGATGAATAGACACGCAAAGCGGGTTGTCGAGAAATTCTTTCAACACCTCGCACTCGTTCGACGTCAAGTTCCATAAACGCATCGATTTATCCGTCGCACTGACGCTGACCATGATGCGGCGTCGACGACAAATGTCCAACGACGAGACACCGTTGAGGTGTGCGTCCGGCAGCACGCGTTTGAACCGCATTTCGTTCGCTTGCATAATATCCGCATTCGTCAACGACAGCGCGAGCACGTGCTTGTTGTCCAGAGTACAGATTACGTTGTCACTAGAAGGAGAGATGCTCATCGCGACGACCGAGCGCGCTACCTGAGGCTCGAGCAAAGCCGGTTCATAGCCTTTAACTTGATCTCCATCCATGATCGACGGCACTCCGCTGGTCGAGGTGTCGTACAAATCTTCATCTGCGCTCGCGCGCGCGGCGAGAGTCTTGACGCATTTGTACGCGCGTCCATTCTTGACCTGTTTTTTCGGTACTCGATCGACGATCACGACATCCCCTGAATATCCTGCGGTTATAAAACCGTTTTTATACGACTCGACGCAGTTTACGCGCGTGCGTGCGTCGAGATCCGACGCTGGGAGCGCGTTGCTCGTTTCGCCGCCGCCTCGATGCACGTTCAACTCATAAACGATTTCGTCGCCCTCCAAGACGATAACCTGTCCAGTGCTCGTACCGATGGCGACGTGCTTGTCGTCGCCCTTCAACCATAGGTGCGTCGTTGCATCACGACCTTCGTCTTTCACCAAAGTGTTCAATGCCTTCACCATCAGAGGTTTCACTGTCGTTTCATTTGCTCTGTACATCCTAAACACACCCCCGGCGCACACGGCGCTGATGACCCCCGGTTCGTGCGGGGAAAACGACGCGTGCTTTATTTGTAAAGTGGGATCGGAGACACGTTGCGCAGAAGAATGTTCACCTGCGACCGTGCTAACAACACGCCGAGGCGAGGGAAGTTCCACCGCCGAGCCGTCGACGACGTTCCAACAAACGAGAGCGTGCGAAGTCGTGCTGTATCCCAGTATCGAGCGCCCGTCTTCCGAAAAAGTCAAACCATCTAAAGACACACGGTCGCCGACGCCACCGCTGGCGTTTACTCCCACGTGAGGCTTGGAGTCCATCGCACGCGTCAGCGTCCTTTTTTTCTTAAACGTCTGCGAATCGTACATCGCGATGGAACACTCGCCGCCGTCGTCGAGCACCGCGACCGCGATCATCGACGACGATGCGTGCGCACACATAGCGCTCACCTCGCGCACATCCTTCGCGATCGGTAAGAATCGTTGCGTTCCGGTGGCAAAATCATACACCACCACCAACTTCCCCGCGACGTACGCCACCGACCCGTCGTCGATGAAGTGCGTTCGCCCTCGCGCACCGGCGTCGAGACCGAACGCCGCGCGCCGCCGCATCGCCATCCCACCTGTCCCCGCGCGTTTACTACCCGCTGGATTCGCTTCCATGACCCCACGCGCCGAGGTGTGCGCGCCCCGCATCCCTTCGTCTAATTTTAGCCTCCGCGAGCGCGAGCGCTCGCGACGTCGTTAACAACGCCTCAACAAGCGCGCGCATCAACGCCCAGCATCATCGCTCTCGCGATGCCTCGACACGTCGCGCGTGATTCTCGCGCACCGACCATCGCGACTCCGCGCGGCCGTCATACATCCCATCGCGCGCTAGTGGTCGTCGTGCGCCGAATCCATCATCTTCAGCTCGCCCCGCAACTGTTCCATCTTCAGCCCCATGCTCCGTCGCACGCGTCCTCTCGCGTCCTCGCTCGCCGCGCTCTCGAGTAATTTTTCATACGCCGCCATCGTCTTCTCCACGCACGCGCGCGCGTGCTCGGCGTCTTCGTTAAAGTACGTCGACCCGACGCTCTCCATGGCGGCTTCGATTTCCTCTCGCGCCTCGGCGAACGCGTCGTTCACCTCGTCCTCGAGCGCTTTCCCGGACGCGAACGTCCGCGTCGCGCGCGCGACGTCGACGCGTCGTCGCGCGGCGGCGACCGTCGCGCGCGCGAGACGGCGCAACATGATGAATGAGCGAGTGAGCACGCGGGCGCGTCACAGAGTGCCGCGTCGCCGCGTCGTCGCGTCGTCGTCGTCGTCGTCGTCGTCGTCGTCGTCGCGCGCGAGATGTCGATGGCGCGCGTCTTTCCGCGCGTCGCGTCGTCGCGCGCGCGGACGCCGCGCGACGGCGCGCGCGCGAGACGCGCTCGGCTGACGACGACGCGCGCGACGACCGAAAACGGCGGCGACGGCGACGCGGGCGCGAAGAAGGTCGGTCGGTTCGTGCGAAACGATGGCGCGACGCCGCGCGCGCCGCTGGGGAGCGGGCCGGGCGACGTCGGGCCCGCGGGCGTGGCGCCGCCGACGTCGACGATGAACGTCAAGGTGATTCCGCTGGAGGAGACGCGGTTCCAAGGCGTGGCGAACGCGGCGAAGGCGGAGACGGCGGCGGAGAGGAATTATAGAATCGCGCAGTTGGTGGTGGGCGATTGCGCGGCGCTGCTGGCGTTCGCGGCGATCGGTCGGGGAAATCACGGGGAAGGGATGTACGCGGCGGATGTCGCGGCGACGGCGGCGCCGTTCGCGCTCGGGTGGTTCGGAGCGATGAAAATCGGGGATAGTTTCGGGAAAGACGCGCGGGGGAGCGATGGAATGAAAGCAGCGGTGAGCGCGGGAAAGACGTGGGCGGTCGCGGGACCCGTGGGTTTGGCTTTGCGCGCGCTCGGGAAAGGCGCGGCGCCGCCCGCGCCGTTCGTCGTCGTCTCGCTGACGTTCGCGGGTGCGTTTTTAATCGGTTGGCGCTACTGGTTCGCGAACTCGAAGAGCGACTCGGGGCGCGGAAACAAACAAGGCAACCCGCTCGAGTTCATGAACTTGCTCTTCGGCCTCGTCAAGCGCTGGTGAATCCGGGATCGTTCGTCGTCGTCGACATTCGACTCGGCGCGCGAGGATAAAGTCGCCGCCGCGAGCGAGCGATCGCCGCCGGCGGCATCGCTTTTGTAAGCACTATTCGTTTTAATCATTTTCACACGCTTTCTACATCGGTTCGTTCGCCCGCGCGATCGTCGCACCGCGCGCTGGATGCGCCGCGCCGCGTTCGGCGTTCGCGTTGACCCGCGCTCGACGCCGGGCAGCCAGTGGCAGCGAAGCCATGCATTCACCGCAGAAGCGCTCGCTCGCGCGCGTGCGCCCGGTTTCGACGGCCGCACGACGCGCGCGCACTTGTGGCGTCGTCTTCGTCGCTCGTGTCGCGCCCGAGACGCCTCGCACACGCGAGCGTCGACGTCAACGCGTCCGCTTCGTGAGATCGCCGGTCGCGGTGACGAGCGAATTCGCCTCGCCGTGATCGCGCGCGCGCGAGATGGGGAGCCGTGGCAAGCGAATCGTCGAGATAGGTCCCGATGGAACGAGCGAAGGGAGCGAGGACGAGGCGTTCTGGGCGGAGCAGCCCGCGCACGCGGCGAATCGAGCAGAGCGGAGGGCGGACGCCATGCGCGTGCTGGACGTGCAGTCGAACGATGACGCGAGCGCGGTGGCGCAAGCGTATCGAAAGTTAGCGCTGAGACATCATCCCGATAAACACCGAGGGGATCCGGACGCGGAACGGAAGTTTCGAGAGATCGTCAGAGCGTACGACACGCTGACGAGGGAGTACGGACTGTCGGGCGAAGCCGCAGCGACGGGATCGATGCAAGATAACTTTGCGAGCGCGGCAGACATGCGTGATTTTGCCGCGAGCTTTTTTGAGAGCTTTTTCTTCGGTGGAGGGTCGTTCGCGGGTGGTCGAGGCGGGGGCGGCGGTCGACGAGGGGAGTATGACGACGCGAGCAGTCGCGACTACGACGACGACAGCGAGGGCGACTCTCTTCCTAGCTTGGATGACTACGACGACGACGACTACACCGACGACGAAGAGTATACGGATTTACACAACTTCTTCGGGAGCGATCCACCGCCAGGGTGGGCTTCGCGAGGGGCACCCGGCAAGTGGTTTGGACGTCCGGGGAGTAGTCAAGGGAGCGGGGGACGACCGTCCATGACGGATGATCAACTCTTTGAGCACTTGGAACAAATGCGTAAAGAAGCTGCGCGATACGCTGCGGAGCTGGCGAAGCAAGAGAACGAGGCTCGACGAGCGAATGAACCTCTGGAGAAGCTTCAACGCCCGACGCTGGTTTCGCGCACGGATGACTCCATTACGCTCAACTTGTACCGCACAAAATCTACCACGCAAACCTTACCGCAAGACAGGTGCTGGGAGCTTAGCTTAAAGAAAGAAAAGGAGCACAATTACACGGTGTTCACATCCGTCAAAGGCAAGACTGTAATTACGGTGGACGATTTATTACCGGGAACAAAGTACTGCTTCAAGGCTAGGGTAGGACGCGTAGACGAGTCCACCGGCGAGGTCACAGAATGGGGCCCGCATAGCGTAGAAAGTATGTACGTGACGTCTGGTCGAGCGCCGGTAGGAAATAGTGGGAAACAATCCGTCAGAGCAGAACACGAAGAAGTGGTGACTGAAGCCGGTATGGGGAAAAAGGCAAAAAAGCGCGCCGCGAAAGAGCAGGCCGAAAAGGAAGAGCGTGAGCGTCTTGCTGCTGCGGAGAAGGAAGGCAACACCACTGCAGCAGCAGTCGCAGATGAAGCTGCGGCTCGTCAGGCTGCGCTGCGTAAAGCTGCGGAGGAGGCCGCTGAGCGGGAGATGGCAGAGATGGAGGCTATTCGCAAGCGTGTCGAAGCATCGAAGAAACCGGACGTCAAAGCGGCAGCTTCTGCGGGTGAAGGTATCTCCAAGAAAGCAGCGCAGCGGAAAAAGAAGAAGGAACGCGCAAAGGCGGAGGAGTTAGCGAAAGAAGTCGAATCTAGTATGGGGTCAATGCCGACGGAGACGGATGAAGAGCTTGCCAGACGTTTGCAAGCCGAGGAGGATCGTTCTTCGATGTTAGGAAACAAGCACATGAGTGCACCTAAACCACCAGTACCGTCGGGACCCCCGCCGTCTTGGGCGGCAGCTCCTGCGATGCGAATGCCAGTGAAGAAACCTGAGCCAGTAGCGGTGCGTGGGCCACCCTCGGGCGTGCCTCTTCCGCCGCAGTCGGCGCCTCCGCTAGGTCAGAGTAGAATCCCCACACCACGAGCTGGTGAAGAAGGACACGCCCCTCCCCCTCTTCCACCAGGTCCTCGACCTCCGGCGTCGTATGGTGCGGCTGCTCCTGCGCCGCCTCCTCGGCATCGAGGTTCTCCGCCGCAAACCGGCGCTTGGGGCGTCGCGCAAAGCTCTGGAATTAGCTCCGCGAGCACCTGGGGCGAGACGAGGCCTGCAGTAGCGCCAGTGGTTGCGCCATCGCCGCAGCACGCTACGCCACCGCACCAGGCGCCGAGTCAACCCGCTTCTTGGAGTCCGGCGAACAGCAACTGGCAACCTATGGGCGCCGGCATGGGCGCTTTGCCCGTCGGCGATGTATTCGCAACGGACACGCAGCAAATGCCTCCACCATCCGCTGGTCTCTTCGTTGGCGGCTTGGAACAAAATTGGAATCCATCTGTGGCGCCCGCCGCGCACTGGGGCGGTCAATCATCGTGGAACGGAGGCAGCGGCGCTCCACCGCCGGCTCAAGGCGCGAGCGGCGCCGACTGGGGCCTGGGAGGTTTAGGCGTTAATGCCGATCTAAATGCTGGCACTCCGAGCTGGAGTGCGTTCGCCGGTACATCCCCCACCGCCGGGCCTGGTGTGTGGTCTACCCCGAACGATCTCTCCGTCGACGTCGGTCGCATGAACCTCGACGCCAGGCAGCAACAAGCCGCTCAGCGCAGTCCCGGCACCCCCGACGGCGACCCCAATCTCATCGATTCCAGTTTATTGAGTTTTCTAGGCTAGCGATAGCGCTTCGCTTTCAATCGACTCTCTCTTTCTCGTCACCTCGCATCATTCGGACATCGCTCGCGTTCGACGCGCTCAAATCCGCGCAACCACCAACTCTGCAACTGTCGCAATAATCTGAGTATTCCAAACGCGCGCGCACTTCGACGCGCGCGCGTCGCCGGTTCCGCGCGCGCGCGAACGCGCCCACGCGAACGTTCGCGCGCGCACGACCGTCCGCGATCGCGAACGGCGTCGCCGCGCGGCGATGACGCTGCGCTTTCGTCGTCCGCGCGTCGGCAAAGTTTGGGAACACGGCGCCGCGGTGGACGTCGTCGTCGAGCGCGCGGATGATTTCGATCGCGATCGCGCGCGCGAGTGTGAGATCTCGCTCGTCGGTCAAGGGGCGTGGATGCGAAGCTCGAAACACGCGACGCTTGGGAAGATTTCATTCCGCGAAGGCGAAGGCGAAGGCGAACGCGAGCTCGACGAAGGGAAACTGACGTGGCGCGTGCCGGAAGACGTGCCGAGCGGAGAGTACGAACTGAAGGCGAGCGTGCCGAACTCACGACCGGCGATCGAGACGACGACGCGGATCGTGATCTCTGAAAGGATGAAGGCGCGACGGACGAGCGCGGGGACGTGCGAGGCGACGTGGGACGCGCGCGCGATTCCCGGAGATTACACGGCGGAAGATGGATGGAAACTGGCGATTGATATCACGCCCGTGATTGAAGAAGGAGAGGATGTCAACGCAGTGGTGTCTCACGCGTTTATACTCGCCGCAGAGAGTGGATTGAAGACGCACACGAAGGATGGGACGCGCATCTTGTGCGACATCTCAGAGGCTGAGCGAGAGAGTCGGCGCAAAACGTTGCGATTGCTTCCCAACCGCGCTTGTGATATCGCGCTTTGCGCTTTTGGGGACGAGTCAGATGCCATGGCGGATTACGTCACGTTGAGAGTTAGGGTGGACATGTCGCAGACGATGATGGAAGTGTGCGCGAGTGGGCATCCGTCGCAGACGATTTCGTCGCGGAGCGTGCATTCTGCAGACGGCTACTACTCCAGAAGTCCACCGATTAAATCGATAGAAAAGAAACCGGACGGCGAAGAGCTAAAAGATGTTACGAACATTGACGATAGGGAAGCGGTGCTGAAGGATGACTTGAGCTTGGGTCGCTGGGCCGCAGAGGAGAGCACCGACGGGTGGCGACAGGAGCCTGGTTTGAATGTTCTCGTCGTGCGCGCAGACGACTTCCAGCCAATCTATGAGTGTACATGGGACACCAGCGGTGGTGCGCGTCGCGCGAAAGAAATTGAGACGCAGTTACAGTCATTCATGAAGTCATTCTTTGACGGCGGCGCCGTCGACGTGGCTCGAAAAAGCGTGCCAGAACATTTTCTTTGCATCACCACCTGTGGTCAATGGAGCGGAGGGACGGCTAAAATTAGCGAAAAAATTTCAAAAGCGTTGCAACTCGTTCTCGTTGGAATCCTAGGCTCGGACAAGGGCGACGATGGCGTGAGCGCGCGCATTCACAAAGCATTGGCAGTTCCAGACAAGCCTCTTGCCATCGCCGCTGTGTCTTATGGGAGCGCTCGAGACGAAGTGCACACGTGGGTTGACGTGAGCGAACCGAAAGGCAAAGCGATCATCAAAACGTCGTTGAGCAATTCCAACGGTGCGTGGTACCCTACGTTGATCCAGCGCGGCGAAGGCGAGCACGCGTCTGATTGGTACATTCCTTGGAGAAATTACGCGCGCGAAGGGTGGAGCGTATTAAGTGAAGACGCGCGAGTTCAACGATACTCACAACTGATAGGCGATATACGACACATGGTTTTCGATGCCGAAAGTGGTTCTCGAGTGAGCGTGTACAATTTGGTACGTGCACTCGTCAAATACGCCTCACGGCGTAGTGGCGATAAATCGTTGGTACCGACGGTGGACATGCTTCTCGTTGAAATTATTCTTTCGCGTGGAGCGCTGGCGGTTGTCGAGTGCGTCAATGCTGGTGCGGTTGAGTATGTCGTTGATAGAGTGCTTTCGTGCGTGCGCGAAGACGCCACCCACGACAAGTTGGAGGTGCTAGATAAGGCGTACATCAAATCGCTTCTCAAATTGCTCACCGTGGACGATTTTGCGATGTATGCGGAAGGCATTCGCAGAGGCGCCGCGGATGCTGCATTGCGCGTGATTCATGCGTTTTGGAACGGGAGTTCCACATTCTTTGATAGTAACTCGCGCGAGATGCTCTCACAGCTAGCGGAGCACATGGCGCTCACAGATTTAGCCACTGTGCGCATGGTTGCCAAAGACGAACACTCAATGACTGCTTTTACCGCCATTCGGTCGAGTTTAACTTGTGCGGCGCCTTACTCAGGAGAGATCTCTGGCAAAGTCCACATTCTAGACATCTTGCCAGCGAACGAACAAGACGGACTGATTGAGTTGCCGACATCGCCGAGGACAAATGATGACGTCTCACCAGTAATGACGCCGGCGCAGAAAATATTGCAGGCGTACGACGAAATTTGGGAAGGCGGCGAGTCACCGGATAAAGATGGTGATAAGGAGTGGACAATGGTAGAAACCGGCGCCGATCAAGTGAATCAACCTGACAACGCAGCGTCAAGCTCGCTTCAAATAGAGGAACCCGTCATGCACACCCCAGAACCGATCAAACGAACAATGTCCGGACAGATCGAGTCAGCGCCTGAGCAACCTCTCGACGGTATAGTCATTCTTTGTGCAAAAGGCGGCGACTGGAACACGCATATTTCGATGATTCGACAAGCTCCCAGACTCATGTGGCGCGCTCGTGAACGCGGCGCTCGCGCTGTCATTTTTACGTGGCCTCAACGCGGGTTGGCGTGTGTACCGGTTCAGCCGTTGTTATCGAGTCCAAACTTCGACAACGTGACGAACATTCCAAGCTTCGTCATGTGCGCGGAGTCACTGACACGGTTGCTTCAGTTTTCCGATGACTGCACTCTAAAAATTGAGATCCCTCCGAATGGTCTGGTTGGCACCGCTGAAGCGCTCGCAAAGCGAATCGGGAACCAGCTCATGGCGGCGTGCGCAGATCGACCACCGCCCATGACGCCGTCTGTTACACCGCCAATCGCCGGTCGTTTTCGCGGCCGATTTAAGCACACTGATGCGCAGACTCTTCTTCCACGTGAAGACGTCTCTTCACCGCGAACGCCTTCGGCGTCCACAGGAGAAGGCTTTGCTGCGGCTTTGATTCGCAGAGTCACGTTTACGCAGTCCGGTGAAAGCAAAGAAGAACCGAAGGATGAAGAAACCTACGTGCGCGATGCCGAGAAGGATGAACGTGACTTCGAATCGCTTCGCCATCTCAGTGAAAAAGTGGCGGCGCCCCCGATGGACGAAAACTCGCATCTCGACGCTTGGCGGAGCGCAAATTTAGAAGGCGGCGTGTCGCGATGGACGCGTGCCATGCGACTCGTGAACGCGCTGGGGGATCACGGAGTGCCATTCATGAAAGGCGCGTATCCGGATAACACCGGTGCAGATGATGATAGACCGATTCGTATTCTGAGTTTGGATGGAGGCGGCATGCGTGGCATCGGCACGCTCGTCATGTTGGAACGCATCCTAGAGGCTACGAATAGTTGGTGTGTCGGAGACTGCTTCGACCTCGTTGTAGGCACTTCCACGGGTGGTATCATCGCTGTTGGTGCTGGTCTGCTTAGGATGACGACCGACGAGTTGCACGAGCTGTACGTCAAGATGGGCGATGAGATATTCCCTAGAAAAGCCGACTCATCCTTGACTCACTGGTACAACCAAACGACAAAGTTCTACCACCGCGGTCGAGAAGAGGCAAGAAGTTTTGAGACTATGCTGCGCAAAGCGTTGCGAGAGGAAGCCGAAAAACCACTGTACAGTATCACGTCCCATCCACGTTGGTATTCCTCGACTTCTCCGCCGCCGCACGTCTGTCTAGTTTCACACCTCGTGAGTCGGTCACCTGCCACAACGTTTCTGATGCGTTCGTACAAACACGACGCGAGAGGCAAAAGCCATCTCGGCCACTTGCCAGGCGAACATCGTGCGAGCTTGTTGAACTCAATTCGCGCGACGACTGCCGCGCCTTGGTTCTTGGAAGAGCTCAGGATGAAGAAAGAAATCGGGGGCGCTGGAGGTTTTGCACGAGAGCGTAAGTCTGAAGCCGATAACGCGAACTCTCGCGCGTCGCCCAACGACGTGGAAAAGAAGCAGACTACGGAAGACCATCGCCACGATCATCAAAGAGCACCGACAAACGTCAATGCGGAGATCCGATTGATCGACGGCGCCATCGCGAGCAACAATCCCACCGCCGTCGCGGTCTTTGAAGCGCGTCGCTTGTTCTCAAAATCCCGACCGCTCTGCGTCGTTTCTCTCGGCACCGGTGCCGCCGTTCCAAACTCTCGCGACGCGCGTCTATCCGGTTTCCCCGGTTGGCTCGACAATACCATCCACGCGTCGTGCGACGTCGCCCAAGTCGACGCCACCATCAGACACTTACTCGGCGCCGACGACGCGTATTACCGTTTCCAGCCAACCGCCGACGTCTTCAGCTGCGAGCTCAACGACGTCTCCCCCGAGACGTCGTCCAAGCTCAAGCACGCCGCCGCCGCGTACATGGACACCGTCGACGCCCAGGTTCGCGAGCTCGCCGAGATTCTTCGCATCGCCGCCGCGCCCTCGCCATCGAACCGCCCAGACGGCGCGCGATGAAATCCAAATTGAAAAGCCGTTAGCCAAGCATCGACTGACTAATCATTCCACCCTCCGGCCCGCACACGTCGCCTCGCGCGCCGCGGGCGCCATGCTGGCGCACATCGCGAAAACCGTGAGCGACACGGTGCAGAAAACCACGCGCGCGCGCGCGTGCGAGCGTTTAAAGCCGTCCGGGACGCTCGCGCTCGACAAACAGACGGGCGCGGTTCGCGCGCTCGGAGTCGTCGACGAACGCCTGCTCGGCGCGTGCGATGACGGCGGACTGCGTTGTTGGAGCACCACGTCGGGGGCGCTGGCGTCGCAAGCGCGCGCGCACGCGGGCGCGGTGACGGCGATGGTGACGTCGAAGGATGGGACGCGCGTGACGAGCGCCAGCGAGCGCGGCGACGCGGCGACGCGAGACGCGCGCACGGGCGTCGTGACGATGGAACTCGAAAATGGCGTCGATGCCGTTGCGCTGTGGTGCCTCGGGATGTTGACGAGCGGAGAGTTGGTGGGAGGGGACGACGTGGGGAGGATTTTCGTGTGGGAGGACGGCGAACGGTTTCCAATTTGGCGATTCGCGTCGACGGCCGAGTCGGCGCCGATGCCTGGGAAGGCAAAACGTCTGAAGCCTTCGGAAGGGCCGCCTGATCGCGTGCACGCGGTGTCGGGGTGGGTGCATCGTTCGACGGGGAAGGAGTTCGTGGTGAGCGGGAACGGGCATGGGATTCTGAGTCTGTGGACGGTTCGCGTGGGCAAGCCGGTAGCGGAGTTCGGTCCTGACGACGGCGGGCATCGGGGCGCGATTCACACCGTGTGCGATAACGAAGGCGTGATCGTTACCGGTGGGGCGGATGGGCGCGTGTTGGCGTGGTACGTCAACGAAGAAGGTCAGCTTCTCGGTCCACCGGAGGAACTCAGCGTCCACGGACATCACACGGGCGCCGTGTTATGCGCGGCGAGCATCCGTCCCGGCTTTGTGTGCACGGGAGGCGTCGATGGACGCGCGTTGGTGTGGGATATCAAGGCGCGAGCAGTATTATTTGAGTGTCCGGGCACGAAATCGGCGGGAGCTGTGCGGTCGCTCGCCTTCGATGGAAATGGTGTGCTTTACGTCGGATGCGCTCTGTCACAAATTTCACGATGGGAATTGCCGAGCGACGAGTTTCTCAGCTCTCGCAGTCGCGACGAGCTCCCCTTACTAACGCGTAACATGAGCAGCGAAAACATTAGTCAAGCTGTGCCACACTCGGTGAGCGCGCCGACCCCGAAGCGAGACGTCGCCGCGGAAGAATTGAGTCTCGCAGATACAATCAAGACGCTGGACGCCGTTCGCAAAGAGTGTGAGCGTTTACGAGAGTCAGACAGGAGTCGCGCATCGAAGGTTATAGGCCTTGAAAAGGAGCTCGTGACCGTGCACAAGTCGCTTGCTAACGTCGGAGAGGAAAATCAGCGACTCAGGGCCAAGGTAGATTCGATGGCGCCGACGCCGAGCGTTGCGCCGAAGGACGACGAAATCGAGGCGCTGCGCAAGAAGTGCGACAAGATGGAGAACATCGCTCGTAAGCAAAAGACGAAAATCGAAGAGCTGAAGGGCGAGTTACAATCGGCGGAAAGCTCGCGTAAAGAGCTTGAAGAAGCGCTCGCGGGCGCTCAGGGTGAAGGTTTGAGCGTGGAGGACATGATGGCTGCAGCCGAGAAAGCTTTGCTGAGTCCAGAGCCTGCGACGAGTGAAGCATCCCAGGAAATGATGCGCGAGCTGCATAGCGTGCGGGAAGAATTGCAACTGTCTAAACAAGACGTCGCGAGCGCGGAGCAGACCATCGCAAAATTGCGCACGCAGCACGATGTGCTCACCGCACGCGCAAAGGAAATAGAGGAACAGAGCCAATCCCTTTCACAATCACAAGACGCAAAAGTGGCGACGTTACGTGAGGATGTGACATCCCTTCGCGAAAAACTCGGGTCAAAGGATGCGGAATTAGACGATTTGCGCAAGCAACTCGGCGAAGCGAAGAAGCGAGCCGAAGCGCTCGATAGGGAACGTCTCGAACTCACGGCGCAATGCGAAGAAACATCAAGGCACCATAAAGACGTTGACGCATCAAACGCTGAGGTTACAAGAATGCGCGAAAAATTTGAAAACGCAGTCACGAAAGGCAAAGGATTCCAAGAAGAAGGCAAAAAGCTCCGCGCAGAGCTTGAGGCGAAACACGTGGAGCTGGCCCAAGCTCAGGATGTTTCGACTTCGATGCGGGCTCGCGTGACAGAGCTTATGGCGAGTTTAGACGCCGCAAACGAGAAAGTCACCGATGGGCTTCGGCTTCTTGCGCAGAAGGAGGAAGAAGTAGCCAGGAGTGCGTCGACATTGAAAACCGTCGAGAATGCGGCGAAAGAACTCAACACAGCGAAAGCGGAGACAGCCAAACTGCAGCAAAAGTTTGATAACGCGGTCAAGAAAGGAAAAGGATATCAAAGCGAGTGCGGTGCGCTCACCGCTCGGCTGAAAGAACGCGAGAACGCGTTGTCGGCATCAAATGCGTCAAAGGCTCAGGTTGAATCACAGCTTGCCGCTGCTGTCGCAGAAATTGAGCTCGTGCGTTCCGAGCTCGAGACAAGACTTGACGACGTGCAGCGCAATTCCACAAAAGATACCGAAGAACTTAATTCATTGCGCGAGCGCTTGCACGACGCCGAGGCGCGCCTTCGTGCTGCAGAAGATACGAAGGGCTCCGCCATTGCGGAGCGCGAAGGTAAAATCTCTGCGCTGGAGAAGCAAATTAACGAGTCAGATGCGAACTTTGAGCGGATGCGCACCGAACTAGCAGCGCGTGATGAGGAACGCGATCGACTTATATCGCAGATCAAATCGAGCGAAGCGGCCCAGGAGGAGCTTCAAAAGCTTCGCTCGAGCATCGAGTCATACGAGACGGAAATGGTGTCTCTCAAGACTGCGATAGACACGGCGAAGACAAAATTTGCCAATGCGGTTAAGAAAGGGAAAGGATTTCAAGAAGACGCTAATAAACTTCGTGATGAATTAGCCGCGAAAGATGCCGAGCTTGCACATGCCCGCGGCGAGTCAGCTTCGGTAGACACTCACCGCGCTGAGCTCGCGGCGAGTTTAGATGCTGCGAACGCGAAGATCTCAGATGGCCTTCGCCTTCTCGCGCAGAAGGAAAACGAAATCTCGGGTCTGGCGGCGGAGTTGAAAGCAGTCCAAAGTCGATGTACTACGCTCGAAGAGGATATCAGCAAGAGAGACGCCAAGAAGAACGATGAAATCGAGCAAGATGTGCGGGGACAGCGGTGGCTCGAGGAGCAAGCACGCGCTGCGGCGGAGTCTCAAGTGAGAGATTTGGCGGAGGAGAACGAACGACTGAAGCAAGAAGTTGCGGCAGCAGCGGCTGCAGCGCAGGACGCGTGGCAAGTTGCGGCGAGCCACGGCGTGCGTCCTGGAGATTCTCGGCCTGTGAGCGAAGTGGGGTCCCCCGTTCGCGAAGGCTATGGTCATCGAGCACGCTCGCTCTATCAACAACCAACGTATCGAGGTGCCATGTCGATGGTGCACGAAAGGAACGACATGGTTGTACCCAGAGAAGACTACGACCGCGTCAAGGAGCGATGTGTAAAATTGAAGAGAGATTTAGAGGCGGCGAAGCAGGCGGCAAAGGAAGCTGTGCAGCAAGTCATCAACCGTTTGGAGCTGGAAGTGATGGCCAAAATTCATGCTGAATCTTCCGCGAAAGCCGCAGAAGCGGAATGTGATCGCGCGTGGGCGCACGCAAAAGACGCGCTAGCTACGGCGCGCGAGATGCAAAAGCAACCGGCTCGTCAGCTAGCTGTCGCCGAAGCGTCAAGCGTCAAGCCACAGCCACCCCCGGGTACGCGCGCGGCGGTTGCGATGGAGCGTCAAAACGGTAACGGCGTGGTCGTCATTCGACAAGAACACTTAGCATCGATCGTCGCCGCGCTCCTCTCATTCATCATCGGAACGTGGTTTGCGAAATTCTAGAAGTTGCCATTAAATTCTACTTGCTGAAAATGTCTTTGATACCATCGAGGAGCGATACACCGCGCTTCGGTCCGTTGAACGCATCGAAAATCTTTCCAACTGCACCTTGCGGCTCGAAACGCGCCATTATTCTCTCGAATCTTGGATCCTGCCGCAGAATAGAGATGTCCTCGTCCTTGCGTATAGCCGGGTACTCGTCGTATCCGCGTTCGAGTGCCGCATTCAACGACGCCAGCCCTTCGCTCACATTACCGAGTTTTGCGTGACAGCACGCCGTGTTGTATCGAATCGCAATTTCTTCTCCAGCACTCAGCTCTCTTGGTTTGAACCCGGCGCTCGGCCCCGCTGGGGCGACTACGGATTTCCGATACCGTACCGGTCCGCTTCCCGCGAGCGTCGCCGCGCGCGCAAACGTGGCCAACGCCTTCTCGTAGTCCCCAGCCGCGTACTCTCTCTGTCCATCCGTGATGCACTCCCCCGCCGTATTCGCCATTCTTTCCTTCTCTTGCTCTTCTCGCAGCGATGCGAACGCGGCGTCGTCAATCATCTGCGGCACCGTCGCCCCAGCCGCGCCCACGAGCGCCGCCAAATCCGCGTCGCTCAGCTCCTGCAGGTTCGCCACGCCCACGTCCTCCGTGGAGTCGAAATCCATCCCAGCGTCATCATCAGCGTTCGCGTTCCACGTCAGCGGGTCGTTGGCGTCGAAAGCGCGTCCACGGGCGACGACGGCCGGTCGACGGCGAGGATGACGACGGTTCGCGAGCGAAGACTTCAACGGTGCCGCGGGCGCGCGCGCGTCGATCACGGACGCGGCGTGCATGTCCGGAACGTCGAGGTGAGAGTTGGGATGATCGAGCGAGCGTGGCGCGCGGCGTCGGGCGGTCGTGGGGAAGTGGCGTCGTCCAGAGGGGACTGGCGCTATCCACAACGTCGAGGTCGCCGACGGCTGGCGAGGTGCAACGTGCTTGATGCGTGATGTTGTTAGAGAAAAATTGCTGTTGTGTCAAATTGAAGCGCCAGTTCTATTCTAAACAATAT
>TARA_B110000003_G_scaffold101692_2_pt1 | contig 18978 bp, 17 predicted proteins | sample TARA_B110000003 | Tara Oceans TARA_B110000003 (sample SAMEA4396424) | marine metagenome | biome: Westerlies Biome; feature: [SRF] surface water layer (ENVO:00010504); material: water (ENVO:00002006), including particulate matter (ENVO:01000060) such as... | depth 5 m
GTGCTAACCATTTTTTCAATTGCTCAGTAGGAACTGATCTTCTTGATACCATATCCTCTAATTGATCTTTATCTATTTTGTCTACACTAAAATATTTAGCTTCAGGATGTGCAAAATAAAAACCACTGACCGAGGATGCCGGCATCATAGACATACCATCTGTTATCTGCATTCCAATTTCATTTGTTTTTAGTAGTGTAAAGATATCTTGCTTTACTGTGTGTTCTGGGCAGGCTGGATATCCTGGGGCAGGTCTTATGCCTTGATATTTTTCATGAATCATATCCTCTTTACTGAGATCTTCTGGCTGGTAACCCCAAAGATCCTGCCTTACTCTGTCATGCATATATTCAGCAAAGGCCTCAGCAAGTCTATCTGTTATAGCTTTAATCATAATGCCACTATAATCGTCTTCATTTTTCTCAAAAACTTTTTCATATGCCTCTACATTAATACCTGATGTGACAGCAAAAAGACCAATATAATCTTTAATACCACTTCCCTTTGGGGCAATAAAATCTGCCAAACATAAGTTAGGTTTTTGTTGGCCCTTGATATTAGGTTTCTGAGTTTGTTGTCTCAACCCGTAGTATGTAAAAATAGGATTTGTCGATTCTTCGTCTGCATAAATCTCTATGTCATCATCGTTCACAGTATTCGCAGGATAAAATCCAACAACTCCGTTAGCCTTTAATTTTTTTTCATTAATAACTTTAGATAACATTTTTTGCGCTTCAGCAAATAATTCGGTAGCGCTTTTACCAACAACGCTGTCACCTAAAATATTTGGATACTTTCCATGCAGGTCCCATGTCTGGAAGAATGGTGTCCAATCGATATATTCTTTAATTAACTGAAGATCGATATTGTTAAATACACGCCGCCCAATAAATTTAGGTCTCTTTGGCTCGAAGCTTAAGCTCAATTTATTTTTCCTGGCATCCTTAATTGAGATATATGTTGCTCCTTTTTTCTTCGCATGAAGCTCTCTTACATTTTCATAATCTTTAGATAAATTAATGAGGTATTCGATCTTTTGTTTTGGGTCCATCAGCGACTGCATAATAGAGACTGATCTTGATGCATCCGAAACATGAATGACAGGCCCATCGTAATGCTCGGCAATTTTTACTGCCGTATGAGCTCTCGACGTAGTTGCCCCGCCAATAAGTAAAGGGATATTATTTTCATTGAAATAAGGGTCGCGTTGCATTTCACTGGCTACGTTTGTCATCTCCTCAAGTGAAGGAGTAATTAGTCCTGATAGACCAATAATATCTACGTTTTCATCCTTAGCTTTGGCAAGTATTTCAGCGCATGGCACCATCACTCCCATATTTACTACTTCAAAATTATTACACTGTAAGACTACGGAAACAATATTTTTCCCGATATCATGTACGTCACCTTTTACTGTAGCTATTAACATTTTCCCTTTAGGTTTTGCTTTTATTCCAGTTCTTTTTTCATCTGCTTCTTTTTCTTTCTCAATAAAAGGGACAAGATGAGCAACAGCCTGCTTCATTACCCTTGCTGACTTTACTACTTGTGGTAAGAACATCTTACCTTGACCAAATAAATCTCCTACTATATTCATTCCATCCATTAACGGACCTTCAATAACATTAATAGGACGACCACCTTCTTTATTCATGATCTTTAGTCGAGATTCTTCTGTATCTTCTACAATATAATCTGTAACGCCATGAACTAGAGCGTACTCAATTTTCTTCTCAATGGAGACAGGCTTTTCGTCATCACCTCGCCAGTTTAATTTTAATTCTTCTTTTTTGCTTCCCTTGAGGGTCCCTGCAATATCAATCATTCTCTCTGTAGCATCTGGCCTTCTGTTGAGAATTACGTCTTCTACTGCCTCTTTGAGATCATCAGCAAGGTCGTCGTACAATCCGATCATCCCAGCGTTTACTATTCCCATAGTTAATCCAGCTTTGATCGCGTAATGTAAGAAAACTGTATGAATAGCTTCCCTAGCTAAATCATTTCCTCGGAAGCTGAAACTAACATTTGATACTCCCCCCGAAATTTTGGCATAAGGAAGATTGTCTTTAATCCATTTTGTTGCATTAATAAAATCTACAGCATAATTATTGTGTTCTTCAATTCCTGTAGCGACTGCAAAAATATTTGGATCAAATATAATATCTTCTGGTGGAAAACTTAATTTTTTAACTAATGTATCGTAGGCACGTTTACATATTTCTGTTTTTCGCTCATAGGTATCTGCCTGACCTTTTTCATCAAATGCCATTACTATTACTGCCGCTCCATAGTTACGACAAAGCTTAGCTTGTTTAATAAAGCTTTCCTCACCCTCCTTGAGTGATATGGAGTTGACTACTGCTTTACCTTGCACACACTTTAAACCTGCTTCAATAACTTCCCATTTTGATGAATCAATCATTATAGGTATGCGAGCAATATCTGGTTCAGAGGCAATTAGATTAAGGAAGTGTTGCATTGCTTGAAGGGAGTCCAACATGCCTTCATCCATATTAATATCTATAACTTGAGCTCCATTTTCAACTTGTTGCCTTGCCACTGATACTGCTTCTTCAAATTTTTCGTCAATAATTAGGTTTGCAAATGCTTTAGATCCCGTGACGTTAGTTCTCTCACCTACATTAATAAAAAGAGTATCGTCTTTAATAGATAAAGGCTCTAAGCCTGAAAGTCTGGTAAAGGTTTCCAGATCGGGAAGGACTCTGGGTGGAATATTCTGTAACTGATCAGCAATGGCTTTAATATGATCTGGAGTTGTACCACAACAGCCCCCAGCAATATTGATAAAGCCACTATCTGCAAACTCTTTTAATAATGAAGATGTATCGCTTGGCTCTTCATCAAAACCCGTATCTGACATAGGATTGGGTAACCCCGCATTTGGATAGATACATATATGAGTATCAGCAATCTTAGATAGCTCTTCTGCGTAAGGCCTCATTAAGGCTGCACCCAAGGCACAATTTAATCCAATTGTTAATGGCTTAGCATGCCTTATTGAATTCCAGAACGCACTTACTGTTTGACCTGATAATATTCTTCCTGAGGCATCAGTAACCGTTCCAGATATCATCAAAGGCAGGCGTATGGATTCTTCCTCAAATACTGTATTTACAGCAAATAGTGCGGCCTTGCAGTTAAGAGTGTCAAATACTGTTTCTACCAGAATAATATCTACTCCACCTTCAATAAGGGCTTTAGTTTGATCTTTGTAGGATTTAACTAGCTGATCAAAGTTAATATTTCTTGCTCCAGGGTCATTAACCTCTGGGGATATAGAAGCAGTCTTTGGCGTGGGACCAATAGCACCAGCCACAAAGCGAGGCTTATCTGGGGTGGTATATTTTTCTACAGCTTTTTTAGCCAGCTGAGCGGATGCTATGTTCATCTCATGAGCCAGGTGAGGCATATAGTAGTCATCTTGAGCAACAGTATTTGCTCCAAACGTATTGGTTTCAATAATATCTGCACCGGCTGCTAAATAATCCTCATGAATTTTTTGAACAATACTAGGTTGCGAAAGCGAAAGGAGCTCATTATTACCTTTTAGAAAAATCTCCCGTTCACCAGCTGGCGCACTAAAATCTAAAAAACGTCCTTGTTCACCCCCACGATAATCTTTTTCAGTTAAATGATGTTGTTGGATCATTGTCCCCGTGGCACCATCCATGAACATAATTCTTTGGTTAAGAATCTTTTTTAAGATTTTTTCAGTATCAGGCTGTTGTATGATTTTCATTCTTACCTATTATATTAAAGAGAATTTGGAGGAATTATAAGTGTTTATTTGTTTGGTTTAGTATTTAAGTCTAATAATTTTTTCTCTAAGGCTTCTAGTTTTAGCCGGGTTCGCTTAAGAACTTGTGTTTGTATATCAAATTCCTCTCGACTAACAAGTCCCATTTTGGTGAATGCGCCCTGAAGTAGTGCATTTATATTATCTTCAATGTCACTAATTGGTGAATTTTCTGTCATTTTACGAATCTTATTTGATATATCTTGGATATTTTTTTTCTCTATCATAATATTGTGTCCTAAAACGTTGATTCTATCAGGAATTTTATGTTTTAAGAATTAGTCGCAGATTTTTTGTTATTCCCTTAAGGAAAAGTTGGCACGCTAATTGCTTTAAATTAAATGTATGAACAAGAAGTTTTAAACTAGGAGAAACAAAATGAAAGTTTTAAAAATGAAAATGGCAATATTAGGCGCTTTAATGACTCCTATAATGCCAGTAGTTGCAGAAGAAGCGAAAGCAGCGACTTCAGAATTTAGTGTTAGCGGAAACGTTGGACTTTTTTCTGATTATATCTTTCGTGGTTATACACAAACAAAAGAAGATCCAGCATTACAAGGTGGGTTTGATGTTGAACATGAAAGCGGAGCATATGCTGGTGTTTGGGCATCCAATGTAAATTGGACAACTGAAGGCGAGTATATGGATGACAATAGTTTAGAGCTTGATTTTTATGGTGGTTTTGCAGGTGGTTTAGGTGAAACTGGAATTGGATACGATGTTGGTATCTTAAAGTTCTATTACCCAGGTGAAAATACTTCAGGTAAGGCTGATACAGATGCTACAGAAGTTTACGCAAGCCTAAGTAAAGACATTGGGTCAGTTAGCGCCAGCCTTGGTGTTTATGTTGTAGTTTCTGATGATGCATGGGGCTTTGCCGATGCAGACGGGAGTAAATATTTTACTGCTGACGTAGACGTACCTATTGGCTCAACACCTCTGACTGCATCATTTCATGTAGGTCGTCAAACATTTGAAGGTGCGGGTAATGATCCATTTGACTACACAGATTGGAAATTAAATTTAGAGTATGCAGTTAATGATACTTTTGCTGTGGGCGCTTTTTACACAGATACAAATCAATCTAAATCTGACTGGACAGTTAATAATGTCTACTTAGGGGATGGTACTCCTGGTATTTATGTGTCTGCTGGATTCTAAAAAGTAATAAATATAAAGGGGGAATGAAGATTCCTCCCTTTTTTAATAAAAATAGGGGAATAACATGAAATTTGTAACTGCAATTATCAAGCCATTTAAGCTTGATGAAGTCAGAGAGGCTCTTTCTGAAATCGGGGTACAAGGTATTACCGTGACTGAAGTCAAAGGCTTTGGTCGTCAAAAAGGACATACTGAACTTTATCGAGGCGCTGAATACGTCATCGACTTCTTACCGAAAGTGAAGTTAGAGGTTGCTGTCTCAACAAAGCTACTCAAAAAAGTTATAGAGGCTATCGAAAAATCAGCTGCTACCGGAAAAATTGGTGACGGTAAGATTTTTGTGATGGATCTTGAAGAAGTTAAACGAATCCGCACCGGTGAAACTGGTGAGGATGCACTTTAGGAGACTGACATGAAAAAATTATTATCAAAGTTTAGTTTGACTGGACTTATGGGCCTTCTAATGATGGGATTTTCCCACATTGCAATGTCAGAAGAAATGGTAGCGGTGGTGGAAGCAGTCGCTACAATTAACTCAGGTGATACTGCCTGGATGATTATGGCAACAATCCTTGTATTAGTAATGGCTATTCCTGGCCTTGCATTATTTTATGGTGGTTTAGTTCGCTCGAAGAACATGCTATCAGTGTTGATGCAAGTTTTTGTGACTTTCTCGATGATGTCTGTAATTTGGGTTCTTTGGGGTTATAGCCTAGCTTTCTCGGAAGGGCCATATAATGATTATGTAGGTGGATTAAGCCTAGCATTTTTAAGTGGCATTACTGGTGACAGTATTTCTGGGACTATTCCAGAGTTTGTATTTGTGACTTTTCAACTTACATTCTTTGCATTAACTCCAGCACTTATTGTTGGAGCATTCGCTGAGCGAATTAAATTCTCTTCATTATTAGTATTCCTTGCTGCTTGGGGAACACTGGTTTATGCACCAATCTGTCATATGGTTTGGGGCGGAGGAATTATTTCGCAGATGGGAGCGGTTGATTTTGCTGGTGGTACTGTTGTTCATATTAATGCTGGTATCGCAGCGCTTGTAGGTGCATTAGTTCTTGGCAAGCGAATTGGTTACGGCAAAGAGTCTATGGCACCTCATAATCTGCCATTTACTATGATCGGCGCATCGTTACTTTGGGCTGGTTGGTTTGGATTTAATGTCGGTAGTGAATTGGCTGCTGATGGCACAGCAGGTTTAGTGATGATTAACACACAAGTTGCAGCTGCCGCAGGAGTGCTGGGTTGGATTGTAATGGAGTGGATATCTAAGGGTAAGCCCTCAATGCTGGGTGGAGCTTCAGGTGCTATTGTAGGATTAGTTGCAATTACTCCAGCATGTGCGGTAGTTGGGCCATTAGGCGCAATAATTCTAGGTATTATTGCTTCAATTATTGCTTATTGGGCTGTAACTAGTCTTAAGATTGCTCTTGGATACGATGATTCATTAGACGTATTTGGTATTCATGGTGTTGCCGGTATTGTTGGTGCACTAGGTCTTGCAATTCTAATGTCTCCACAATTTGGTGGTTCTGGTTATGATGAAGGTGTATCTATGATGAGTCAGTTTGTAGTTCAGGCTAAATCAATAGGTATAACAGTTATTTGGTGTGGTGTAATTAGCTACATTCTATTTAAAATTATTGATGCCACAATGGGTCTTCGAGTTTCTGAAGAAGACGAGAGAACAGGTCTTGACAGTACCTCTCATGGCGAAACTGCTTATCGCAGCTAGTTATTACTACCTCCTGTTGTAATAAGTAATGCGTGATAGGAAAGGGGCTCATGAAAATGAGCCTTTTTTTCGTTTGAACAAGTTATTAAAATAAATTTAATCATGATTTTACTTAGGGTTAATTCATCATCAAGTAAGTGCAGATTATCGTAAGTCAATCTATAGTATTACAACTATTTAGAGATTTATTTGATAGATAGAATTTAAAAATAAAAAAGGAGATTACATTATGTGGACAACACCAGCAGCAACAGAAATGCGTTTTGGTTTTGAAGTAACAATGTACGTAATGAACAAGTAATTGTTTATTTCAAATATTTAAAAAAAGGAAGCTTAAGCTTCCTTTTTTTTATTTAAATTTAAATTCTTTAGGAAGTAAAACCCAAATAGTACCTTGCTGTTTCATGGACCCAGCTTTTTTCCCAGCTTTATCTCCTTGACCCCAATAAAAGTCAGCACGCACCCCCCCACCAATAGCTCCACCGGTATCCTGAGCTATCATTAATTGCTCAAGAGGAACGTTTGAGTTAGGTTCTGTAGTTGAGAGAAATATAGGTGAGCCTAATGGAATAAATTTACGATCAACAGCTACAGAACGTTTAGCTGAAATAGGAATTCCCATAGCCCCAATAGGTCCTGGCAGCCCTTTGGGTAATTCCCTAAAGAACACAAAACTTGGATTAGCATTTAAGAATTTCTTTAATTTTTTCTTATTTTTCTTAGCCCATGCTTTTATACTCCCCATTGATACTTTATGTCTGGAAAGCTCACCTTCATTTATTAATGCACGTCCCATAGACCTATAGGGATGCCCATTTTGATTTGCATATCCAACCTGAGTTCGCGAACCATCTTGAAACTGAATAACTCCTGAGCCCTGAATTTCTAAAAAGAATGCCTCAACTGGATCCTTAACCCAAAAAAGTTCATTTCCTTTAAGTGGTATTTTTTTATCTGATATTGCTTCTCTAGTGTAATAAGGAATTAATTTATTTCCTTCGATACGTCCCCGTAATCTTTTGTATTTAAGGTCTGGATATAGCTCACTTAAATCAACTGTGATCAAATCTTTGGGCGGTGCATAAAGTGGAACGTTAAATTGATTTGATTGTTTTCGACTTCCCTTCAGTAATGGTTGGTAATAGCCAGTAATTAAACCTTCAGTAGAATCGTCTTCTTGATGAGCTTGATACAGATTAAAGTGGCTATGAAAGTATTGAATTAAATTCTGATTAGAAGGGTTGCTAGTAATTTCAAGTGCTGATGCACAAGATTTTTCCCAAAATGGTTTTTTGATTAAAACAGAGCAACTCCTTAACCATGCTGGCCAGGCAAGAATAAGATGATCTTGTTCCATCTTATGGTTAATCGCATCCCATGCTATTTTTTTAAGTAGCCCATATTCTGAAATTTCTTTCTTTATTGGAATTATTTCACATTTTTGAGATTCTTCGGGAGTAATAACAAGCTTATCGCAGTCGCATGGTTCTTGAATATTAATCTGCCCGCAGCTACTGATTAATAATAAACAAAGGGCAATTAGAAAATGATTAAATTTCAATGTAAGGTCCTAGGCATCTGAAGTTCAAATTTAGGAATTTTTGCATTAAAAAATTTCCCATCCTTGCTTTGCATTTTATATGTTCCTGACATGAAGCCAGTAGGAGTATCGATCTCGGTACCGCTAGTATAAGAATAACTTTCGCTCTCATTAATAATAGGTTGCTCTCCTACAACACCATCTCCTTGTACTTCAAAAATTTTTCCTGCTGAATTTTCAATTACCCAATGACGACTCATTAGCTGAATACTATGAGATCCATGATTATGAATTGTGATGGTATAAGTAAAAAAATATCGATCATGATTAATAAATGAACGATCTTCTAAAAATTCAGTTTTTACTGTAATTTCAATATCTTGGTTTCTAGCTTTTGACATTTATTTAATTAATCCAGACACCGGTGAACTTGGTGATGCACTATAAAGTTTCTTAGACATTCTTCCTGCTAAAAATGCTTCACGCCCAGCTTCAATTGCTTTTTTCATGGCATTGGCCATCATAATGGGATCTCGAGCAGTAGCAATTGCAGTATTCATTAATACACCATCACAGCCTAATTCCATTGCGATTGCAGCATCGGATGCTGTACCTACACCAGCATCTACAATAACTGGTACGGAAAGGGTATCAATAATTATTTCTAGGTTCCAGGGATTTAAAATACCCATTCCTGAGCCTATTAAAGATGCAAGCGGCATAATAGCGCAGCAACCGATATCTTCTAGTTGTTTGGCAATAATAGGATCATCCGAAGTGTATACCATTACATCAAATCCATCTTTAATAAGGACAGTTGCTGCTTTCAATGTTTCAACTACATTAGGGTATAGTGTTTTTGGATCTCCAAGAACTTCAAGTTTAACAAGATTATGGCCATCCAATAATTCTCGGGCTAAGTGCAATGTTCTAATTGCATCATCCGCAGAATAACAACCGGCAGTATTTGGTAAGTAGGTAAACTCTTCAGTAGGTAGAAAATCTATTAATGATTGTTCTTTCTCATTTTGGCCGATGTTTGTTCTACGAATGGCCACAGTAACAATTTGAGATCCACTTTGTTCAATTGCTGAGCGAGTTTCCTTAAAGTCTCTATATTTTCCAGTCCCGACTAAAAGCCTTGATTGAAATGACCTACCAGCAATAATTAACTCATCTTTATTCATTTCAAATTTATCCACCACCTACGGCCCCAACAATTTCTAAATTATCTCCATCATTTATAGTAAATTCCTTAAAGAGACTTTTTGGCATAATTTGCCCGTTTTTTTCTATAGCAAATCTTTTACCTTTTAATTTAAGCTCCAAGACTAATTCATCTGCCGTCATTGACTCATATTTAAAATTTCGAATATTCCCATTTATAGTAATTTTCATATATGAATATTAATTTGTTTAATAAGCTTAAATATAACCTATTTTAATTTTATTATAAAAAAAATGAATTATTACTGTAATAAAGTATCTAGTCATTATAGGGACAAAATCCCGTTTTATTCCTAAAATGGAAAATTGAAATGACAAATAATAAAACTCCTGCTAAGAGTGAGCTAGATTCGAATAACAATAAAAATGTTCCAGAAAAAGTTAATAAAACTTTATTTGATAACTCAAAGACTAAAGAAAAAGCTTCTATCTATCGCACGCTAGAAGCTTTTTCAGACTGCGTCTAACTAAATAGTGTTCTTGAGAACATTCTTAGACTGAGTTGATAGCCTATTGCTGCTAGCTCAGCGTCGTAGCGCTCTCCTTCATCTCTCATAAAAGCGTGTTGCCCATTAAATTCATGCCAACTAAATACAATATTTGTATCTAATAATTTTTGATGGATTTCCATTCGTGCAGGACTAGGAATATGAGTATCATCCTTACCCCAAATCATTAACAACTCACCTTTTATGTCTCCTAATCTTTCCATGCTGTGTTGTTTTGGTTTATTTGGAATTGTTGTCGTGTGAAGGTCTGTAGCATAAAAACAAGCGGTTGATTCAACTGCAGTATTTAAAGCCGCTCTAAATGCTAAATGCCCTCCGATACAAAATCCCATTGCTCCAATATGACCGTTAAACCAATCTTGTTTTTTGATCCAGTCAATCATACTTTGATTATCAGAATCATAATCTTCTACATTCTTGGCACTTTTATCTGCATTTCCTTTATCACGACCGGCATCATCATATTCTAGTATTGTTCCAATTGGGTTGAGCTCATGAAAAACTTCAGGAACTAGCACAGCATAACCATGACTAGCAATAATTTTAGCTGCTCGCTCTATAGGCCCTGTTTGTTGAAAAATCTCAGAGTAAAAGAGAATAGCTGGATACTTTCCAGGTTTGGTTGGTTTATGAACATATGTTCTCATTGTGCCTGTTGGAGTTTCTAAATCGATAAAATCTGATTTTAATAGCATTATATGACCTTCAAACAAAATCATTATTTTACTTGATATTTCATGGAAGAAAAATTAAATAAATATTTTAATAGTGATTACTAGTGATAGTTGAATAAATTTAAGGAATCATCATTTGGCATAATATCAATGTTATTTGATATATTACCTTCGCCTTTTTCTTTAGCGACTTCTGTTTTTATACCGCTACTATCGTCCGAAGTTTTTTATTTTTTCCAGAATTTTAATTTTTGTAACCATGATGATTCTGTAGCATCACTTTGCTCTTTATCTTGACTAAGGTTTGGATCATCATTTGGCATAATATCAATGTTATTTGATATATTACCTTCGCCTTTTTCTTTAGCGACTTCTGTTTTTATACCGCTACTATCGTCCGAAGTTTCTTCTTCTTTATGTATATTTTTACAATCTTCATATAATACAGAGGAGCCTACTTTTATGATGGCGTCCCTACCTTTGATATCAAGATTAGTAGTATTATTAGCGTAAGCATTATCTTTGCTTTCAATTTTATCTAGCCTATATTCTCGATCTTTTAATATGACCCAAACAGCGCTATTTTCTTCTAGATACCTAAGATAAAAAAATTCATTATTGGCACATTGAAATTCAATTGCATCTTTTGGAACTGAATCTAATTTTTCATATTCAAAAGCTAATATTTCTTCAAGTTTTTCTTTATCTATTTTAAAGCTTGAGCAAGATGATATTAGGAATAAAAAAGGAAGAAGATTAAAGTATTTCATTAATCATCTAATAAAGAGCCGTTGAGCGAAATAACAACTTTTTTATAATTATCCATTTCTTGGTTTTTCCCTTGAGATTTTGCAATCTCATATAAATATAAATAGGCTTGTAAATGCTTATTATTTATTTTGATAACTCTATCAAGAGAGACCTTTGCTTCTTTTAGCTTTCCTAAGTGATAATTAGCCAATCCTAAATGATACTCTGCTTCATAAGAACCAGGTTTATTAGCAATCCATTTAATAGAAATTTTCTTAAGTTTAACCCAATTTTCTTTTTTAATTGGGCCGACTACTTGCATAAAGAAAGGTAGTTTTTTTTCAGGAGCATCCCAAAAAGGCGATTCGGCTGCAGTAGTAATAGAGAGCTCTTTATTATCTTCTAACATTTTTTTTATTACTTCAACTGGTACGCTATAAAAAGAACCTGAATTTCCAGGTGTTTTAAAAGTGGTCACACCAATTAACTCTCCTTTATCATTAAATAATCCGCCTCCGCTTGCTCCTAATGAAAACCATGCAGATGATTGAATAATTTTATATCCGTTAAGGTCAAATACCCCTTTAACTGCTCCAATAGTAGTATGAGGCTTAACTGTATTACCTCCATAACTTTTTGCAAAAACTTCAGTCTCGTAATCTAATTTATTATTGCTAGCTAAAGTAACAGGTTTAAGTTTTAGGTATTCAAATTTTAGAATGCATAAATCATGTCTCCAGTCAGCCAGCAGAGCATATGGAGGATAGCTAACACCATATTTTGTAACGTGTATGCCTTTTGCATCTGCAATGACATGACAATTGGTCACAACATGATCTTTGGCAACGACAACCCCTGAGCCGACACCATGATTCCCTTGCTTATTTGCAGTATGAACCTTGACGATAGAGGGGTTAATACTAAAAGAGAGTTCATTTAGCCTTTTATTTTTATTTTCTACAGATGTTTCTGAATAAAGGTTTAACGAAAATACTAACAGAGTTAGATAAGTTATTTTAAGGATCATAATTCGTTTTCTTGATTAATGTTCTTTGAATAGAGCTTAAATTTTTGACTAAGTTCAGGTTAACTTAATTAACCACATTTACTTTCACCGCAACTTAAGCAGGTAAGGCATCCATCCATCATAATTGCTGCTTTAGTAGAACATTTATGACATAGCTGAGCATCTTTAGGAAATCCATTTTCATCAAGTCCTTGGCTATTTTTTTCAAGGTACTCTTTTTTTTTGTCTTGAATTAATTGTTCTTGGTGTTCATCAGGAACTTTACTTTTAAGCATACCTATATTTTTTAGGTGCTGTTCAACAACCTGACCCAATTCTGCTACAAGGCTAGGAATGTACTTTCCGCCTTTCTTATAGTAACCACCATTTGGATCAAAGACGCTTTCTAATTCTTCAACTAAAAACGTAATATCACCACCTTTTCGAAATACTGCAGACATTACCCTGGTCAATGCAACAATCCACTGAAAATGCTCCATATTTTTTGAATTAATAAATATTTCGAATGGGCGACGATGTTCTTGAGGGGTCCCCTCATTCATTACAATATCGTTGATTGTAATGTAAAGCGCATGTTCAGTAACAGGTGTTTTTACTTTATAAGTAGATCCAGTAATTTGGTCGGGCCTGCCTAGTGGTTCGCCTAGCTGAACAATTTCTGCTTGCTCGTCTTTTAAATTGGTATCTTTTTCTTGATCAACAAGGCTATAGCCTACAATTTTTTTTTCAATCTTTATTGCCATTATTTAATTATCCTTAAAATTTTCCATAATAGCCTTCTTTCAAGGCGTCATATAAATTTGCTGCAGAATGAGTTTCTCCATCATATTCAATCTCATCATTACCTTTTGCTTCAATGGTTGCTCCATCATCTAATGTAAATTTATAAAGTGTATTTTCTAAATCTTTTTCGGTAACTAGAACTCCTTGAAATGCTTCTGGGTTAAATCTAAAAGTTGTACAACCTTTTAAACCTTTTTCATAGGCGTATAAATAAATATTCTTAAAGTCTTCGTAATCATAATCTGTGGGAACATTAATGGTTTTTGATATTGAACTATCAATCCATTTTTGAGAGGCAGCCTGAATATCAACATGTGCCTTAGCTTGAATAGTTGATGAATCAATAAAATAATCTGGTAATTTTTCATTTTCTTTTTCAGAAAATGGCATTGCATCTTGATTAATTAATTGTCTATATGCTAAAAGCTCATAGGAAAATACATCTACTTTTTCTTTTGATTTTTTCCCTTCTCTAATTACATTTCTATTGTAATGATGGGCAAAAGATGGCTCAATGCCATTGCTTGCGTTATTTGCTAATGATAAAGAAATTGTTCCAGTTGGTGCAATTGAGCTGTGATGAGTAAATCGCACTCCATTATTTGCAATTTCATCTTGTAAAGGTTTTGGAAATTGTTGCATGTATTTACTATAACGACCCAACAACACTTTTCCTTTTACCTTATCTCCCAACTTTATTCCATCTTTAGCCATCTCAGGTCGAATGGCAAGCATTTCTGGGGTAACCTTAAAAGATTCTTCCATAATAGGAGCAGGGCCTTTTTCTTTTGCTAAGTCAATCCCAGTTTTCCAACCTTCTACTGCAAGAACTTTTGTTACTTCTTCGGTAAATACTAATGATTCTTCATCACCATACGTCATTTTCATCATGGCTAGCGATGAACCAAGACCTAGATAGCCCATACCGTGACGTCTTTTTCTTGCAATTTCATCTCTTTGTTTACTAAGTGGCAAGCCATTAATTTCAACAACATTATCTAGCATGCGAGTGAAAATATTTACCACAGCTTTATATTCATCCCAATCAAAATGAGCTTGATCAGTAAAAGGTTGCTTTACAAATTTTGTAAGGTTGATAGAACCTAATAAACATGCTCCATATGGGGGTAAAGGCTGTTCTCCGCAGGGATTAGTGGCCCTAATATCTTCACAGAACCAGTTATTGTTCATTTCATTAACTCGGTCAACTAGAATAAATCCTGGTTCAGCATAATCATAGGTAGAAGACATGATTATGTCCCAGAGTCTTTTTGCTTTCATAGTTTTATATACTCTGCATGCAACTTTTCCAGCGTCACTACCTTCTTTTTTTGTTAGGTATTTTCCTTCAACTGGCCAATTTTTCCACATAACTTGGCTTGAATCTTTTAAATCAAGTTTATCTTCCTTAGCTTCCTTTTCTGTCACAGGAAATGCCAATTTCCAATCAGTATCAGCTTTAACAGCTTCCATAAAATCTTGTGTAATTAGGCATGATAAATTAAATTGTCTAAGCCTTCCATCTTCTCTTTTAGCCTTAATGAAATCGGTAACGTCTGGATGTGTAATATCAAAAGTTGCCATTTGGGCGCCACGTCTACCACCAGCACTTGATACGGTAAAACACATACGGTCGTAAATATCCATAAAAGATAATGGCCCACTAGTGTATGCACCAGCCCCAGCAACAAATGCACCTTTAGGCCTTAGGGTCGAATACTCATAACCAATACCACAACCTGCTTTGAGTGTTAATCCTGCTTCATGAACTTTATCTAGAATGTCAGTCATACTATCTTCAATAATTCCAGAAACAGTACAATTAATAGTGCTTGTTGCTGGTTTATGTTCTAGTGCTCCAGCATTTGATGTAATTCTTCCTGCAGGAATAGCACCATGTTGAAGTGCCCAAAGAAATTGTTGTTGCCAGTGATCTTGCTTTTCTGGGGCCTCAACTTCTGCTAGTGCTTTAGCAACCCTGCCATATGTTTCATTGATATTATTATCAACGAAAGCGCCTTTTTTTGATTTTAGGCGGTATTTTTTATCCCATATATCCATAGAAACTGATTGAAATGGTATCTTATTTTCTTCAGATTCAAGTTCATTAGAATTTTTTTGTACTACTTTAAGCATGAAAGTCCCCTATGAAATGCGCTTATAAGGTAATGGGATTTGGAAAATGTGCAATTTTCCAAAAACCACTACATATTGTGATTCTTTCAAAAATTTTAACACCACTTGGTGGTTGGTCAAGTATTATTTTACTAAAAAGTTCAGTTAATTTGTTCTGATTTGGTCAAAAATATAAAAAATTTATATACAACAAGTAGTTATAAAATTAAATAAATATTAATTAAATCCACAATATGAGAAAATTAGCATTATGAATCTTTTTTTATATAATTTAATTATTTGGTTACTTATACCCTTTGCATTGTTAAGGCTTCTTTATCGCAGTCTGATGCAGCCAGAATATTTAAGTTTTTGGAAAGAAAGGCTGGGCATTTATTCTAGGCCTCAAGATAAGGCAGCTAAATTACGGACGTTATGGTTTCATTGTGTGTCTTTAGGAGAGACTAATGCAATAATGCCACTCATTAAAGTGTTAACTAAAAAACACCCGGATATTAATATATTGTTAAGTCATGGGACTTTAACTGGAAGAAAAGCTTTTATAAGTAATTCCAAAAAAGTTAAGCGCTGTTATTTGCCATTTGATTCAAAAGGTTTAGTTATTAAGTTCCTGCATCATTATCAGCCAATAATGGGGATAATTCTTGAAACGGAGATTTGGCCAAACCTTATTCATCAATGTCACCTAAAGAAAATTCCATTATTTCTGGTGAATGCTCGATTGTCTGAAAGATCATTAATGCGATATATGCCATATAAAAATTTTATTTCTAAAAGTATAAATAAGATAAATCATATTTATGTACAGTCAGAAAACGATAGAGAAAATTTTAAGGAATTAACTAATCAGACCATATCAATTATGGGAAATTTAAAATTTGATGCACAACTTCCAAAAGATATTCCAGAGAAGGTTAAGAAACTTAAATCTCAATTAAAGATAGATAAACAATTTGTAATCTTAGTTAGTAGTTCAAGAGACGGAGAGGAGGATATTATCCTTAATTTTTTCAAAAATATTAGTCTAAGAGATGTTGTAGTAATTATTGTGCCTAGACACCCAGAAAGATTTAACAAAGTTTCTAGAATATTTGAATCTTACCAATTACCTTATATAAGAAGAAGTGATTTTAAAAAACTGACCGCAGCCCCTCAGTATATTTTAGGAGATAGCATGGGAGAGCTTTATGAATATTATGGCTTAGCCAGTCTTGTAATTATGGGAGGAAGTATTAAAAATACTGGCTCTCAAAATATCATAGAACCAATGTTATTAAATCGACCAATTGCAGTAGGGCCTTCAATTTTCAATTTCAAAAATATTATTGAGGTAAGCCAGAAAAAAGGTTTAGTTTTTAGATTTAGTAAGGTTGAAGAATTAGAAGGTATTATTTTTCAACTAATTAAAAATAAAGAATTAAAAAAAGGCATAAGGCAGAAAACAAATATTTTTCTTAAGGAAAATTCGGGGGCAAGTAAAAAAATATTAAGATTAATCAATCAATATTTTTGATTAATAAACTAATGTTTTTAAATGCATCATGTTCAGATGATTTAATCCATTCAAATACAACAGATTCAGTATTGGTTATAATACAACCGGCTTGTCGAAGACGATTTAATGCATTTTGCTTATTTGAAATGTTTCTTGAGGCAACAAGATCTTCAATTATAAAGACATCCTTACCTTTTTTGAGTAAGGACAATGCTGTTTGAAGAATACAAATATGTGCTTCCATGCCCAATAAAAAAACTTGCGACCTTGTTCGAACTAAACATTTTTCAAATGCTGGTTCATTTGTACAATTAAAGACAGTCTTTTCAACATATCTAGCTTCATTTAATAAGGGTTGCATTTTATCTAAAGTGTGGCCTAGCCCTTTAGGATATTGTTCTGTAAAAACCTGAGGAATACCTAGATCTAGACTTACCCTTTGAACAATTTCAAACCGCCGTATCATTTTATTAATAATTTCATTAGGCATAACCGACGCTAGTTTTTCTTGCATATCAATTATTATTAGCTGGCTTTTCTCTTGTTGGGCGATCATAGTGGTTCCGTTATGAGATATTGGTTAATTCCATCTAGGTCTTGCATCGTTAACATGCCTACTGATAATTTTAAATTTATTAAATGCATTAAATAATTATAGCGTGATTCTAATATATCCTTCTTTGCATTAAAAAATACTTGTTGAGCAACTAAGATATCGATGCCATTCCTTAATCCTTCACTAAAACCAATTTTAGTTGATTCTAGCTGTAATTTAGAAGATTCTAAAGCTTGTTTGTAAGACTTTATTTGTTCAAAGGTAGCTTTTAGATTTAAGTAGTTTTCACGAACTCGAAGCTCAACTTGTCTTCGAAGATATTCAGCATCCTGCTCTACTTTTTTCTTGAGTAATTTTGCTTCTCTTACCCTTGAACTAGTCAAACCGCCTGAAAATATAGGTATATTAATTTGAACGCCTAATACGTCAGAAAAAGATCGGTTACCCTGATTGGAAGTTGTTCCATAAGGATACCCACCTTTATCCCATGTTCTTGTTCTCCTAGCAATAGCATCTACTGTGGGGTAATGGCCCGACTGCTTAATATCTATCTCACGATCTGCAATTTTGATTTCGTCCTCTTTTATTCTTAGTTCTAGACTATTTTCATATGCCATAGAGACCCAATTTTTTATAGGGGTATCTATTTGCTCAAAAGAGATTACAGGACTTAACCCTTTTAGTTTTCCAGGGAGTTCCCCAGTTAAGGATTGTATTTGACGTTTTTTTATTTTATATTTTTGAATGGCAGCAATTTGTTGTGCTTTAACTAAAGCGGCTTTTGTTTTTGTTTCATTAATATCGATAATAGAAATTAGACCTGCATCGTATTTAGCTTCCGCTTGAAGTAACTGTTCTTGAATAGCTGCTCTTTGAGCCTGGAGCAAATCTACTTGATCTTTTGCCATTAATGCCTCGAAATAGAATAAACTAATTCGATACATAAGATCTTGTTGTGAGTAAATTAATTGTTTATCTGATAAGTTTGTTTGGGTCAAAATCTGTTTGTATTTTGCGAAGGCACTATAGTCAAATAAAGGCTGTGTGATGGTTATTCCATAATCATAGCTATTATAGTCAGCCTCTGTTCCACTCAATAATGCATTATCAATATTTGTATATATTTTTCTTTGATTATCATTTTCATCATAACCTGCATTCATATTAATGCTTGGTAAAAACAATGATCGTCCTTGTGAAATTAATTCATGAGTGGCTTCATTCTGAAATCTTGCAGAAGAAAGAGATGCGTCATATGAAAGCGCCTGCTGATAGAGAGATAATAAATCTTTTTCTTGAGAATGAATCGAGGCATGGAAAATAAAGGTAGCTAAAATGACCAAAAAAGGCTTTTCTATTAAATGAAATAAAAATGTATTAAAAGGCATTATTTTTGGTTTTAAAGTCGTTAGAGAGTTAAATATCATTATAGCCGAGTCATGCTAATAAATTTATGACTATTTCTTATATATAAAATTCATTTTTACTTTATGCCTATTGCACTATTCATTAGTTTCGCGTACTTTTGAAAGAACACTGCTAGGGGTCTATTTAATTTA
>TARA_B110000003_G_scaffold147205_1_pt1 | contig 18953 bp, 19 predicted proteins | sample TARA_B110000003 | Tara Oceans TARA_B110000003 (sample SAMEA4396424) | marine metagenome | biome: Westerlies Biome; feature: [SRF] surface water layer (ENVO:00010504); material: water (ENVO:00002006), including particulate matter (ENVO:01000060) such as... | depth 5 m
CCTACATTATACAAATGCTCTGGTAAATAATTTTCTAGAGCAAATACCACCGCTGCAGCCAAATCATCTACAAATAAAAATTCTCTCATAGGAGATCCGCTTCCCCATAATTGAACGGGGGCATTACCATTTAATTTTGCCTCGTGAAACTTGCGAAGCATTGCGGGCAATACATGGGAAGATGAAAGATCGAAATTATCAAAATACCCATATAGATTGGTAGGCATTAGGCTCACATAATTTTTATTGAATTGATTTCGAATCGCCTGACAGGCTTTAACACCGGTTATTTTAGCGATGGCATACCATTCATTAGTGGGCTCTAAAGAGTCTGTTAATAGGTATTCTTCTTTTAGGGGTTGAGGAGCAAACTTAGGGTAAATACAAGAACTGCCTAAAAAAATAAAATTTTCTATACCAGATTTATAAGCACTGTCTATTAAATTATTTTGTATCTGCATATTCTCCATTAAAAATTGATATGGAAAATCATTATTTGCTAGGATCCCTCCTACTTTTGCTGCAGCATTGATCACAACTTCTGGTTTTTCAGAGGCAAAAAACGTAGCTACCTGAAGCTGATCGCGTAAATCTACCTCTTCAAAAGTTCTACCAATTAGATTGGTATATCCTTTTTTTTCTAAAGCTCTCCAAACTGCCGACCCTACCATTCCTTTATGGCCAGCGATATAAATTTTTATTGATGTATCCATTATTTACTTGGTTTTGCCTTAGAATTCTCTTTTTCTTGTACTTCTTTTCTTAACCCGCTACTTGAAAAACGGTGTTCTCTTTTATTATAAAAAAGTTCGATTCCTGCCTCCTCACAATAATCGCGCCCTGTAAACTTCTTTTTTGCATATTCGTCTCCAACAATACGGACATCAATTGCAAAGGCACGTAATACATCTTCTAGATCTTGTTCTGTTGCGTAAGGCACAATTTCATCTACATACTTACAACCCTTTAGTTGGATGTATCGTTCTACTACAGATTGTATGGGTCTATTTTTTTCTGGTCTATCTAATGTTGGATCGGTCTGCAAACCGCATATTAAATAATCGCATTCTTGCTTTGCGTCTTCTAACATTTTTACATGACCCGCATGAAACAAGTCAAATGCACTAAAAGTAATTCCTATTTTCATGTTTATTTATTTATTGTTTAACAACCAAGAAGAAGATTGAATCTTCTCTCCCAAACCATCAATTAGTAAAATGCCTAATTCTTTGCAAATAGGAACCTCAGGAATCGAATGATTATCTTGATCTCCACCATTTGCAAAAGCCAATTCATAGTCTTCATTGAAATCTTTATGAAGAGAAGCAATAGACGCACAAACAGTTCGATCTGTATCTATAGAGAGAATTGCTTTGTCTACCGCTTTGATATTTTGAACAATAAATAATCGTTCGTCTTCTTGCTGAAATTCTTTTGACCCTTTGAGCCCTCTTTGATAGTCACTATTTACAATAACAAACAATTCATCTGCCAAACCTTTGGCATTGTTAAAGTACTCTAGATGTCCTTTGTGAATGGGATTAAAATAGCCAGACACAATGATTGCTTTTTTTTTCATTTCGATACTTAATTTTAGGGGGTAGGTGATGTATTTTGACTGGTTGATCTCACGGCTTCGCCGATGCTACTCACAGGTAACAAAAAAAATATTTTAATAAAACTCAATTAATTAACTCAATTGAAAAGACACTTTATAACCCAATTTTTCTAACAAGACAAAACACTTTTTACCCTCTATACGCAACAATTCTCCGGTAGCATCTAAATGAGGCACAGTAATTTGTTGGCCAACAGCTAAGCGCTTATTTTTGAGATTGTATTTTTGAGATAGGTAGTGCTTCATCGCATCAATCTCCTCTTGGCGAACGATTGCTTTTTTTCCGTCTATAAATAAATAACGAATAACGCCAGGGACATCAAATACTTTGTTGAAATTTTTAGGTGTTACTGAAACTAACACCATGCTTGGTAATAAAGGGACTTTTACTTTCTTTTTGCGGTCGCTCCACTTTTTGATGACGGTTTTAGTAGGGGCAAAAGTATTAAAACCAATAGATTTTAATTGCTCTGCTACTAAAAGCTCTGCTTTATATTTAGTATATAAAACATACCAAGATTTAGGGAGATCTTGCATATTAAATTAATTCTTATTTAAAGCGCAAACATACTATAAAATTATTATAAAACAATAAAAATAAAATAATATTTAAAATTATTATTTAAAAGGTGTTTTGTATATAAACAAAGGGCTCACAAGGGTTATTTAATTTAAAATTAACAATTTATTAGCCTTAAAATTGAAGTTAAATACTATTAATTGTTAAATTATTATTGGATTGATAATTATAGCTATAATTGGTTTTTTATTTCCTATAAATTGCCCTTCAAGTATTTCTTTATTTTTTATCAGATAGTTAAAAAAAACTTTTTTTTTTGACTATCTATTAACATTTGATTTGAAAAAATAAGAATACAGAAATTGATTTTTTTTAAGAAAAATCTGTTATTTTTTTAACAGCCAACTACTAGATTGGATTTTATCGCCTAAACCATCAACCAATGAGATGTTCATTTGATCACAAATGGGTCTTTCTGGAATGGTATTGTTGTTTTGATCTCCACCATTGGCAAAACTCAATTCATATGTAGCACCAAAAGATAAAGCAATCTGCTCTATTGTTTTACAAACTGTTCGGTCTTGGTCTATAGACAAGATACAGTGATCTACAGATTTTATATTTGAAACAATAAAGACCCGCTCTTGTTCTAACTGAAATTCTTTGCTTCCTTTTAAAGTCCGCTGGTGGTCATTATTTACAATAACAAAGAGCTCGTCTGCTAATTGTTTTGCATTGTTGAAATACTCGATATGTCCTTTGTGTATTGGATTAAAATAACCCGATACAATGATTCCTTTTTTCTTACTCATAATTACTGTTTAATAAATGGAGGTCCTTTATAAGTCTATATCTTTTTATACAACTTGATTATCTATTTGCCAATTTGATAGTATTCAAAGCCTTTTTTCTCTAAATTAAATGCATTGTATTGGTTTCTTCCGTCAAAAATTACTGGAGAAAGTAGTTTGGATTTTATCTCTTCAAAATCTGGAGATCTAAACTCTTTCCATTCTGTGAGTAAAATCAACGCATCGATATTTTCCAATACTTGATATTTAGAATCTACATAACGAATATTTTGCACATTTTTTAAATACATCTGCTGCGCTTCATTCATTGCTTTTGGATCATAGGCAATAATTGTTGCACCTCTTTTTACCAATTCTTCAATAACAAAGATAGCTGGTGCCTCTCTCATATCATCTGTTCCAGGTTTAAAAGCCAAGCCCCATATTCCAAAAGACCTACCAGATAAATCCTCACCAAATCTTTCTATGACCTTACTTGAAATAACAAACTTTTGACGGTCATTTACTTTTTCTACTGCAGCGATTAATTCTGCATCGTAATGATGCTCTTTTGCTACTTTGCCTAATGCCTTTACATCTTTAGGGAAACAAGAGCCTCCATACCCAGCACCAGGATAGATGAAACTATAACCGATCCGTTTATCGGAACCGATACCAAGTCTTACGTTATTGACATCTGCGCCAACCTTTTCGCAAATATTGGCAATTTCATTCATGAATGATATTTTGGTTGCTAACATTGCATTGGCAGCATATTTTGTCATTTCTGCAGAACGAATATCCATTGTTATAAACCGATCGTGGGTTCTAAAGAAAGGAGAATATAATTGTTTCATGAGATCAAAAGAATACTCAGAATCTGCTCCAATAACAACCCTATCTGGCTTCATAAAATCGTTGATAGCATCTCCCTCCTTTAAAAACTCTGGGTTAGAAACCATATGGAATGTTAACGAAGAGTTTCTTTTATCTAACTCTAACTGGATAGCTTCTCTTACCTTATCTGCTGTACCTACAGGAACCGTTGATTTATCAACCACCACAATTTTATGGGTCATGCATTCACCGATTTCTTTGGCTACAGACAATACATATTGTAAATCTGCAGAGCCATCATCTCCCATGGGTGTTCCAACGGCTATAAAAACAATCGCAACATCTTGTATGCTCTCCCTTAAAGAGCTTGTAAATTGTAAATTTTTATTTTCTGTATTTTTAAGTACCATTGGAGTTAGCCCCGGTTCATATATTGGAATAATACCCTCTGCTAACTTTTGAATCTTATCTTGATCTATATCTACGCAGGTAACCTTGTTACCCATTTCTGCAAAACAGGTTCCAGAGACCAACCCAACATACCCACTACCTATCACAGCTAATTTCATTATGATATCAATTTATGTGTTAAGCTACTATTCTTTAGAATTTGTAAATTTCTTATTTCATGAGCTATCTTTACCGAGGGTTTTGCAGCTTCCAAGCCAAAACCTTGGCCGTCTAATATTTTTTTATAACTTTCTGAATGAAGTTCTGTAAAACCGCCGCTAAACTCTATTTCTGTTTGATCTATTGTTATAGACCGATAAGTGCTTTGGTTTTTTGTTTTGATATGATCTGGTAAGTCTTCTTGATCTATTGATAAAAACCAACGAACTCTCGCTTTTTCAAACTCTATATATCCTGCGGCTTTAGATTTTTCTCTCAAATGTACTTGCACTTCTTGAACCTCTCCAAAAACCCATCCTAACATATCATAAAAATGAATACCTATATTGGTTGCTATACCACCAGATTTACTTTCATCTCCTTTCCATGAAATATGATACCAATTTCCTCTAGAGGTGATATAAGTTAAATCAACATCCTTCTTGGTATTACTTTTAGTAGAATCTATTTTGTCTTTTAAAGCAATGATGCTAGGGTGTAAACGCAGTTGAAGTATGGTATATATCTTATTTCCTGTCTGTTTTTCTATGTCTTGTAATGCATCCACATTCCAAGGGTTTAAAACAAGGGGTTTTTCACATATCGCATCAGCTCCTCTTCTCAAAGCCATTCTAATATGAGAATCATGTAAATAATTTGGTGTACAAATACTCATATAATCTAAACGCACTTGATTTCTTTTTAACTTCTCTACATGCCGATCAAATCTTTCAAATTCTGTGAAAAAGTGTGCCTCTGGAAAATAACGATCTAAGACCCCAACAGAATCAAACCTATCTAATGCAGCTATCAACTGATTATCAGTATCTTTTATCGCTTTTAAATGTCTTGGAGCTATATATCCAGCCGCTCCTAGCAATGCAAAGTTTTTCATGTATGTTTTATAATCCGCCATCTTTTTTAAAAGTAGGCAGTATATTTTTAACGTCATAGATCACATGGTTAGTATTCACCATCGAATCAAAATCAATATCTAGGAATTCAGAATGCGCTACTGTTAAAACAATAGCATCAAATTTACGGCTTGGAATTTCTTGAGTTGATCTAAGGCTATATTCATGCATTACCTCTTCTCTATTGGCCCAAGGATCATAAATAGTGATGTTCATACCAAACTCTTTTAAAGATGTGATCACATCTACTGCCTTTGTATTTCTAACATCAGGACAATTTTCTTTAAAAGTAATTCCCAACACCAATACATTGGCATCTTTTACGCGTACGTCTTTCGCAATCATTAGTTTCACAACTTCAGATGCAACATAAGCTCCCATACTGTCATTCAGTCTTCTTCCTGCTAAAATAATTTCAGGATGATACCCATATTCCTGTGCTTTTTGAGCTAAATAATACGGATCTACTCCAATACAATGCCCTCCTACTAAACCTGGTTTAAAAGGTAAAAAGTTCCATTTTGTAGCAGCTGCCTCAAGAACATCATGTGTATTAATATTCATCAGATTAAAAATCTTTGCCAATTCATTTACAAAGGCAATATTAATATCTCGTTGAGAGTTTTCTATAACCTTGGCTGCTTCTGCAACTTTAATAGAGGATGCTAAATGAGTTCCTGCTGTAATAACAGATTTATATAGCTCATCAACTTTTTTTCCTGTAGAAACTGTAGAACCTGAGGTTACTTTCAATATTTTTTCTACAGTGTGTTGTTTATCACCCGGATTTATTCTTTCTGGAGAATATCCTGCAAAGAAATCTTTATTGAATTGCAAACCTGAGACTCTTTCCAAGACAGGTATACAATCTTCTTCGGTTGCACCGGGGTATACAGTAGACTCATAAACAACAATATCGCCTTTTTTTAATACAGAACCTACCGTCTCACTTGCTTTAATTAAAGGTGTTAAAATAGGTCTGTTATTTTTATCTACCGGTGTAGGCACTGTGATGATAAAATAATTACATTCTTGCAAATCTGAAATCGTAAATGAACAATAAAGCCCTAAAGCATTAGAATTGTTCTCTACAAGAACAGATGTTAAAAGTGCATCTTCAATCTCTAGTGTACTGTCTTTACCTGTCTTTAATTCATCAATACGTTCTTTATTAATATCAAAACCCACAACAGCATATTTTGTAGCAAACAATCTAGCTAGTGGTAAACCAACGTATCCCAATCCAATGATTCCTATTTTTATTTGACTCATATTATAAATTTTCCCAGTACCATTTTACAGCTTCGTTTAAGCCAGCTTGTAATGAATAACTTGGTTTGTAATTTAATAATTTTTCTGCTTTATGAATGGATGCCAAAGAGTGAGGGATATCTCCTACTCTATTTGGGCCGTAAACAACTTCAATATCTTTAATTTTAGGATTGAATTCTGACAAAGATTCTTTCAAAAAATGAATTAAATCATTCAGTGTATTTCGTTCTCCAAAAGCAACATTGTATACCGTATTAATGGCCTGTTTATTTGCTGTAATCATAGAAAGTATATTGGCTTGAATTACATTGTCTATATAGGTGAAATCTCTAGAATATTCGCCATTTCCATTAATAACTGGTGATTCACCTGCCATCAACTGACTTACAAACTTTGGAATAACCGCTGCATAGGCCCCATTAGGGTCCTGCTTTCTACCAAATACATTAAAATAACGCAATCCAATGGTCTCTAAGCCAAAAGTTTTAGAAAAAACATCTGCATATAATTCATTTACATATTTTGTTATTGCATAAGGAGATAAGGGTTTTCCAATAATATCTTCAACTTTGGGTAAGGCCTCTGAATCTCCATAAGTGGAGGAGCTGGCTGCGTAAATAAATCTTTTTACACCTGCATCTCTAGAGGCTACTAACATATTTAAAAAACCTGAAACGTTTACCTCGTTAGAAGTAATAGGGTCTTTTATAGACCTCGGTACGGAACCCAAAGCAGCTTGATGTAAAACATAATCAATATCTTTTGTGGCCTTCTTACAATCATTTAAATTTCGTATATCTCCTTCAATTATAGTAAAGTCAGAGTTGGATAAAAGGTGTGATATGTTTGTTTTTTTTCCAGTGGCAAAATTATCTAAACATACTACCTTATTACCTTGTTCTAACAATACTTCACTAAGGTTAGAGCCAATAAAGCCTGCACCACCAGTAACCAATATATTCTTATGAGATAATTGAATATCCATATTTAAAATTAACTATTTTCTAAATTGAGCGCAAATTACAATAAAAGAATTAGTTCTCAAGTATTAATAATATCGTTAATTATGACTTTTACTGCATATGTGATTTCTTTAATGAACTCTTTTTCCAAAAAAAATCACGAAATAAATTTCATCTTTTTTTAAACGAAAACCCAGATAAAATTACCAGGAGTTTTTGAGAGATCTAGGCAATGAGGGATTTAATATCAATAGTTTACACCATTTTAAAATAGCTAAAGTCAATTAGCTGCGCTAAATACTTTTTTTATTCAAAAATTTAAACAACTAAATTTGCAACAGTCTTGAATAAAAAAAGTCTTACATTTCTGTAAGACTTATGCTCTCATCTGTGGGCAATGAGGGATTCGAACCCCCGACCCCTTGGGTGTAAACCAAGTGCTCTGAACCAACTGAGCTAATTGCCCTTAATTGATATCACTTAGTATCTAAGCTTAATCATTCAAGCGGGTGCAAATATAAAATGGTTTTTGATGCTAACAAAGAAAAAAAGACGTTAATTTTAAATTGTTTTTAACCCTATGTATTGCAGTTTATTAGAAAATATCCTATCAATATTTTTTTAACGCTTCCTGATAATCTTCTATCGTATCGATCCCGATAAGACTTGATTCAGCTTCTATCATCTTAATTTTATAACCATTTTCCAAGGCTCTTAATTGCTCTAATTTTTCAATTTTTTCTAGAGGACTTTGATTCATCTTAACATAGGTCTGCAAAAATTCTTTACGATATCCGTAAATACCAATATGTCTATAAAAATGCGATTTTTCTAATTCTTTATTAGATGCTAAAATATCTTTAAAGTCTCTTGGAAATGGTATTAATGATCTAGAAAAATACAATGCATTTTGTTGATTATCTACCGTTACTTTTACAACATTACTGTTCTGTAGGTCTTTAAAATCAAGTATCCTGCTCATGGCACTTGCCATCAAAATATCTTGATTATCAAATTGTTTAACCAATTTTTCAACCAATTTTGGTTCTATAAACGGTTCGTCACCTTGAACATTGATAACAATATCACAGTCAATTTGGGCTACAGCCTCACCAATTCTATCAGTCCCTGATTTATGAGTGGTTTTAGTGAGGATCACATTGTTAGTAAATCCGTTACATGCCCTATTTATTTCTTGACTGTCTGTGGCTATGTATATGGCATCTATATTGTTTACCTTCTTACATTGTTCATACACCCTTTGAATAATTGTTTTACCCTTAAGGTCTAACAATACTTTTTTAGGTAATCTAGAAGAGTCTAGTCTGGCAGGAATTACAATTACTTTTTTCATTTATCACACTCCTAAATCATACATTTGAACAACTCCAACAAATTCATCTGAAGTATTAACTACCAACAATGAATTAATCTTATTCTCACTCATAACTTTACTCGCACTAATTAATTTATCGTGTTCAAAAATTAGTTTTGGTTGTAAACTCATTAAATCATTTGCAACCAGATTAAAAAAATCTTTTTCTCTAGATTCCATAGCTCTTCGAATATCACCATCTGTAATTACTCCTTTGATTTGAGTATCATCTAAAATGACAACCAACCCTAATTTACCTTCTGTTATTTTTTGAATTACCTCTTTTATTGTTGCATCCGATGTTATCACTGGAAGATTCTTCTTTTTCATTACATCACCAACAGTTGTTAGGAGTCTTCTACCTAAACTACCTCCGGGATGAAATTTTGCGAAATTCTCTTCTTTAAAATCTCTTAATTTCATAAGTGTTACTGCTATGGCATCTCCCATTACAAGAGTTGCTGTAGTTGAAGATGTTGGTGCTAAAAACAAAGGACAAGCTTCTTTTTCTACTCCAATATTTAAGTGATAATTCGTATTTTTTGCCAAAGTAGAATTATTATTTCCACTCATGGAAATAGTACAGTTTTTTTGATGCTTCAAAAATGGTATGAGTTTTAAAATCTCATCTGTTTCACCTGAATTTGAAATTAATAAAACAACATCATTTTTCTCAATCATTCCTAAATCACCATGGTAAGCCTCACCTGGATGCAAGAAAAAACTTGGTGTTCCTGTACTTGCCAAAGTTGCGGCTATTTTCTTACCTATAATTCCGGATTTACCCATGCCAGATACAATTAGCTTCCCAGAACTTTCTAAAATAGCGGCAATAGATTTCTCAAAATCATCTGTTAGTTTATGGGTGAGATTCGCAATTTCATTTGCTTCTATTTCAAATACTTCTTTAGCTAGTTTTCTTATTTCCATTACAAGCGTTTGGTATGTATTGTTTCGTTCAATTAGACTTCGAAATTACAAAAAAGGGATGGATTCAACTAATTAATATAAAATAGCGCCTTTTTTTTTAGACTATTTCTGCAACTACAAACGTACTTCCTCCAATAAAGACTAGATCTTCTTTTTGTGCTTTAGAAACAGCTGTTAAATAGGCTTTAGTTACAGATATATATGTGTCACCTAACAAGTTAAAAGACAATGCTTTTGATTGTAATTCTAGTTGATCTAACCCTCTAGGAATATCTGGCTTACAAAAATAATAAAGCGCATTTTTAGGGAAATACTGAAGGAGGTCGTCTAACTTTTTGTCATTAACAACACCCAAAACTATGTGTAGTTTATGAAATTCCTGTATTGCCAATTGACTCATTACATGCTGCAAGCCTTCTTTATTGTGAGCTGTGTCGCAAATTACAGTTGGATTCTCTTGTAGAACTTGCCAACGACCTTTGAAATTTGTATTTATGACAACATTTTTCAATCCTATCCTAAGGGTTTCTTCTGAAACTTTAAATCCATCCAAAACTTCTAATACAGCTACCGCGGTATTTATATTATTACGCTGGTAAGCACCTAGTAGGTCTGTTTCAAAAAAATATTTATTGTCTGAAGCAAAAGAAATATGAGCATTCATTCTATTGGCTCTATCAGTAAAAACAGCAGCTATTTCTTCTTGTTTTTCTCCTATAACAACTGGTGTATTTTTTTTTATAATTCCTGCTTTTTCAAAAGCAATTTCAGCTAATGTTTCTCCTAAAAATTGCATGTGATCATATCCTATATTAGTAATAACCGAAACCTCTGGAATAATAATATTAGTAGAGTCTAATCTGCCTCCTAAACCAACTTCAATAATAGCAATATCAACACTTTGTGTGGCAAAGTAATCAAATGCTAAACCAACAGTCATCTCAAAAAATGATAGTTGATTCTTCTCTAAAAAACTTTTGTTGATGTTAATAAATTCAGTGACATCGTTTTGATTAATTTCTTCTCCATTTATACGAATACGTTCTGTGAAATTTTTTAAATGAGGAGAAGTATACAAACCTACTTTATAACCTGCTTCTTGCAAGATACTTGAAAGAATATGTGAAGTTGATCCCTTTCCATTGGTTCCTCCAACGTGAATAGAGGGAAATTTATCTTGTGGATTCTTTAATTCGTTACAAAAAGCAATGATATTTGTGAGATCTTTTTTAAAAGCTACTTTACCTTGCCGTTGATACATTGGCAATTGAGAAAACATCCAATCAATTGTTTCTTGATAGGTCATTATTTGATGAGTGAAAACGTATAAGTAATTGTTCCTGTTTGATTACCGGTTGCATTTAGATCAGGTTCCCAGGTAGTTTTTAATGCTGCTGCCTTGGCAGGCTTTAGTAAACATATAGCTGAATTAGTTGTTCCTTTTATTCCTGATTTAGCTGAAATAACCCGTCCATATTTATCAACCTCAATACTTACTACAACCGTACCTTCTTCTTGACAATTTGGCTGTTCTTTTGGCTTGTTTATAGCTCTTCTATTTCCTAATTTATAATTACTATCATCATCCTTACCCTTATTACTATAATACTTTTTAGGAATTGGATCTCCTTTTTTATCTTCTTCTACCCCATCTTCATCGCCTTGGGTTATTTGTTTTCCATCAGAGGTCTTTCCTTTTAATAAATCATCAAAAGCTTTTAATGTGTTTTTAGATGGTTTTTTAGGAGTTTCTTTTTTTTCCTCATTCTTAGACTGCTCTAGTACCGAAGAATCTATATCTGATTGGTCTATTACTTCCTCATTGTTCGTTTCTTTGAGAACTTGTTTTTCAACGTTTTCAAGATTTTCATCTGTAGCTTGTTCAACCGGTATTTTGTTTACTTGAGTAACTTTGGGTTTTTCAGTACCTAGATTTGTGGTTCCATAATTAATTGCAATTCCATATTCTGCAGGTGGGTCTAGGTATTGCATCCCAACATTAAAAACCATCCAAAAAAGTACAATTAAAATAACTGATGTGATGATTACTGATTTCTTTTTATGTACCGTATCTAGAATTGCCATTATTTTCCTTTGACAGCTAAAATCATTTTAAGTTTATTCTTATTTGCGATATCTATTACTTTCATTACGCTCTTATATGGAACATTTTGATCTCCTCTAATTACTACAGTTTTTTTCTTTTCGGAACCAACTCTATTTAAGATCTCTATTTCTAAGTCTTTTTCTGGCACAAGAGTTTTATCTATATAAAATTTAGAGGCATTTGTTATTGATATAGCAATAGAAGTATTATTTTCAGTTTTACCACCTGCTTTTGGAAGTAAAACATCAATTGCACTAACTGTAACAAGTGTAGATGATAACATAAAAAAGATCAATAACAGAAAAACAATATCCGTCATTGATGACATGTTGAAATTTGGATTGATTTTATTTCTTCCTCTTAAATTCATTATAGTGGTTCATTTAATAAATCTAGAAACTCAACTGTTTTCGCTTCCATCTGATACATGACCTTATCAGTTCTAACCACAATATGATTGTAGGTGATATATGCAATAATTCCAACTATTAACCCTGCCACTGTTGTTGTCATTGCTGTATATAATCCGTCCGAAAGTAATTTAATATCTATTTGTCCTCCAGCATTTGCAATTTCGTGTATGGCTACAATCATTCCAATGACAGTCCCTAAAAATCCAATCATTGGTGCTGCTCCAGCAATGGTAGCAATAACACTTACATTTTTTTCTAACTGATATACTTCTAATTTTCCTGCATTTTCAATAGCTTTATTAATATCGTCTAAGGGTTTTCCTATTCTAGAAATTCCTTTTTCAATTAATCTTGCTGTTGGTGAATTTGTTTTTTTACACAGAGCATTAGCAGATTCTAGCTTTCCATTAGAAATATAATCTTTGATTTGATTCATAAAGTTTTTATCAACTTTTGAAGCTGCTTTAATAGCAAAAAATCTTTCAAAATAGATGTATAAAGAAATAGCCAATAAAACAACTAGGATGGAAATAATAATTTGCCCTCCAAGACCTCCATCTACAATTAATTTAAATATGGACAGTGTTTTTTCTTCTGAAATAGCTTCTAAAACTTCAGGTGTTTGTTGAATATATAATAACATTAATAATCTTTTAAAGTTCTGTTAATAGTAACGATGTTATTCACTTTAAATTGTTTCAAAAAAATTGAAATTTTATCAATTTAAAATTCTATATAAATGCTCGCATAACCATAAATGAAAACGAACCTACTAAAAAACCAATGAGTGCCAACCAAGATATCTTTTTTAAATACCAAAAGAAATCAATTTTCTCCATCCCCATTGCAACTACCCCAGCTGCCGAACCAATGATGAGCATACTGCCTCCTGTACCAGCAGAAAAGGCTATAAAATGCCATAATGGATTGTCTACTGATTCTAAAAACATTCCAAGACTAGCAGCAACTAGTGGTACATTGTCTATAATTGCTGAGCCTAGACCTAATAACATCACTAAGGTGTCTGAAACTGCCGTTCCTGGTAATTCTGTTCCTAATAGTGGAATAGTTTCTTTTAAGGTGTCTGCAAATCCAAATAAGATACCCAACGATTCCAATGCCGCTACAGCCATTAAAATTCCTAAGAAAAATAAAATACTGGGCATTTCTATTTTTGACAATGAGCTATGAAGAGGACTATGATACGAGTGATTTAAAGATTCTTCTTCAGAATTAAAATCAATTAAAGAGAATTTTTTTTTGTTTAAAATTTCAGCAAAAGTAGCGACAACTGCTAAAGACAACATCATTCCAACATACGGAGGTAAATGTGTAATTGTTTTAAAAACTGGAACAAAAATAATCGCTCCCAGTCCTAAATAGAGCATAGTTGTACCATATTTCCCCTTTTCATCTGATTCTTTATCTGCTACATCAATGTCTATAGTTCCATTAAATGCTGGTAAAAATGAGGCTATAAAAGACGGTACTAGCATACAAAATAAGGACGGTATAAATAAATACATAAATAGTTTAACAGTGGTAACTTTACCACCAATCCATAACATTGTTGTTGTCACATCTCCTATTGGAGAAAATGCTCCACCCGCATTTGCAGCTATAACTATCAATCCTACAAACCAAATTCTTTGGTCTCTATTTTTTACAATTTTTTGTAATATTGAGATTAAAACTATCGTTGCTGTTAAATTATCTATAATGGCAGATAAAATAAATGCTAGAACTGAAAAAATCCATAGTATTTTTTTCTTACTATTGGTTTTTATATAACTTTTAATTGTAGAAAATCCATTAAAATAATCAATAATCTCAACTATAGTCATTGCCCCTAAAAGAAACACTAATATCTCAGCTGTTTTTCCTAAATGGTGTAATAATGTTTCTTCCGCTATGTGCATTTTAGCATCATGAGACATTGAAGTAAATCCTTCTACCAATGCATGATTTGCAGAATCAAACCAATTTGTAAAGGAATCAATCCCTAAAGCTACAGTTGCCCAACAGATAGCCATCATTGCTAGGGCTGGTATTAGTTTATCTAACTTTATACTATGTTCTAATGTAATTCCTAAATACCCTAGTATAAAAACAACTATAATTAATAATTCCATACTGTTTTAAATTAATTCTTTTAACGCAATTTCAAATGCTGTTTTGCAGATTTCTTTTTTACTATTATTTTTTTTGTGAGTTTTTAACAATGCCTTTTTAATTGTTTCTGAAATATCATTAAAAATAGCTTCATCTTCCATTGGTAAATTCAATCTAGATTCCATCAAATAAGCAAAAACTCTTGCAATTCCACAATTAGAAATAAAATCAGGTAATAAACTAACTTTAGAATCTGTGAACTCCATGATAGGACCAAAGAAAATTTCTTTATCTGCAAAAGGAACATTTGCACCAGGTGAAATTACTTCTAATCCTGAAGAGATCATTTTAGTAATTTGATTTCTAGAAACCAATCTTGAGGCAGCAGCAGGAATAAATATCTCTGCTGTCAATGACCATATACTTTCACTAATTTCTTCAAAAGGGATTCTATTTTTAGCGACTAATTTATTTCTATCTTTCGAAAGAAATAAATTGGTCATTTCATTAACAGAAAAACCTTGTTCATTGATTAATCCTCCATCTCTTTCTATAATTCCTACAACTTTCGCTCCCAATTGAGTTAAATAAAAAGCTGCAGCTGCTCCTACATTTCCAAATCCTTGTACGATTGCTTTTTTCCCTTTAATAGAACCGCCATATATGTTGTAATAATGTTTTACTGCTTCTGCCACTCCATATCCTGTAAGCATATCTGATATGGTATATTTTCTTGATAGATCAGGAGAAAACTTTTTGTTTTCAATTATCTTGATCACACCTAATCGCAATTGACCAATTCTATTAATCTTATCGGCATCACTAGGCTTATAATGACCATTAAAAATACCTTCTTGTGGATGCCAAACACCACAATCTTCTGTAATTGGAATGACATCTTTATCAGCATCTACATTTAAATCACCACCAGTCCCATAATAATGTTTTAATAATGGGGTAACTGCTTTATACCACCTCTCTAATACACCTTGTTTTCTAGGATCATTTGGGTCAAAATTAATTCCAGATTTAGCACCTCCTATCGATGGACCAGAAACTGTAAACTTTACCTCCATTGTTTTTGCTAAGGATAGTACTTCATTCTTATCCAAGCCTTTTCTCATTCTTGTTCCACCACCAGCTGCCCCACCTCGAAGAGAATTAATGACAGTCCAACCTTCTGCTTCAGTTTCTGGGTCCTTCCAGCTGAAGACGATTTCAGGTTGTTTATCTTCATACTTTTTAAGTAAGTCCTTCATTAAAAGTTATTTAGATTTAAGTTTACTTGAAGTGATAACATCAGTACCAAATTAATGAAATTTATATTGCTAATCAGAATTATTTGGTTTAAATATTTCTCCAGAGGAATGATTTTTTTTAGCTCCTGTTACACTTGACAAGCAGTTTACTTTATTTTGTGATTTTAACAAGCCTAATAATGCAAAAACTAGTGCTTCTTTAAAATTTATTATTTCATCATCTGGAAGCTTTATGTTAGCATTCGTTAGTTCTTCAATTCGACTGATTAAAAAATCATTATAAACGCCTCCACCAGAATATAAAATGGTTTCAAATGGTTTTGAAACCAATGAAATTTGATGAGCAACGTGTTCTATAAAGGTTCTTAAAATATCAACAGGTGCTATTTGATACTTATCTAACAATGGAAATATAAACTTCTGAACCCATTCTAATCCTAAAGATTTTGGTGGACTCATTCTATAAAATTTAAGTTGATTTAATTCTGATAAAAGTTTTTCATTAACCACTCCTTTGAAGGCTAATAAACCTTTATTGTCATATTCATAGCCTAGTTTTCTACTATAGTAATTCAATACAATATTTGCTGGACAAATATCAAAAGCAATACGTTGATCTTTACTATTATATGAAATATTTGTAAATCCTCCAATATTAATACAAGCATCAAAATCTTTAAAAAGTAAATCGTCTCCAATAGGAACCAATGGTGCTCCTTGACCTCCTAATCTAATGTCTTGTGCTCTAAAATCAGATATTACCAAACAATTTGTGATATTTGATATCTGTTGTCCATCACCTACTTGAAGTGTAATACCTTTTTCTGGTTGATGAAATACAGTATGACCATGAGAAGCTATAAGATTTAGATCGATAATATTATGTTTGTTTATAAACTCTTGTGTTTTGTTTCCTAAAAAAACACCATAATCATAATCAAGAATTTGTATATCCTCTTTATTAGAGTGAATCGAGTATTCAAGTCTTCGTTTCCAAATATCGTTATATTGAATCGTCTCCGATAATAAAATTTTAAATTTAGATAAATCATTTTTATCAAATCGAACATAAACAATATCTAAACCATCTAAGGATGTCCCAGACATTAATCCGATTCCATAAATAAGTTGATTATTCATATGTGTAAAAATATAAAATGTTTACTGAAAATATGCTAGTAAAAAAGTATCTTTGAGTACTTAGTTTTCGAATTCAATAAAAAAATTGTAATGGAATTTAACCTTACTGAAGAACATTTAATGATTAGAAACGCGGCTCGTGATTTTGCTCAAACAGAATTATTACCGGGAGTTATTGAAAGAGATAATAAACAAGAATTTCCTGAATCACTAGTTAAGAAAATGGGAGAATTAGGGTTCTTAGGCATCATGGTAAATCCTAAATATGGGGGAAGTGGAATGGATACATTTTCTTATGTGATGATAATGGAAGAACTCTCAAAAATTGACGCCTCTGCATCTGTAATCGTCTCTGTAAATAATTCTCTAGTTTGTTATGGAATTGAAAAATATGGTTCTGAAGAGCAAAAGCAAAAATATTTAACAAAACTAGTAACAGGAGAATTTATTGGAGCCTTTTGTTTAAGTGAACCAGAAGCTGGGAGTGATGCTACCTCTCAAAAAACTACTGCAATTGATAAAGGAGATCATTATATTCTAAATGGTACAAAAAATTGGATAACAAATGGAGGTCGCTCTGATGTATATTTAGTAATTGCTCAAACAGATCGTGATAAAGGACATAAAGGAATTAATGTATTTATTGTAGAAAAAGGAATGCATGGTTTTAATATCGGCCCTAAAGAGGATAAGTTAGGAATTAGGGGAAGTGATACACATACACTTCAGTTTAATGATGTTAAAATTCCAAAAGAGAATAGAATAGGTGAAGATGGATTTGGATTTAAATTTGCAATGAAGACCCTATCTGGAGGAAGAATAGGAATCGCTGCTCAAGCTCTTGGAATTGCATCCGGTGCCTATGAATTGGCTTTAAAATATTCTAAAGAACGTAAAACTTTTGGTACAGAGATCTGTAATCATCAGGCAATTGCTTTTAAATTAGCTGATATGTATACTGAAATTTCAGCAGCACGTCACCTAGTAATGAAAGCTGCTTGGGATAAAGATCAAGGAAATGATTATGATGTTTCAAGTGCTATGGCAAAACTATATGCTTCAAAAGTTGCGATGGAACACACTGTAGAGGCTGTTCAGATTCATGGAGGAAATGGTTTTGTTAAAGAATACCATGTTGAACGTTTAATGCGAGATGCAAAAATTACTCAAATTTATGAAGGAACTTCAGAAATTCAGAAAATAGTAATATCTAGAAGTATCATTAAAGGATAAAAAGTAGTGGATCGTCGCAATTGATAAAAATTACTTACTGAAACTCTATATTATATAATTGAAGTCCAGATCCTGGAGCAATATTTTTTAAAAATTCTCTATCATTATCAATTTTTAATGAGTCTTTAATATAGTCTAGTGAAATTGTGTGTTTACCCAATTCAACTAATACTCCCATCATTAATCGTATTTGATATCTTAAAAATCCATTTCCTTTAACTTTTAAAATGAAACTAGTACTAGGAAAAAAATTTGCTGTTAAAATATCATTTTCTACAATTTCACATGATATTATCTCTCGTTTAAAAACAGTATTCTCAGTGGGCTGTGTACAGTATTTATGAAAATAATGAGTTCCAACAAATAATTGTGCCCCTTTTTTCATGTTTTCAATATCAAGTTGATCCCTAAAAGTTACCAATAATGATGCAGCAAAAGGATGGTTTTTAGAACCAAAAGAAAAATAATAATGATATTCCTTAATTTTTATTGATTGTATTATATTAAAAGGAGTATTTATAGCTTTGATACTTGTAATTTTTAAATCTAAAGGTGCATTCTTATTAAAATCAACTTGAAATTCGGAGGTATCAATTATATGATTAATAAATAATTGGAAGAAGTATTTGTTTGCTGATACTTTAGAATCAGTTCTACTAGAACCAAGTGTTTTAAATATCTTATCTCCAAAAACAAAATCAATTGTCTTATCAATCATTTCATGCAAAGACATAACATTTTTTTGTTTTTGCCATCCATGAAATCGGAATCCTAAGTATTGGATAGATATAAGATATGAATGTGAATATTTCATCTATATAAATATAAATAAAAAAAAGCCTCATTCTAATGAATGAGGCT
>TARA_B110000003_G_scaffold60933_1_pt1 | contig 18952 bp, 18 predicted proteins | sample TARA_B110000003 | Tara Oceans TARA_B110000003 (sample SAMEA4396424) | marine metagenome | biome: Westerlies Biome; feature: [SRF] surface water layer (ENVO:00010504); material: water (ENVO:00002006), including particulate matter (ENVO:01000060) such as... | depth 5 m
AATGAACAAAAATAGCTTCTGGTGAAGCCTTAAACTCCAATATTCATTAGGTGAAGGACGCTCAACTATAAAAATTAACAGGGAATTATTTTTACAAGTACAGGGAAAAGTCGTTGTATAACAGATCTTCAACGCCCCTGCCAGGCAACTTCCCGGATGAAGGTCACGCCTCGCGACGCCAAAAGGTCTTCAGAATACATTGCTCTGAGCGCAAACCAGCACCCGACCCAGATCACGAAAACCTTTCAGCGCGGCATATGGGGCGGTATTTTCATCGCGTTGAAATGGCATGATCAAACCCGGTCAACAAATTGACAAAACTTTTCTGGCTATTTCTTCTGGAATGACTCTAGGTTCTCGCTCATGCGTTTCATGAGGGTCGATAGAGTTTCGATTTCCTCGTCTAGGAAGCCCTGAAAGGAAACCTTCCAGTATTTCTCAATCGCCTGAAACGCGATCTCGTGGGCATGAACCCCCTGTTCAGTTATCTGAACGATCTGACTGCGATTGTCTGACGGGTTGGGGATCCGTCGTATGAATTCGCGTTTCTCGAGAAGTGTCAGGGTTCGCGAAATATTGTTGCTGTCTTGATCGGCCAACTCTGCCAGCTGAACCTGTTTCAAACCGTCGCGAGCCCGCAATTGCCGCAGGATCACTTCCTGTTCGCGCGACAAATCGCTGTTGGCAGCCTTGAGTAATCGCGAAACGGTAAGATTAACAAGCTTGTTGAACCGAGCAACTGGCAGGCGGCGAACCGGTAGATCTCTCAGTTTCCGAAAGTCAGCCATGAAAAACTCCGTATCCTTGATTATGGCTTCCTCAAGTAAATATATTATTGGTCGGCGGCAATCCCTCGACCAGAACCCTGCGGATTTCCTTGGCCGCCAAAATAGCCATTTGTACCTGAGCTTCAACCGTCATTGCAGCGACATGCGGTGTCGTCAAAATCCGCGGCTGCTTGAACACCGGGTCCGCAAAATCAGGTGGTTCGGCGTCAAATACGTCCAAAGCGGCACCGCCGATCTTGCCGTTTTTTACCGCATTTACCAATGCGCCGGTGTCGACCAACCCCCCACGAGAAGTATTGATCAAAAGCGCATCCGGTTTCATCAAAGCCAGACGCGCCTTGTCGATCAAGTGTCGTGTGCCTGGCATTAGTGGGCAATGCAGGCAAACAATGTCCGAAATCTGCAACAATTCATCAAGTTCCGCTGTTTGATAGCTGCAATCCACCAGTGACCCTGGCAAAGCGTCGTATACAACGATTTTGGCTCCGAAAGCATTGAACAGCTTGGCTGAACGCCTACCAATTCGGCCAAATCCCACAATACCCACCGTTGTGTTGCCGATCTCTCGCCCCATAAGATGTTCGCGTTCCCAAAGCCCGTCACGCTTGATCATTGCATCGCCCTGCGCGAAGTGGCGCGCTGCGGCTAGCGCTAGACCGACCGTGGCTTCGGCCACGGCATTGGAGTTCGCGGTCGACGTGACCGAAACAGGAATTTCTGCAGCCTTGATCGCGTCCAAATCCAGATCGTCCAGGCCGACGCCGTGTCGTGCGATGATCTTTACTTTTTTCTGCACAGCAATGACATCTGCGTCGGTTTTGGCGATCTTATGCAAAACGGCATCCGCCTTTTGAATAGCGGCCAAAATATCTGCCTTTTGTGCCGGTTCCGGCAGAATGGTCAACTCCGCAAACTCACGTAGAACACTCAGACCTTCTTCGCGGACATTGCCCAGCACCAATACGTGATGTTTGTTTCTCATATCACACTCCTGCATAAGAGTTAAACCCACCATCCACAGGCGTCGTCGTACCGGTGACATAGCGCGAAGCATTCGAGGCGTACCAAACTGCTGTGCCGACCAGATCTTCGACATTTCCGAGGCGCCCCATCGGTGTAAGAGCAACGATTCGCTGACCCCGATCAGACAGGCTGCCATCTTCGTGAAACAAAGACAGGCGGGCGCGTTCATTGGGAAAGAACCCCGGTGCAATAGCATTCACTCGCATGGTCTGCGCATAGTTCTGCGCCACGTGACTAGCAAGCCACTGAGTGAAATTACTGACCGCCGCTTTCGAGGCCGCATAGGCTGGACGCCCTTCAAGCGGGCGATAGGCGTTCATCGATGTGACATTGATAATAGAACCACCAAAGGCACTAGCGGCAATATTCGGTCCATAGGCCAAGCTGGGCAACACCGCGCCACCCATGACGTTCAGGTTCAGCGTATCACTAATCGCTTGGGCCTCAAGATCAAAGAACCGTCTGTCACCACCGGTCATCGCCGCTTTGATATTTCCGCCAGCGCAATTGACCAAGATATCGGTCGATCCGAAGCGCACCTGCACCTTGCCAGCATGGTCGCGCAAAGCCTGTTCCGACTGTACGTTCACCTGATCCACGATAACCTGCACACCTAGCTTGCGCAGCTCTTCTGCCAGCGCCTCGGTAGCGGAAACATTTGAATTATAGGTTAAAGCCAGATCTGCCCCTGCTTCCGCGTAACCGCGGGCAATTGCTGCGCCAATGGCCCCTGAGGCCCCGTTGATTACGGCAACTCTGCCGATAAGAGAAAACAGTTGTGTCATATGGCAGTGGTCCACTTCGGGTGCTGCAGCGCTTTGGGATTAACGATGTGCGGAGGGGCTTTTCCCGCCAGCGCATCGAGACAGCTTTGGGCGGCCGACATCGCCAACGCGCGCTGGGTTTCAAGGGTCATTGCGGCAATATGCGGAAGAACCAGGCAGTTAGGTAGTTCCAAAAGTGGCTCATTCGCGCGAACCGGCTCATTGGCGAGCACATCAGTAGCCGCGCTGAATATACGATTATTCAAGAGAGCATCGAAAAGAGCGGCTTCGTTGACCACCCCCCCCCGGGACAAGTTGAGCACGATTGCAGTAGACTTCATCTTTTCGAACTCAGGCACGCCAATCAGATCCACCGTATCCTTAGTTAATGGCATATGTAAGGAAATGACGTCGCTCTCGGCGACCAATCTGTCGAGACCGACCAGTTCAAGCGGCAGGTCGGTAAGGTATTTGGCAGAAGGACGTGGATGATAGGCCAGTACCTTCATACCAAAGGCGGCTATGCGTTCAACAACCGCACGCCCAATCCTCCCGACACCGACAATACCAAAGGTCTTGCCCGTCAACTCCAAGCCGCGAAACTGAAATCTATCCGGGTCGCCCTGGGCACAGGCAGTGCTGGCTTGCGGGATCAGACGCGCTGCGGCCAGCATCAAGCCCAACGTATATTCTGAAATTGCCGTTGTGTTCAGACCAGCAGCAATAGTGACAGCGATTCCATTTTCCGTGGCGTAATCCAGATCCACGTTACTGAAGCCGGTCCCATGTCTCGCTACCAACCTAAGATCTGGCGCAGAAGCCATCAATTCAGCGTCAATCAGCACAGGATCGGTTTTTGACAAGAGCACTTTGGCTCCACGTACGTGGCGCAAGATATCCTGGCGCGCCAAAGTGTCGTTGCCGACGTATATGTCATTGCTGTCAGAAAGCAATGTCATCGCGTCGGGGTGAACCGGCTCAGTAATGTAAACTATTTGGCTCATGCGCTTACCGGATTGTAAAGCCACCATCCACAGGGATGGTTGTACCGGTTACATAGGAACCCAGTTCAGAGGCCAAGTAGACAACTGCATTGGCGTAGTCTACTGGTTCGCCCTGACGCTGCAAGGCTAGTTTTGCCAATACTTTTTCGGTCTCTCCGGCACCTCGATAAAACATCTGCCCGTCGCGTCCACCTATCTTGGCCGTCGAGGTAAAACCAGGTGCAAGAGCGTTTACGGTGATGCTATGCTCACCCAGCTCCTTTGCAAGGAGATTGGTCGCCATTATGACCCCCGCCTTCGAAACAGAGTATGGCCCACGGCTCACATTCGCGTTAAGTCCAGTTGACGACGACAGGTTTACAATCGCCCCACCGTCACCTTGCGCAATCATCTGCTTGGCAGCGTATTGAGAACACATCACCAAGCCTTTGAGGTTGATATCAAAGACCGCATCCCACTCCTCATCAGTGACGTTCATCAATGTCTCTCGGCTTGATATCCCGGCATTGTTCACAAGGATATCAACGCGCCCCAACTCGGCAACGCAAGTGTCAACCATTGCTTTGATTTGCTCACGCTGGGAGACGTCGCACACCACGGTCAGAACCTTTCGACCAATCGCTTCAATGGCGACACAGGTTTCTGCCATAAACTCGTCGTCAGCGATGTCAGCGATACAGATGTCTGCACCACATTCAGCCAACCGAATGGCCTGAGCAGCCCCCAATTGGCGACGCCCGCCAGTGACGATTGCGACTTTTCCTGCAAGGGAGATTGTGATGCTCATAGCTGGACCTTTTTTCTTTAAACTGCATTGAAAACCGAACTGTTCGGAATTACTGAAAAATACATGTTGCTACATGTAAGTCAAGGAGGCTAAGCTTGATAAACGTAAATTACGCCCCGCAGCCATGATTGGAGCAAACTATGACAGCACCCCGTGACACACTGATCTGTGAGCAATTGGCAGCCCTGACTTCGACGATTGCCTGCTCTCCACTGCCATCTGAAATCATTATTGAAATACGCCTTTGTTTCCTGGATTTTCTGGCAAGCACCGCCGCAGCACCGTTAACCCCAATGATCACCGAAACGGCCGCCATATTCGGAGCTGGATCTGCGGTGCTTTTGCATGGCGGAGCGGGTATGAGCGTCGCGGGCGCGACCTTTGCCCATAGCTTTTTGTCTACAGTTGAGGACATTGATGACGCTCACGAACTCGCCTCGGGCATGCATCTTTCGGCTACGGTCTTCCCGGCAATTTTTTCCTTTGCTCAAGCTCAAGGCTGTACAAGAGCCCGCTTCTTGCGCGCCGTGCTTGCGGGTTATGAAATCGCAGGTCGGCTTTCACGCAGTATGGATAATGGCTTGCGCGCTCGCGGCTTCCATGCGACCGGCGCAATCGGACCGTTCGCCGCCTGTGCCGCCGTCTGTGTTCTGAAAGGCTTGACCCAAAAACAGATGGAGCATGCATTCGGAATTGCAGCATCTGGTGCGGGTGGAATCTTTGCTTTTCTCAAGACAGGTGCAGATTCGCGGCACATGCACGCGGCTACGGCTTCACTCGCCGGGCTCGCCGCAGCAATGGCCGCAAGGCATGGTGCCACAGGACCGCTTAACGCTTTTGAAGGTCCCGACGGCTTCATTGGCCCATACGCAGAGACCTGTGACACATCGACAATTTTTTCTCGATCTCCAGGATCAGATCAGCCTTTCGAGATTCTCAATGCCTATCACAAGAAATTTTCAGCCTGCGGGCATGCTATCCCAGGCTTAACTTTGGCCCTGGAGCTAAGAAGCGTCCACCCCCCCTCAACATCCGAGATCGCTTCCATCCATATATTCGGATACCCGGCCAGCGCCAAGCTCACCAACTTTCCCATCAAGACAGTAAGCGAGGCCAAATTTTCTCTGCCCATTGTCTTTACTCTGGCCTATCTCTACGGCGACGTGTCCCCTGTCGAAATGACCATGGAGGTTATCACGCGTCAAGAAGTTCAAAACATGGCTAAGAAAATTTCGGTGCATGAGCGGTCCGAGCACACCCGACGCTTTCCGGCCTGCAGAAGTGGCAGTATTCGCGTGACTTATACGGACCATACAGTTCTTAACCTTTCGACAGAAACTCCGATCGGGATGAAAGGGAACCGGCTAAGCCTAGAGGAAGTGCTGTCTAAATTCGACCACTTCGCGACGCCTGTTTTGGGACAGGCACGGTCCGACACCGTGATTAAAGCAGTCCAGCAACTCGACGACAGCAAAACAGTATTTTGGGGTTTGGAAAACTCGACAATTACATAATATTGATTATGCTATTGTCAACAATGTTATTGAATACAAAAAATTTTTATACTATTATGTTCTCCAACATTAAGGAAACATTCTGTGATACAGACCGCAAATACCCAAAACCGTCTTGCCGCGAAGCTGAACGAATGCCGCTGTTACTTCCCCGGCATTCTGGCGGCTTTCCTAGTGGCTGCGGCGGCACAGTTTGTGTCGGATAATTACCAAGCACCAACGATGCTGATGGCCCTCTTATTCGGTATTGCAATGAACTTCCTCGGCGAGGACAAAGCCGCCGCGCCCGGCATTGCCTTTGCCTCGCGCACAGTGTTGCGTGCCGGTGTGGCCCTGTTAGGAGCACGGATCAGCACCGACATTATCTTTGTACTTGGCAGCTGGACTATCTTGCTCGTTATGTGCGCTGTCGGAGCAACGATCCTTTTCGCGACGCTCATCGCGCCATATTTAAAACAGGGACCGCGCTTTGCCATCTTGACCGGCGGCGCCGTAGCTGTCTGCGGTGCCTCTGCCGCAATGGCTATCGCGGCGCTTTTGCCGAAAGACGAACGCTCAGAAAATAACCTTATCTTCACGGTGCTTTCCGTCACGCTTTTGTCTACCGTGGCGATGATCGTCTATCCGATCATCGTCCAGAATCTTGAGCTGTCTACGGTCGAAGCCGGTGTTTTCCTTGGGGGCACCATCCATGACGTGGCGCAGGTGGTCGGTGCAGGCTTCTCGGTCTCGAATGAGACCGGTGAGATTGCAACGCTGGTTAAACTGCTGCGTGTCGCCATGCTGGCGCCTATCGTACTGGTGATCTCGATCTACTGGCGTCAGAAAGGTGGTTCCAACGCCAAAGGTACGCCAATCCTTCCCCAGTTTGTGCTGTGGTTCTTCGTCTTTGCCGTTATCAACAGCATTGGCTGGATACCCTCTGAGATTGGCTCGACTCTAAGTTCCTTGTCGCGCTGGATGCTCGTCGTCGCAATTGCCGCCGTCGGCATGAAAATTTCCATCGGTCAAGTCATGGTTGTTGGGTGGCGTGCCATAATATTCGTGACTATCGAAACTCTCTTTATCGGCTCATTTGTATTGGGTGGAATGAAACTTCTGGGCACTCAATGAATCGGTATGAAAACAGGGAGTCAAAAATCCCACGGCCCATCCTTGCGGCGTTGTTTTTTAGTTTGTTCGTACTGTCCGCGATGCTTATCCAAAAGCACGAGAGTGATTGGAAACGCCGCCTGCCGTGTGCATTATTTTCTGCAGGCGAAAAATTTGATGGGGGCCTTACTGCTCCAGCCTACCGAGTCGTCAATGTTCGCCCCGAAATTGAAGAAGTTACCGTCATTTATACAGATTTAGGATATTCAAAAAAATAGATTGTCTACAATAGTAAATTTGACTATACTGTTGTCAACATTATAGTTCCGTGGACTGTAAGAATATCGGCATCGATCGTATATATATTGGGACCAATTGCAATGGTTCGCAGCTCAATTGATCGACGAGCAACCTAAGAAGGAGTAGAGACCATTCCTGAAATTGTAACAATCGGTGAGACTTGTGTTGTACTGGTCGCCAAATCGGGTGGCCCAATGCGCTACTCTGCGGAATACGAACGACGTCCTGGCGGCGCAGAAAGTACCGTTGCCGTCGGTGTGACGCGCTTGGGCCGTTCAGCAGGTTGGATTTCGAAACTAGGCGATGATGAATTCGGGAAATATATCCTGAATGTCATGAGAGGCGAGAAGGTGGACACCTCTTGCGTCACCCTTAGCTCTGCCGCGCAAACGGGTGTGTTTTTTAGAGAAAACCGCGCTTCTGGACCATCTTCTGTCTATTATTATCGCAAAGGTTCAGCATTTTCGACGATAGAGCCGGAAGATCTGAATGAAGACTATATCGCAAGCGCAAAAATTCTGCACCTGACAGGCATCACTCCAGGCTTGTCCCTTTCCTGCAAGGCCACGGTAACCCGTGCAATCGAAATTGCGAACGCCAATGGCGTGAAGGTTGTTTTGGATACGAACTATCGCGCCAAGGTCTGGCCAGCTGAAGAGGCCAAGCCTTACCTTGAGAGCCTGATGCTAAAAGCAGACTACGTACTGGCCGGTCAGGAAGATCTCGCAAAACTTACTGGCACAACCAGCGAGAAGGAACTGCTGGCCTATCTGCATTCTTTGGGTATGGCCGATGTCATTCTTAAACTTGGGCGCGAAGGAGCAATCCTTTCAACTGAAGACAATGTTGAGCGCATAGCCAGTTACCTCGTCGACAAGCCAGTAGACCGTTTTGGTGTGGGGGATTCCTTTGCTGCCGGGTTCCTCGTCGGCTTGCTTGAGGAAAAACCTCTGCGCGAGGCAATTTCGTTGGGCAACGCTGTGGCCGGCTGGTCGATACGACTGCCCGGCAATATCGAGGCGCTACCCGATTGGAACGATCTTCAGCAACTGAGGACCGCAACCAATTTCGTGGTGCGCTGAGCCACGTTAAAATCTTCCTCCCTGAGAACTGGAAGGGGCGGCAATTTTGCCGCCCTTTTTTTGCCAATAATGCTTACTGTGTCAGGCCACCATCAAATGCATATGCCTGACAGGTAACATGGCTTGCCTCGTCTGACGCCAAGTAAACGAACATCGGCACAAACTCGCTCGGAGTCGCCTGACGTTCCATGGGTACATTTTTTTTGATCACTGCTTTTTGCATATTTGGTCCGCCCAGATTACGGATAGAAGCAGCGTTAAATGCGGCATCAATCCAACCGGGGCAAACTGCGTTCACGCGAATATTTTTAGGCGCAAGTTCCCGTCCGAGCGCCCCCATAATGGCAATTACGGCCCCCTTGGAAGACGCATAGCAACTCATTCCCGGCGCAGCTTTCCTTCCAGCAACTGAGGCCATGTTGATAATTGATCCCCAGTTGCCGCGCATTTGCAGGACAGCATATTTTACTCCAAGGAAATACGCGCGAATATTGATGGCAAAGATGACATTCCAATTTTTGACATCTAAATCGGTAACAGGTCCCGAAAACTGTACCGCAGCGTTCTGGACCAATACATCCAAACCGCCTAACCGTTGCACCGCCTGTGCGATCAACGTTTTGATCGATTCTGGCGGACATGCTATCTAAGTGGATGCACGGAGCGGCATCACCCAAATCATTCGCGGCGGCAATACCTGCTTCGCAATTGATATCCGCGATGACAACTTTGGCGCCTTCCTTAACATACGCTTCGGCTGTGGCTCGACCTAGGCCATGGGCGGCTCCCGTAACTATAAATATTTTGTTCTGCAGTCGCGGCATTATTTTCTTCTACATCTAGAAAATCTTTACCTGCTGCACAATCTCCTTTGATCATTGCAGCCGCCTTTTCACCGATCATCATTGTGGTTGCGTTGGTATTTCCGCTTACGGTGGTGGGCATGATGGAGGCATCTGCCACGCGCAAACCACGTATGCCGTGCACGCGCAATCTACAGTCGACGACTGATTTTGGATCCTCTGCAACGCCCATTTGGCATGTATCGGCACTAGGGCACACCGCACTGCGCTGTTTCAAAAAAAGTTCTACACCCAATAACTACGGTCTTCAGGACTTTTGGCTAGGCTGCTGCATGGATTGCTACTGCCGTATCCAGCATTCGGTTGGAGAATCCCCATTCATTGTCATACCAGCTGAGAATGCGGAACATGCCTACGTCAGTCATGCGGGTCTGATCCGTCGCGACCACAGAGGAATGCGGGTTGTGATTGTAGTCGACCGAAACCAAAGGCGTGCTGCTTGCATCAAGGATCCCTTGCAAATCACCTGAGGCGGCTTTGATCAAAGCCGCATTTACATCATCTACGGTCGCTAGTCTTTCCAGGGTGAAACATAGGTCCACAGCAGAGACATTGGGCGTTGGCACCCGAATGGCGCATCCGTCCAATCGACCCTTGAGTTTGGGCAGCACTTCCCCCACAGCTTTTGCAGCGCCAGTGGATGTCGGAATCATCGACATAGCGGCGGCTCGGGCGCGATAGAGATCTCCATGCAGTGTATCCAAAGTCGGTTGGTCGCCAGTGTAAGAGTGTATTGTCGTCATATAACCAGTTGAAATACCAAAGGTGTCGTCGAGCACCTTGGCAATAGGGGCGAGACAATTCGTCGTGCAGCTGGCATTGGAAACGATAATATCGGCAGATTTCAGCGTCTCGTGGTTAACACCGTAGACTATGGTCTTGTCGGCATTGGTAGCTGGCGCCGAGACAAGCACTCTGGACGACCCATTCTGAAGATGTCTGGCCGCCGCTTCACGTTTAGTAAAAATACCGGTGCATTCCAGTGCTATGTCGATATCTGCCCACGGTAATGCAGCTGGATCGCGGTCGTTCGTCACACGGATACGTTTATCGCCAACGGTCAGAATGTCTCCACTGACGTGGATTTCTTGTGACAGCGCACCGTGAACGCTGTCATACTTCAATAGGTGCGCATTGGTTTCGATCGAGCCAAGATCGTTGATCGCAATTATCTCGATTTTGGAATTTTTTGCTTCCAGAAGGGCACGCAGAACACATCGGCCAATGCGGCCAAATCCATTGATGGCGAGTTTTACTGTCAAGAGGGTCTCCTTTTAAGTGTAGGGGATGAGATGCTTACGCCAACTGTCGCAAGACCGGCGATGTGGCATGAAGTGTGAACGGAACCCGAGAGCGGATCGGGCGTCGGGGCAAGCCCAAGCAGCCCGGGTAACTCGCGCATGTCAGCGAAGACAACGGTTGTGTAAGGAGCCAGCTTTTTCGGATCGGTTTGGGCAGTGTACCCAAAACACGAGATCCCTGCGGTCATGGCGGCTTTTGCGCCCGTGGCACTATCTTCGATAATGACACAGTCAGCGGCCGCATATCCGAATTCCGCGCGGATCTTGAGATAAATATCAGGCGAAGGCTTGGGCGCAGCCAAATCCTGAGCAGAATAAAGCCGGTGCTTCAAACGCGACCAAAGCCCCACGCGCCGCAACATGATTTCCATTTTGGCGATGCGGCCATTGGACCCAACAGCACAAGAAATCCCTGCTCGATGCAGCATATCGATCACATTTTCTACGCCAGGGATCAACTCAACCTCGTTGGCGAGGCGCGCATATAGCCGCTCGTACACCTTTTCGAGCCAGTCATCCGGAAGATTAGCGCCCATTTTTCGGGCTTTGGCTCCCGCGCCGGAAAATGTGCCCGCAGACAACAGAGAGCTGGTTTCGGAATAAGAAAGAGCCAGTCCATAATCTCGTAGATCTTGTTGCAGGCATTTAATGGTCGGAACTTCGCTATCGACTAAGACCCCATCACAATCAAAGATTACCAACTTTGGCGGACTAATTCGCGGCATTTCATAGAATCCTATGTCAGAAAAAAGAAGGGCGGGAGAATTGCCCCCACCCCATTTTTCGAGAAACTGAATGCAAAGTTACTCGAAATGCTTATATTGGGACAAAGCTTCAGCGATTGCTTTTTCTTCATCCGCAGTTTTCGGCAGGAACGGGATCTTGGGCTGGCCGATATCAATTCCGCGCGCGCGCAGGGCCGCGTGGTAGAATGGGACCGGGATGCCCGAACCGGTCAGCTTGCGCAGCTCATTTGCTTCGCGCTGGAGTTTCAGGGCGCCTTCGTAGTCTCCGGCGTTTGCAGCGTCAAAAATTCCGTTCACGACTTTGGGATATAGGTTCGACAGCCCCGAAACACAGCCTTTGCCACCGCCGACCAAGGCAGGCAGCAGGATGGTTTGGGAACCGACCAAGACGTTGAAGTCTTCAAAGTCGAGCGTCGCTGCAACCAGATCGTAAAACAGCTGGATCGAAGCCGAGGAGTCCTTGACACCCTTAAGTCCACGTTCGGCCAAAGCCCGAACTTGTTCCGGCGTTACACAGAAGTTTGTGTATTTGGGGTTGTTGTAGAGGTAGACGTCGGTATCGACCGCATCAATCAAAGCGTGGAAATGGTTGTCCACTTCGCGCTGGCCATGCAGATAGTAGTAAGGCGTCAGCGATGCGATCGCATCGACTGTGCGCGACTCTGCGAATTTGGCAATGTCAATGGTCGTCAAGGTGTCGGGGTCTCCGGCATGTACCACGATCGGGATACGGCCGTTGACGCGTTCTGCAACGACGTCAATCACCTGCTTGCGTTGGTCTACCGACATAATCGGGCCCGAACCGTACGATCCAACGACGTAAAGCCCACTCACTTGGGGAACCAGCCAATCTAGGAACGTGTTGAACTTTGCAACGTCGATGTTTCCATCGGTGTCAAACGGGGTGATCAGCGCGGGCATGGCGCCTTTAAAATCTTTCATGCTCATTCATGGGTTCCTTTTGTGTTCGATTTAATCGTTCCGGCAACGTTGATACATGCCGCATGCCTCTGTATCGTGTCAACATAGTGATTGTCAACAATGCAAGTGTGAATTTTAACATCTCAAGAGCCACTAAGAGCTTGCCACTTGAAATAACCAGCTTTAAGGGATGTCCACAATCATCCGAGAAAAACAGATCACACATCTCTTACGGTGCATCGGAAATCGCAAAGAATATTCGAGCGGCAATTCAACGGAGTTGTGCCTAGATGGCCTTGTCAGAATAAGGCACCTTGAATAATGGGAGTCTGGCAATTAGCTACTCAGCCATGCCTAATCAAGTTTTATTCCGCTACTTCAAAACCAGTCCAGAGATCATCCAACTCGCAGTTATGCTGTATGTGAGATTTCCACTCTCTACTAGAAATGTAGAAGACTTACTTCATGAGCGTGGCGTTGATTTAAGCTATGAATCTGTCCGGTACTGGTGGCACCGGTTTGGCTCTCACTTCACAAAGATCCCTTTCCAAGCGCAGTACTTTCAAGCTCAGCCGCGACGCTGCTCATACTAAGTAGCGCTCTTTGGTGGCCTCAAAAAAAGGCCCACTATTCCACTGTTAATGCTGGGGCTAGTTAGTCTGACAGCACCAGGTCCTGACATAATCCAATTTGAGTCCGATCCGCCAACGGCCAGGACAGAACCCATAGCCCCACCACCCCAAAATGTTTGTCGACCATCGAAAGCGAAACAGATTGCATTATTTTTAAAGCTATGCGAACTAATCTTGTTGCAAACCGCACGAAATGCGTACATTGTCAACAACTACACAATTAACACGAGTGTCGATGATGGAAAATATGAAGCCTACAACAAAAAGGCACCCGTCTCTGAATTCGTCCATCCTGGGGTCTGCCACGCCTAGGAAAACCATGTCCTTGGCTGAACAAGTCGCACTTCAGGTTTCAGAGGCAATCGTCGAAGAACAGCTAGCACCCGGCGAAGCGATTACGGAACAAAGCCTGTCGGATGATTTCGGTGTAAGTCGTGGTCCAGTACGCGAAGCGTTAAGGATACTTGAAAAGGAGGGACTCGTCGAAATCGTGCCGCGTCAAGGCGCTCGGGTGACTCAGTTAACGCTTGAAGAGGTCAATCAAGTGTTCGAACTTCGCTCCGTTCTTTTGGGGTTCTGCGCGGCCTGTGCTGCAGAAACCCAAAACAAAAACTGCCTGAGAATTCTACGCGAAGGTTATGCGCAGCTCCAACAAAACTTGATCTCTGATGATTCTTTGAATGTCCATGCTGTGGTTAGTAATCGCATGAATGAAGCATTGGTCGCTGCTTCCGAGAATGAGCGAATTTCACAAATTGTTTTTCAGCTGGCACGGCAAACCGCGCGTTACACACGCCTTGGTCTGTCGGAACACGCCTCGCGACAAAAAAGTGTAGAGACGTGGAAAGAACTCATAGCGTTTATTGCTGACGGTAAAATGCGAGAAGCAGAGCAGCTTGAGCGGCGGCGCGTCCTGAGCGTTCAGAAAATCGCATCGGATCAAATCGAACGAACTGGGCACGAGACCCTATCAGAATAAACTGCCTTGCATCAAAGAGATCCGGAGCCCAGCTTTCCAGCTGTGATTAATCGAGATTTCTTTCGCTATTTCATGTCTAGCCCCCTATGGTCGCCCAGTCATGTTTCGATTCTGCAAAAAGGTTTCTGGAACCAATTGGCGCATGTTCAACGCGTGATGCGGCTGACGCAACTGGAACTGATCAACCGAGAACGGCGCACGATTGAGCGCTAGATCATGTCTGCAAGGTTCTCGGCCATCAAAAGTCTCGATAGCTTCGGCTTCAAAACTATCCCCTCGCTGAACAAGATGATGGTACTGGACTTAGCCAGCTGCAAATGGATTGAGCGCCCAGAGAACGTCATCGCGCTTGACCCGTTAGGCACTGGCAAAACCCACGTCACGCTCTGGCTAGGCCTTGCGACTTGTCAAAAGAGGCTACCGGTGGCTTTTGTGACAACGGCAGCATTGGTCAACGAACTGATGGAAGCGCGAGGTGAGAAGCGTTTGTTGCTCCACCAGCGGCAGTTGGCCGAGATGAAGTTGATGATTATTGATGAACTGGGTTTTGTGCCACTGAGCAAAACCGGAGCGGAACTGCTGTTCGAGCTGATCTTGCAGCGTTACGAACGCGGCTTAACCTTGATCACAAGCGATTTGGCGTTCGAAGAGTAGACGGAAACTTTTGGCAAAGAGCGCTTGACCGGCGCGCTACTGGACCAGCTGACCCATTACGTCAACATCCTAATAATGACCGGCGAGAACTATCGGCTAACCAAAACAGCGTACGCCTCGCAAACCCATCAAATTGACAAATGAACAATTGGCCTGACGACCAATGCGCCTTGAAACATGCTTGCCGTTTGAGGGCCACACGCTCCAAGGTGCACTCCCCAAACTGGCCTACTTTTGCTCCACCCCACTTTTAAGTTTTTATTTTGTCATTTACACATTGTTAACATTGACAAAACAGATAATGGTAAATTAAGGTGTGGAAGGCATTCATTTGCATAGGGAGGAAAAAATGCAAAAGATCAGATATATCGCCTTCGGAGCATTGGTAAGTATGGGGCTGGCAACATTCAGTTTTGCCGATAACTTTCCGGAAAAGCCCATAAAGATTATTGTACCGTTTAAAGCAGGTGGTGGCTCAGACGCCATTGCGCGCACGTTTCAAAACGCAATTGAAGTAAATAATCTCTCCGATGTTCCAGTTGTTGTAACAAATATTGCTGGTCCCGGAGGTCGAATCGGTTCGCGTACAGCAAAAGATGCTGAGCCTGACGGTTATACAATCCTAATGAACCATATGACTTTATTAACCAGTGAAGCAACTGGCCTTGCTGACTTTGGCTACCGTGACTTCGAACCGATAGCTGGAACGGGCGACGTTTGCATGACTGTTGTGGTCAAGGAAGATTCACCAAATACAACACTCCAAGAAGCATTATCTGCGGCCAAGGAAAACCCTGGCTCAATAACCTACGGCGTGAATTTGGGTGCTTTGAACCATATGGGAGGTCTTCTTTTACAAAATACTAACGCGGGTTCGGCATTCCGATTCGTTCAGATTGGTGGTGATGTCGCTAATTATACTAATGTTGCAGGTGGCCACATCGATATTACCGCTATTTCGGCAGGGCAGTATAATGCGAACAAAACAGGAGGCGGTATTCGAGCCCTCGCAATTTTGACAGATGAGCGTCATCCGAACCTGCCTGACGTGCCGACCGCAAGAGAGTTAGGATATGACTTGTCATACTGTTTTGAATATTGGTGGTTGGCGCCCAAAGGTACCCCGGCTAGCCGAGTTGAAAAAATAGCAGATTTATTGGAAACTGCGATGCAAACTGATGAGGTAAAGCAGGCTTTCGCTAGTCGTCTTACCCTCCCAGTATTTCGTCGGGATACTGACCTTGCTGAATATATAGCTAGTGAGTATAAAAAAATCGAACCAATAGCCAGTCAAGCTATCAAATAGAAACGAGTTTAATTATGCGGCGCCATAAATTGCGCCGCATTTTAAAAATTTGCATGGAATTGTGTAATGATGGTACTAAAGAATCCGGTTTATTTGATGTCGATATGTGTGCTAATCTTTTCAAGCATGGCCATTCATCAAGCATTACGTGCACCCAGCATAAGTGCAGAATTTTTTGGCTCAGGTAGAGCGCCTATGGCAGTAGCCATCTTTTTGATACTACTAACTTTAATCATGCTAATTCAAGAATTTTTAGTAAATGATATTTCCTCTGATAGTGAAACCCAAATAAAAGGCGCATCTCCGGCAGTAAAAGGAAATGTTCTAGCGCTCGCTTTAGTTTCATACGTTGCAATGCTGGAAATTACACATATCCCCTTTTGGGCTCTAACATTTGGTTTCTTGGTAATTGGTGGGCGAATTATAGCTTGGCGTATGCGCGAGTGGTTAGTCCTATCATTGGTGACATCTGCCTTACTGGCCATTTTTATTGAATTCACTTTTTCCCGTTTTCTGCTTATCAGTTTGCCATAATCAGGTCAGTATCATGAATGAAGTCGTCTCGATAATTACCGGTTTGGGCGGAGGTATTAGTGCGGTACTTTCCCTCTCTCTTCTACCAATTCTTTTAGTCGGTGTGTTTCTTGGGGTCACCATAGGTGCAATCCCAGGCCTCACGGGTAGTATGCTAATCGCGCTATCGCTTCCCGTTACTTTCTTCCTTACCCCAGAGCAGGCCATGGCACTACTCGTTGCTGAATATGTTGGATCTGTCAGTGGGGGTCTCATAAGTGCCACTTTGCTACGCATGCCCGGGACACCAGCCAGTGTTATGACCACGCTCGACGGATACCCACTGGCAGCATCCGGTCAGCCGGGTCGTGCCCTTGGACTTGGTACATTGTCTTCTCTTGTTGGTGGCCTCATCTCTTGGAGCTTCTTAGTTCTCCTAGCGATGCCACTCGCTGCTTTCGCAATTCATTTTGGACCTTGGGAGTATTTTGCCTTAGCCTTAATGGCACTTTTGCTGATTTCTGCTGTACGCGAAGGCAGCATGATAAAGGCTCTTTTGTCTGGTTTGTTGGGGGTCTTATTGGCAATGCCAGGCGAAGACCCATCTATCGGTATGCCTCGACTTACTTTCGGCATTCCATCTATGGAGGCCGGGTTTTCAATGTTACCAGTTTTGGTAGGTGTATATGCCATCAGTCAAGTTTTTAGCGATGTGACTGAGCAATCTGGAAAAGTAGAAAAAACTGGTATCGTAAACGTTATACCGATCAAATTGGTTGACTTTATTCAACATGGGCGAAACCTTTTTCGATCATCGGTTATTGGAACTTTTGTTGGTATCCTGCCAGGAGTAGGGGCAAACATTGGATCAGTATTGTCTTATCTTGTTGCAAAAAACGTTTCGAAGAATTCTGAACAGTTTGGCAAAGGCTCTGAAGAGGGAATTGTCGCATCAGAAGCGGGTAACAATGCAACTGTTGGTGGTGCCCTAATCCCTCTGATTTCTCTCGGAATTCCAGGAAGTATTGCAGATGCTTTCCTTATGAGCGCCATGGTAATTCATGGAATTACACCTGGTCCACTACTGTTCACGACCAATTCCAGTCTTGTTTATGTCATTATGGGCGCAGCTTTACTCGCGAACCTCGCCATGTTTGTTATAATGATTGGTTTAATTCGTTACCTAAGGCGCTTAACCGATATCCCGCATTCGATATTGCTTCCGCCCATTTTAGTATTCTGCATTGTCGGTTCATTTGCCCTCAACAATCGCCTGTTCGATGTGTGGGTTATGCTCGGTTGTGGCGCATTGGGGTACATAATGAGTAAAGCCAGAGTACCTCTTGCACCCTTTGTAATCGGTTTTGTGCTTGCTCCCATTGCTGAGGCTAAATTGAGGACTGCGCTTATGATATCGGGTGGAAGTTACTTGCAAGTTTTTGAACGCCCAGTCGCGGTAGGGTTGCTGTTTGTCTGTGTACTGTTGCTTCTTTTTCCATCTATTGGGTTTTTGAGGTCAAAACTTTGGTACCAAAAGTAGAATTGAATAGAATAAGTAGGTGTGTAAAAACTCGTAAAAATGAAAATCACAAAAGCTGTGGGGTGATAATGATGGCGAATTTGGCGATGATTTTCTTTATATTTAAGATGTTAACAATACACTTGACGGTGCACCGGGGATGCGACCGAACTTAAATAAGGTTGTTTATTATCAATAGCTTATTGAGGTGCCATTTTGGAAAAGTGGTCCCAAAAGCGGTCCTTCGCTGAAAAAAGAGCTTTTTGATCTCACATGAGAACTGAGAGCTAAACCTGCGCCTCCAGTACCGGACAGTTTCATAGCCTACATCCACCCCTCGTTCATGAAGCAGGTCTTCTACGTTTCTCAGTGAAAGTGGAAATTTCACATACAGCATTGGCGCCACCCGGATGATCTCTAGACTGGTTTTGAAGTAGCGGAATGAAAGTTGATTAGACTTGGCGGCATAGGCAACCACAAAACACAAAACACAAAACACAAAAACTCACCAAAATTGGCGATTAATGCAACAGTACCATCGATGGTTGCGATATGAAAAAAATGCTCACTTTCAAGGAACTTTTTTAAAGTATTTTGCTTTTGGTAGACTGACTTAAGAGACCGCATATTTCCTGGCTTGATCTGAACATTTGCACTTCGACCGATAGAAATAATTTTCTGCTTACAAGTTGGGCATAGTTCTGCAACATCATCCAAGATAAAAAGTCTATGCTGATTTCTCTATTTATCACAATACGTCTAATTAGGTCAGTCTTGAAAACGCGTAACAAAGCCTACGTCGTAAAAATGAGTGGGGTTTCAAAGTACAGGAAAATAGAGCACCACATAAATTAATTATTTGTAAACAATGTGTTGACAACCACTCTTGTAAATTCTGGGCTTTTCATAGGTCCCTTTTTGTGATAGACTGAGTCTATAAATTAGGACGGATTTGCATTGTGATGGCTGCAAGAATGTAGCTGTTAAACATTCATATCGCCAATTTGTTTCAGTGGAAACGGTTGCCGGGTAAAGGAGGAAGGGCATGTCTCTTTCAACCCAACTGGTTCGCCTTTCGGACATCAAAAAATCAAACTCAGAGCTTAGGCTTCATTCGCCTGCCCAACGTAAAAAAGCGCGTCATCTGTTTGAACGCCACGGAAT
>TARA_B110000003_G_scaffold97196_1_pt1 | contig 18874 bp, 11 predicted proteins | sample TARA_B110000003 | Tara Oceans TARA_B110000003 (sample SAMEA4396424) | marine metagenome | biome: Westerlies Biome; feature: [SRF] surface water layer (ENVO:00010504); material: water (ENVO:00002006), including particulate matter (ENVO:01000060) such as... | depth 5 m
GCGCCGCGTCGGCGCGTCGGGGCGTTGAATTTCGACTCGTTCGCGCGATTGCGTGCATTCAATCGAATGAACTCTGCGAACATTAAGAACACGGACCCGATGACGTGTCCCGACGCCGATCGCGCGCGCGACGCGACACACGACGACGCCGACGACGCGACGCCGACGACGACGCGCGCGCGCGAATAAAAGCACGCACCTCTCGAAGACGCGCGACGCGCGACGATGATGACGCGCGGTGCGATGACGACGCCGCTGGTGAAGATGACGACGACGAAGGAGAAGATGCGAAAGACGACGACGACGACGACGACGACGACGCGAAGGACGATGCGAACGACGGCGCGAGGGACGAAGCGCGAGGAGGAGGCGACGTTTACGCTGAACGCGCCGTTGGCGGCGCTCGTGGCGGCGAGCGTGCTGGTGACGGGAGCGATCGACGCGGACGAGGCGGAGGCGGCGAGAAGCGGCGGACGCGTGGGCGGCGGGAGCTTTCGAGCGTCGAGCCGGTCGCGAGCGTCGCCGAGGATGAGCGCGCAGAGCCGCGCGGCGCCGCCGATCGGAGGGTACGGGTACGGGTATAACTCCGTGTTCATGCCGATGCCGATCATGCCGATGTACGGGTTCGGATTCGGGTTCGGGGGGATGGGATTCCTGTTCAACTTGATGTTTTTGTTCTTCGTCGCGAATACGGTTTTGGGATTCTTGTCGCAGTTCGCGGAGAACGCGGACGATCGACGCGACGATGGCGAGGACGACGATTTCCCGCCGTACGATCGTCGGTATTAATGCGATGCGATCGACGCACTTGAACCAATTTTAGCGCTCGGCGGCGCGCGTCGCCAACCACTGTCTTACTACTTATCCGGCTATTAATCTTACACGAATACTAAGCTACTACTTCTTACTGAGTCTTCTTAATGCCACGCCATCCACCAGATGTACATCGAGCCAAGATTTGAGAGCGACACGGCTTCTTCGACCAAACGTCGCGCTTGTCCCGACGGGCTCAGCGGTAACGACGGCGCGGCGCCGACGCCGACGACGACGCCTTCGAGTCTCGAACGAATCTTTTCGAGCGCGTCTTTGCCACGCGTGGACGACGACGTTGAACGTCCACCACGCGAAGCGTCGCGAATCGAACTCTTCGTCCATTCTACCAAAGGATCGTGCACAAAGGTTTCGAGGACACTCATGAGCGCCTCGCGATGCGAACGCAAGACGGTGAGCGTAATCTCGCACACTCGCATGAACACGCCTTCGTAACCACCGACGCCGAGACCGTCGACGAGATTTTGCGTCAACCTGAAAGGAACGCGCTCGGGCATTTCTAATTCTAAACCTTTGTCGAACAAGCACGCGAAATCGACGTGCACGGCGTCACCCGTTTTGCAATCAAACAAAATATTTTCTCCGTGTCGATCGCCCAAGCCGACGACGTGGCCGACCATACTCCATACCGCCGCAGTGTGCGCGAACGCAGTACGAGCGGTGAACCAAGCCGCGGGTTCTTTCCAACGTTCTAAGAACCAGCGATGGAACACGGGTGGGTGTCGACTCAAAACTTCTCGAGACCAAGACGTCGGGTTGCGGCCTTTGCATTTTTCGTAAAGTTCCTTCACCTCTGTGTGAGAGTTCTTGTGGTACAGCCCGTCGTCTGCGTATAAACCTTGAATAATGTGTCTAAAGCCAGTGGTGTTCGGCACCCATTCGATGATACCGCAATCTTCGGTGAGCGGGATGACGCTAAACGTTCTGAGATACAGTCTGCGTTTGCGACTCTCGGCGTCTCGCGCCAGCAAGCGATTCAACATCGTGGTAAACTCCATCATTCTCAAATCCTTACGAAGGTCATCCTTGGGTTTACACAAGAATGCATATTTTTCCCGATCACTTCCAAGCATCGTGAGCTTCTTCGGTCTTTGCAACGAAGGTAGCACCGATACGGCGTCGCCCAACTCGAAGAGCGTCGCCGTGCCGGGCGGAAACGGTCTGTGATCCGTCGGGTTCGTGCCAGCCGGCGGAAGCGTCGCCGTGAGCGACTTCTGCACGGGAATCATCACTCGAGTCGGCATGAGGGCGGCGAGATCGGGGAAGGTTTTCATCAAGCTGAAGGTCCTAGGAGGTCGACCATTCTTTGCTTGCGTCTTCGGCGCGTAATTGCACAGTTTGACGAGTTGATCAGCCACAAGGGCAAACTGATTTATGAGCTCTCGGTCAGCACGCATGCCCGTCTTGTCTTGCTTTCCATGTTTTGCATTCGTAAGCACATCCTTGGCGCTCTTCGCGCGAACTGCGTCGCGCGAACGAGCCATCGGTACGAGCGCCCACAAGACTTGATCAGAGTAGTTGATGAGGAGTCGAGTCACGAGCGTTTGCACCAGCTCTCGCACCTTTCTATCGTTGTGCGCCAATCTTGATGTAAGCTGAGGAAGAGCTGTGAGCCATTTGTACAGCGGCAGCTGATCAGAAAAGGTGTTTATGGCGAACAAAACTTCGGCAAACACTTTCTTAAGCTTTGCTGAATTTCGATTCTCCATGCCCTCCGCCTCCGCCTCGTACACTCTGTCGCCGATGTCGAACCAAAGCGTCAACATGCGTGGGAGTGATTCGTAAATGTGCCTATGACCATATTTTATACTCGCCCCGTACTCGCGCACAGTTTCACTCAAGAGGTCGATCGCTTCCTCGTCATCGCCACCTATGCCTTTCCGTCGGACTGAGGCGGGCAAATTTGCGCCGATTTCGCCGTTGAGCTCTCTCTTCGTCGCGTCCTTCATCCACTCATCCATGTATCGAGCGACGTGGAAATGAGATTTTTCCCAGCTCTTATGACTTTTAATAACACTCGCGTAGAGCGTGAGAATCTCTTTCTTTTGCTTTTGACCGGTGACGGTAGCCCATCGCGCCAATCGCAAAACAGCCTTGGCGGCGTGTTCGGGATGCGCCGCAACGGCGTCTTGATCCTTCAAAGCCTCTTCGATTTCCAACACGGCACGTTGGTGACTGTCCCCGGCCCAGAGTAGCTTGGCTTGCTCCAATGCGAGGGGCAGGGACATTCCAATCTCCGAACGCGCTTCCAATAACGCGAGTTGCGCGGCGCCGTAGTGTCCTGCGCTTCGCGCCACCTTGGCTTGCTCCAACCAAGTCTTCGACGCCGCCAATTTTGCGCCGAGAAGCTTGTAAATCGTGCGACGGAAAGCCAATATAGGCTCTCGAGTGGCGACGTTCGGAGGCGTGCGATCGAGTCGGTCGTGCCAAAACTGAAATTCTTTCACCGCGCAGAGCGGAATATCTGACGAATCTGTCGGTATGCGCGTCTTCGCGGCTGCGGCAGCCTTACGGGCTTCTTCTGTCAAAACTACGGCGTTGTACGAAGACTCGGCTTCTTGAAGTAAATGCAATTGAACCAAAGCGGCGTGTGCGCGTAAGTAACTCCCTTCCATCGACGCCGCGCGGAGAGGTGTAATGAGTGCGTCCCGTGCCGATGCGCACGCCACCTGAAACGCGTGACCGTCGTTCTTGTGCAAAGCGAGGAGGACACGCCCTATGGCGGCATCTGCGCTTAGTTGCGGGACATCGGCATTTAATTGAGTACCCACTCCGACCGTCAGTGGCATTCCACTGGGTGTGAGCGCCGATGGTGCAACATGCATCTGCCTGTGCGAGCGCTTCATTCCGCTGTTGACGTGACTTGAATTTTCAGAATCAATCTTCCCTAAAAGCGAGTCCAGATCGTCCCATTGGCCAAGTCGCCAAGCGGCGGCGGCGCCAGCCTCGGCCAACGTCGGTGGGGCGTCAGGGCGCGTTCGAATCAGGTTTTCAACCTCGCGCTGTACAGTTCGAAGATGCCCCAAGCCTTGCAGGCACCGCAAGCGTCCCCATTCAGCGACAGAAATGCCGAGATTATTCATGGGCTCTTCGCCGCGCTGCAAGGCGCTTTCGTAATGTACCAATGCCTCTTCCCATTCTCCAGCTTCTTCGTGCTGTAAGAGCTGATCTTCAGGTTGAGGTGTGGCGCGCAAGCGCGGAATTGATACGAGCGCGTCTGGTTCAGCCAAGCCTTGATAAATCGTCGCCAAGAAGCTCACGTCGACGTCCATGATGTCGTGCTGCTTCACGCACGTAGCTTGATTCAACACCATCTTATTCGACCGTAAATAATCTTCAAAGTACATCAGCGACCGTGCACTTGCACCGCACCTTTGCGCAGCCTTGGCAAGAAGTGTGAAGGACAAGTCGCGCATCAAGCTATGCACAGGATTGACACCGCTAGCGTCTTGCTGTGCATCGGCCCAACCTTTAAGTTGATCGAGTAGAGAGAATATCGTCTGCGCGGCGAGTTCAGTGCGACCATGAGACGTACTCGATCCTGAAAAGTTCTGATCTTCGCTCGCGCGATCTCCACCCGCAGCATCGGTCAAAGCAGCGACGATCTCCAAGTACACCTCGTTTTTGCGTTCTTCATTGTCAAGAATTGCGTCGAGTACCATGTATGGTAGAAGAAACAAAGCGATACGAATATCGTGACGAAATACGCTAACTGCTGCCTTGAACAACGGAGCGTTTTCGCCAGACGCTTCGAGCGCGAGTGTTCGGCACCAAAACACGATCCACTTGTTGAAAGTGGTTCCTGCAGTCGGGCTACCGTACAGTGGCCTCTGCTTGACGTTGGATTCCTTGCTCATGCCGCTGATGGAATACATGGATGTCAGGCATGGTGCCAATACCACGCGAGCTTCATCGGGTAATGATTCCCAAAACTCAATGCCGTCAGCGCTGTGCCCTTTGGGAAGTTCAAGACCAACTGCATCGTCCTCATCCACGCTTTCTGGGCGGCAACCGACGTGAATGAGCACGCACTGAACCGCGTACGCTGCGGCATCGAGCATATCTGAATCGTTCGCCCCGCGCACGGTTCGCGCGAGATGATCGACAAGCAGAATACTCGCAACCGTGATTGACTCACTGTTAAGCGCTTGTACTTGTTGCGAAGCGATGAGCAAACGACCTGGATCGATCGCGCCGAGTTCGCTCAAACACTGCGCCGCAGCGCGTTGAACGCGACGAGACGCCTCACTCGATCCTTCACCTTCGCAACACTTCAAAAGCGCTGCAACTAATGCACTCATGATGGGGTCTGCCGCCGTACCTTCGACACCTTGGATTAGTCCCTGGATCTCCATCCCGTTATCGGGATTGCTCACGCGCCGCCGAATTTCAGTCAAAGCGGTGGTGCGAACGGCAAGAGATTCGTCCGCCAGGCTTTCCGTCAAACTGCCGAGAAGTTGGCGAAGTGACACGAGACCTCGTTCTTGTGCTATACGCGCATTCGAGGCTTCTAGACGCTGAACGTCAGGTAACATCGGTAATCTAGCCAGATTGCCTCGCATGACGTCTCCTCGCCGCAAGACCAGTTCGTCAATCACCGCCGCCGCTTGATTCGCGTCTTCGAGTGCTCTCGCTTGAGCGATTTTGTCCGAGCCATGCTCGTCATCCTTTTGCGCGTTCGCGTCCAAATATGGCAACATGGCGACGACTATCTGATCAGCAGCACGCTGCAAGTGCGCAGGACGCTCGGACAAGACTTGAACGAGTATTTTCCAGCTCTGTAACGCAGTCCGACGCAGCTCTGGATTGTTGAGCGCGTGCGCCAGATGCGCCATGACTTTTGGTGCGAATTGCGGCAAGTGTTTACCGATGATCCAAACCATGATGGTCAATGAGCGAATATATCGCTTGTGTGAGAGCGTATCACCACTTTTATCGAACAAGACCATCTCCATCCGTGTGAAGTGAGGACGGAAAAAATCACTGACCTCGTGGGCATCCGACTGCGCCGCGTCGGCGAGCGCCTTGAACACTGTCATCATGGTTGCTGCGGACGTTATCATGTCTTCTTGTTCGTCTTTCATCGCCGCACCGGCTCGTGTGATTAGAGCCTTCATGATGTAAAACTTTTGATTGGAAATAAGCGTCAAAAGATCATCCTTGCTGTACTTCTGCAAAAAGGATTTGAACGCGTTGCTTTCTTGTTCACTCAAAGGCTTGAGCGTCCTTGGGTTGATCAGCTCTGCGATGGCTTCGTAACTGTAGTCCGCTACAAGCTGGTGCAAGTCCTTGTTCAACAAATGCGCGTACGCCTGTAAAATCGACAAATCTTCTTGCTTCTCGCTACCGGCGCCGATCGCGGTGCGAATCAGGCGCATCATGGAGAGAGGCAAAATTTCTTCCAACAGCTGCCGCGGCGACATCTTCGCTAGTTCGGCGAGCGTCGCTATGGAGTGCTCGTGAAGCGGAAGTAACGTGCCAATTTGCGCCGCAACGTCCTGAACGCCAAACAATAACTCTCTCGTTCGAACTTGACGCTTTTTTGCAAGACGCCGCAATAAGTAAATCGCACAGTTTTGCGCGGTGAGATCCATGTCGATAATGTTTTTGAAGTACACGATGACGGCTGCCGAAGTCGCACCCGGAATCGTCAAAGTTTCTGCCACCGCGGCAAACGTTCGCAGCGTGGACTCCTTAATGAATGAATCTGGGGCAGTGTCTATGCTTTCCTTCAAGTTGCGGAGAATTTGAAGACCTGACGTGAGTTGGGCGTTAACCACAGCCTCCGCGTGAAGTAACGCCGCACTACTACTGCGCCTTCGATCCTCGGGACGCTCATTCTTTGGCGGCGCCATCTCGAGCAAGATATCATCAGAGACGATCGCAGACGCCGCTTCGCATAACGCTTCGCGAACGTGCGGCGACTTGTGATGTGCAGTTCTCAACGCCGCTTGCGCGAGCGCACTGGCACCTTTCAATGTTTCACCATCTTCGGTAAAATCTCCCGCCGCGCTGAAAATCTCAAACGCGTAGCGCAACGAACGCAAACCGCTCGCGGCGACCAAACCGTCTGGATCGGCACGATCTAAAATAACGCCTTCAAGCTGTCCTGCGCTGTTTAAATCTTGCAGAGTCAACGCCGCATTCAGTGAAGGCGCCTTCTGCGCGTCACTCCTTTGCCTATTTGCATTTGGCGTACCCGCAGTGAGACGTCGTTTGTTTCTGTTAAACTTTCCGGGTGTCTTTGGCGCGCCGGCGGCGACGTCATCACCGTCGATTGAGTGCACAGCTTTAATGACCTCTCGCTTTACGACTTCATGAAACGCCTGCATAGAGTCTGCGAGAAGTTTCATCGCATTCTTTGCTTCATCGCTCCCAAGTTCGTGGCTGCACGTCTTGAACGCCGCGGTGACGGCTCTGTTACCGTGAAGTCTCGCGGCGTTGCGTATCGCTTCATTTCCGGCAGCTTTCTGAATACCATGCAAAACCCCGGCGGCAGCGAGCCCCCCGAGTGCGGTCGCAAATGCATTCCGCACTGAGATCTCTTTGGCATCCTTCAACGAGCTGAGACGCTGCAAAGCGCCGATACCCGAGGGCGGATTGGACGCGAGGACGTGCACGAAAGACACCGCAATTGCCGCTGACGAGCGAACGCCTGCATCCTGATCCGCAAAGGCTCTCGTGAGAACTTGCCGAGCTGCTTCAGAGCTCACCTTTTCCCCCGAAGTTTCCGATGATGCGAGAGAAACTGCGAGATTAAGAGCGGCGAGTTTCGCCATTCGATCGCCTTCAATCGTCTCGTCGTCGAGCAGAGCGCTCGGGTCTCTCTTTGCGATCGAAGTCCACGGCCAAGTCAAAATATCTAAAGAAATGTCTTTCGTGCTCAACAGTGGTGGAGCCTTGTTCTCTTTATCTGTTTGAACGTTTACTAGACAGTTCGCAGCCTCGGCGAGGAGCGCGTACATGCGCGTCGTTGGCGCGTCCGAAGCGTCGCCATCATACGCTCGAATCCATCCGAGCCATTTATACGTAACTTGTGCGGCGATGCGTCGAATACGCATAGATCCCGTTGATGCAGCGATAGAACGCACGATCACCGAGATCGCTAAAATTCGTTGGTACTCGCTCGGCGCGGAATCCCGAAGCGAGTTTTCTAATTCCATTGAGTCGGCACGTTGCAACTGACTGCCACCGCCCTCTCTCGCGTATGCAGAGTCTGGGCCACCTAAAAACTCCATTGACGTTACGATGCAACTTTCGATCCACTCCGATCGAGTGTCGTAATCGAACGTCACCGTGTGCACGTCTTCACCTTCACCTTCGTTCAGTCTGGAGCGTTTTTCAACCTCGTCCTCGTCGTCGACGTCTTGCTCGCGCGCGTTGGAAAACGCCATCGCCAGGCATTCAACCAAAGCGTCTGAACCTTTCGTCGCCACCGCATGAGGAAGCAGAGTTATTGCCTGGATTGCCAACGAAGGTCGCATCAACAGACACATCCGAAGCACGTCGAAAAGGACTGCGCGAACGGATTCATCGCGCGCCGATTCGATCGCAGTCAGTATGGACGTCGCCAACACGTTTACGTGCTTTCGCAAGACATCCTCACCCGCGAGTTCTTTCAGCGCGTATACCAACTCTAAAATGACTTTATCGTCGCGTCGTAGCGATCGCCCCGTGAGCAACGTTGCGATCGCGGCTAAAATGGTGTCGCACGGCACCAGCACTATTGGAATGTCCGCTATGAGATTCTTCAGCACCGCCGCGGCGGAGAGCTGCACGTCTCGCGAGCCGATGACGAGCAAGCGCGAGAGCGTGAACAACAACTCACTTGTCGTTAACGGTGCGACGTTTTGAGGATTCGTCAACAACGCGCACTCCAAGAGTTTGCACGCCGTGTTCGTGACGTTCATCGCGCACTCCAAACTCTGCACTTCAATCATCAGCCCCGTGCTCGTGGACGACGACAAACCGTTCGTTCCCGCCTCACCATTCCGCCCACTCGTCTCTTCGCTTCGCTTCACGTGCGCCAGCGCGGTGTCGAAGCAACACAACACGATCGTTTCACGACTCGCTTCGTCTTCGAAATCGTCGTCCGCCGCGCCGAATTCGCCCCCGTACCGCTTCCCCGGAAACAACTCCAACACCTTCTTCGAATCGCTCGCGAGCTCCACGCACCCCTTACACAACTCATGCATCCCAACCAAATCGCTCTTCGACGCCACGGACATCAACGCGTACAACACCGAGTGCACTTGTTCGTGAAACTCTGCGCTCGCGTCCGAAACCGCCGACAACGCGAAGACGTTCGCGAACACCCTCACCGCCGACGTCCCCGCCCCGAGCGCGAACGCTCCTGGATGTTTTTTCAGCGCCCCCTTCAGCAGCGCCAGCGCTTGTTTCACCTCGTTCTCCTCCATGCACACTGCGCGTCGTTCGTCGCGTCCCGCGCGTTTCTCGTCAGTCTCGCGTTCGATCGCCTCGCGCGCCTCCACCGCGTCGTCGCTCTCGTCGCGCGCTCGAACCGCCGTCGCGCGCGCGCACCGTTCGTGGGATTTATCACCGACATCAGCGCCGGCAGCTGCGCGCGCAGATTCGCGGCGAAGCCATCGCCGCCGTCGCCCTCGCGCGCGTTCGTCTGCGCCTTCGCCCCGCTCAGCGCTCTCAGAATCCCCTCCATCGCCGTCGTTCGCGCCGTTCGCGCGCCGTTCGCGCCGTGACCCTCGCTCCGCGTCGCGCCTCGCGCCATGTCGCGCCCGCGTCCGGCGCCGCGCCGCGCGTCGCGCTCTGCCGTCGATCATCGCGCGCCAGCTGACGATGAATCATTTAAATTCAAACGCGCCGCCGCACTCGCGCGCGCGCCGGACGCGATCGAAGCGCTCGCGCGCGCCATGCCCGCGCCCGCGAACGCGTACGACGTCCCGGCGCTGCGCCGGCTCCGCGGCGCGGCGAGCGCGAGCGAACGAACGGAGAAACGGAGCGCGGCGCGGGCCGCCGCGCTGCTGCCGCTCGTCAAGGGCGTGTCGGGATCGTTCGGAGGCGTCATCGAGGTGCGAGACGCGCGCGACGACGGGCGATGGCGCGAATTTTGACGGCGCGCGGCGCGGTCGAGCGCGGCGAATCGACGCGAGCGCTCGACGGGGTCGACGCGGGACGGGACGGGCGGGACGCGCGGGACGGGACCCCGAGGCGCGGACGCGCGGAGGGCGATCGAGCGATGACGACGATCGAACGCCTCGACGACGAGACTGACGAAACGCGCGCGAGCGCGGCGAATTTTGCAGGCGTGCTGCCTGCAACCGGTGGACGTGGTGAAGACGCGGTTGCAGTTGGATAAGTCGGGGCAATACAAGGGCGTGGTGGACTGCTTCAAGAAGATTCACGCCGAGGAAGGCGTGGGGGCGCTTTGGAAGGGGTTGAATGCGTTCGCGACGCACTTGTGCTTTAAGTACATGCTGCGAATGGGCACGAACGCGACTTTTCAGGCGGCGCTGAGGGACGAGGAGGGGAAATTGACGACGGGTAAGCGCATGGCGGCGGGGTTCGGCGCGGGCGTCGTCGAGGCGCTGTGCATCGTGACCCCGTTTGAGGTGGTGAAGATTCGCTTGCAGCAACAAAAGGGGAGCGTGAACTTGAAGTACAAAGGCACGTTACACGCCGCGCGAACGATCATGAAGGAAGAGGGTGTGATGGCGATGTGGAACGGCGCGGGGCCGACCATCGCGCGAAACGGAACGAACCAAATGTGTCTGTTCACCGCCAAGGCGCACGTCGACTCATTCTTGTGGGGGAAACACGACGGCGATGGCATGGCGTTGCATCCGGTGCAATCTTTAATTTCCGGTGGGTTGGCGGCGACGATTGGGCCGGTCGCCACGGGACCGTTCGACGTCGTGAAGACGCGTCTCATGGCGCAGAGCAAAGCGGGCGTCATCAAGTACAAATCTTTCCTGCACGCGTTGTATCTCATTCCGAAGGAAGAGGGGATGTTGGCGATGTGGAAGGGGCTGCTACCGAGGTTGATGCGCATCCCCCCCGGACAAGCCATCACTTTCATGGTAGCGGACGGCGTAGTTTCCCATTTCGAAAAGTCTTTTTCCCAAGAAGACGACGACTAGGCTTAGATTTGGCGAGAGCGGCGAGAAGACTTCTCGCGACGAAGAACAATATTTTCGTCGCACGCGCGCCGACGCGCGCGCGCGAGGTATTTAATACACGTATTATAATCGTATCGCTGCGTTCACGCGCGGCGCTCTCGGGCCGTCTCCCGCGCGTCGTCCTCGCGCGTCGTCGCCGCGCTTGTCGTCGTCGCCTCGCCGTCCGATCGCCCATCAATCATCGTCATCACGCGTCGCTCGTCCGATGCCGCGCGTCGCGTGCCAACGCGCGTGCGTCCGGGCGCTCGCATCGCTCGCGCGTCCGCGTTCCCGCGCGCGATGCGTCGTCGCCCGCGCGCGCGCACCGTCGAACTCGACGCGCGCGCGACTCGGCGATTCGCGACGATGCGCATTCGCGTCGACGCGCGCCATCGCGATGCGCGATGAAGAGACGTCGGCGACGTCGTCGAGCGCGTCGTCGCTCGAGTCGTCGAGTTCGACGGTGCTGTTCGCGATCGAAGGGATGCGGTGCGGCGGATGCAGCGCGGCGGTGCGAAACGCGCTCGACGCGCGAGACGACGTGGAGGCGGCGGCGGTGAATTTAGTGACGGAAACGGCGGCGGTGCGGTTTAAAACGACGTCGATGATAGTAGGGAGCTTAGACGCTTCGATCGAAAGCGCGGTGGCGGAGATAGGGAAGAAGGGATTTAAGATGACGCGACGCGAGCTCGGACGCGCGGCGGAGGCGGCGGCGAGAGAGGCGAGCGCGCGACGAGAGGAAGAGATGGAACGGACGAAGTGGGATTTATACAAAGCCTGGGGATTGACGGCGGCGTGTTTAGGGACGCATTTGACTCATCACTTACACGCGCTTGGCCTGCACGAGTACGCGCACACGGAGGTTTTGAACGCGTTGGCGCAGCCGTGGATCGGGGCGACGCTCGCGATGGGGGCGCTGTTGGGACCGGGGCGGAAGATTTTAGTAGAAGGCGCGCAGGCGTTTGCAAACGGGGCGCCGAACATGAACTCACTCGTCGGCGTGGGCTCGCTCGCGGCGTTTGGGTTGTCCACCGCGGGGGCGTTGAATCCGCAGCTGAACGAGTACGGGCAGTGGACGAATGATTTCTTTGAGGAACCGGTGCTGTTGATGGCGTTCATCTTGCTCGGGCGCGCGTTGGAAGGTCGCGCGCGCGCGCGGGCGAGCGCGGATTTGCGTTCTTTAAGTTCGCTACTGCCGTTGGATGCGCGCTTAGTGGTGCCTGATCGCGCGAGCGAAGAAGGCGAAGATCCCGCCGATCACTCGGTGATGCTCGACGTGGACAGAGCGGCGGTGAAGCCCGGAGATTTAGTGCGCGTCGTTCCGGGTGAAATTATCCCAGTAGACGGTGTCGTCGTCGCCGGAAACGCGGGTGTGGACGAGGCCACGCTTACGGGCGAACCTGTGCTGGTTTACAAGACGCGAGGGAGCGACGTAAACGCGGGCACGGGCGTGTTCGAGGGCCCACTCACGATTCAAGCGACGAGCAGCGGGGACTCGTCCATCGTCGCCGGTATCACGAGAACGATCGAGGAAGCGCAAGGGCGCGCGGCACCGGTTCAAAGACTCGCGGATGCCATCGCGGGCCCGTTCGTGTTCGGCGTCATGGGCATCAGCGCGGCGACGTTTGGGTTTTGGACGCTCGCGGGCGACGCCATGTTTCCGGGCGCGCTCATGGAAGCGGGATCGTTCGGTGCGGCGCCGTGGATGGGTCCGTTAAAGTTAGCGACGGATGTCCTCGTCGTTGCGTGTCCATGTGCGCTTGGTCTCGCGACGCCTACCGCAGTACTCGTGGCGACATCTCTCGGCGCGCGCAACGGCGTCCTCCTCCGCGGCGGCGACGTGCTGGAAACCATCGCCGGCGTCGACGCCGTCGTGTTGGACAAAACGGGCACGATCACTCGAGGGAAGCCGAAATTGAAATCGGTCTACGCTACGAGTGGTGACGATGATTGGAATATTTTAAGCGTCGCCGCTGCGGTAGAGGCAACGACGACGCACCCGCTCGCCAAGGCGGTGGCGCGTGCGGCGGATTTGCGATTCGAGACGACGGATAATTTAACCCCCGTCCCGCGGGCTTCGGCGTCAGAGACCGAACCGGGTCGTGGAGTCAGTGCGACTGTAAATGGCGAACGCGTTTTCGTCGGCGCACCATCGTGGGTGGACGAGAAGGTGCGAGGCGTCGGACCGTCGAGCGACTCGTTCGAAGAAGCGTGGGCGGAGAGCGAGACGTGCTCGCTCGTCGCCGTCGGCGTCGAAGGTCGAGGCGTTATGGGTATGCTCACCGTCACGGATGAGATTCGTGAAGATGCAGCAGCGACGGTCCAACGATTGAAAGAGTCCGGAATCACCGTTCACATTCTTTCTGGCGACAGACAAGCCGTCGTGACCGCCGTCGCGGGCGAGCTCGGCTTGGGCGCCGACAGCGTCGCACTCGGCGGCATGCTCCCCGGCGACAAAGCAAATGAAATCGAAAAGCTTCGCGCCAAGGGTTTAAAAGTGGCCATGGTGGGCGATGGCATCAACGACGCCCCCGCCCTCGTCACCGCTGACGTCGGTATCGCGATGTCTCGAGGAATGGAAGCCACCGGCAACGCCGCCGGCGTCATCCTTCTGAACGACGCCATCTCCCAAGTCGCTGATTCCGTACAATTAGGCAAGAACGCCCTCGGAAAGATTCGCCAGAACCTCGGTTGGGCGCTCGCATACAACGCCGTCGGCATTCCACTCGCCGCGGGCGTCTTGCTCCCCGAATACGGCTTCACCCTCAACCCCTCCGCCGCGGGCGCCATGATGGCGGCGAGCTCCGTCGCCGTCGTCACCAATTCCTTATTACTGCGCGGTCCCGACGCCTGGGCCGCCTTCACGACCGCATCGCCTTCCGCCGAGCGCATCGCTCAGAAACTCACGGATTCCGCGCTCGATCCTCCGACGCCGACGCGCTAGCCCCTCCTTGTATTCGCATTCCCATTCGCGTCGCGTTTCGAGCTCGAAGATGAATCGGCACGATTTCGTTCCCCTAAATCGCCATCTCGCGACCCGCGCGCGCGATGCGCGCCGACCGCGCGGCGCCCGACGACGCCGACGACGACGCGTGGCGTCTCGGCTTCCCTCGCGAGCCCTCGCGCGAGGTCGCGTCCTCGCTCCGCGAATCCGACGCGCGCCTCGAGCGGCGCTGGCGCGCATTCGTCGCGAACGGCCGCGACGCGCGCGCGCGCGGCGAGCTCGTCCGCGCGTTCGCGCGCGCGAACGGCGTCGGACGAGAGGCGCGACCGCGGCTTTGGTTCGCGTGGAGCGGCGCGGAGGCGGCGAAGCGCGCGAGCGACACGACGTACGAAGAGTACCTGAGGGCGGCGGAGCTGAGCGACGACGCGGCGGCGGCGACGACGCGAGACGCGCAGATTGAGATGGATTTGGCGCGAACGTTTCCCGAACACGCGAGGTTCGCGGAGACGGGCGACGCGCTTCCGGCGTTGCGTCGCGTGCTGCGAGCGACGGCGACGTCGGCGGCGGCGGGATACGTGCAGGGGATGAATTATCTCGGTGGATTTCTGCTGTTGGTGATGGAGACGGAGGAGGACGCGTTTTGGACGCTTCACGTCGTGGTTAACGTGATGTTTGCGGGGTATTTCACGGAAGGTTTGAAGTCGCTGCGCGCGGACTTGGACACGCTCGATCACAGGTTTAGGTGCGTGTCGAGCGAGGCGCACGCGAAGCTCGAGTCCATGGGGCTGGCGGTGAAATACTTCACCGCGCGGTGGTTGATGTGCGCGCTGATCGGATGCGCGTCGGTGCCGATTGTGCTGCGGGTGTGGGATTTGATATTCGTCGACGCCGATAGAGAACCGCGGGAGACGATCATGCGAAGCTCTTTGGCGATTCTTGCGTTGCAAGCGCCGTGGATACGAGCCGCCGAAGACATGAGCTCATCCGTGGAGTGCATTCGCGAAGCGGGGTCGACAATCGACAACATCGAAGCCTATCTCCAACGCGTCTCGCTGTTGCGCGAAACGCACTTCCCGTCGAAACCGGCGCCGGCGCCCGCGGTGACGCCGACGTCCCGAAAGAGGACATCCCGCTACGAACCGCCGCCGACGCCGGCGCGAGCGGCGATGACGCCCGTGGCGAACACTTTGTACGCATCGCTCGTGTCGTTCTTCTCACCCACACCGAGCAAAACGGCGGTCTCGACGCCGCGCGCGAGCGGACTCGCACCGAAACGTTTGTGGAGCTTTGAAGAGACACAAGCCACGCCGAAGCGTACGCGCGTCGAGGCGGATGGGAGCGGTTCGCACGCGCAGTCGTCGATGTTCGCGAAATCAAAGACGCCGCTCAAGTCGCCGGCGCGCTCGCCGTTGCTCGCGGCGCGATAGCAAAATTTTAGCCTATGTTCGTGGTTCACAATATTCTCAACTAAAGACGGCGATGTTCGAATGTTCAGACGTTCGCCGTTCCTTACTGTCCGAGCGAGATGTGTTGCCAACATCCTCAGCAACTCTTGGCTGCTGATGACGTTGGAGCCCATGCCCGAATCCATGAACGCGGGCGACTTTGTCGGCTTTGGGCCGCACAAACCGCCCGCCTGCTCTTCGTTTAGCTTCGCCAAACTGTTGTTTTCGCCCTCCACGGTGGCGCGCCACGCGGGATCCTCTTGCAGCGTCGTGCGAACGCTCGCGCGCTCGACGTCGTCGCACGCTTCGAGTTCACAAAGCGCGTTGGCCAAGATGATCACACTCCCCACGTTCCCCAGACGCGTTGAAATCGGCTTGGTCGCCAACGCTTCCTTGATGGATTTCGCGAGCGAGCCTTGAAGACTCTCTTCACCGCCTTCAAACATCGGCGCCCACAGCGGTTCATGTGGGCTCACCAACGCGGCGAGAATCAAACGAATCACCGTCGCGTGCAGAGCCGAACTCCAATTGTACTTGAAAAACATGCGCACGAGCGACACGAGGACAAACTGACCGTCGCTCGGAAGCTTGAGCTTTGCGATGCGCTCATCGATGTCTTGACATCCGATTTGCAAGAGCACGGCCAAAATCTCCGCCGCCGCGACGCGATGGGACCCAATCGCCGGAATCTTTTGTCCGCTTCGCTGCGTCACGGCGTCTTCGGGTTCAAACGTCAACGCAATCACCAAGGTTTCGATGTTTGCCATGATATCTCGCACCAATTCCACCGGAAACGTCTCGAGCGAATTTCCCGGCACTCGCAAATCATCCCTATCCGTCAAATCTTCCAATAGCGCGTTACTCAGCGCCCACAACAAGCTCCCTAACCTCGCCGCGTCCAGCGCTTCGTCCCCGTTCGCGACGGACTTTATCATCTCCGTCGCCGTGGACAGCGCCTCCTCTCGCGATATATCCTCCTCCAGCGACGCCTCGTCCTCCTCCTCCGCCTCCTCTCGAAGTTCACGCGTCAGCTCACCCGAGCGCTGCATCGCGCCGACCGCGCCGTCGACGACGATCTCCTCGACCTCCTCGACCTCCGCCTCGACCTCCGCCTCGTCGCCGTGCGTCTCCACCGCGTCGTCGTACGCGTCCTCGTCCGCGCCCGTCGCCGCGCTCGCCTCCGGCGCCGCCATCGCGTCGCGCGTCGCCGTCGCCGACGCCTCGCCGCGTCCCGCGTCGTCGTCGTCGTCGTCGTCGCGCGTCGATCCCATCGCGCGCGCCTCTGAGTGACGACGGCAGTCATGCGCGCGTCGACGACCGCGCCGGCGTTCGCGCGGCCGGCGCGCGCGCGACGCGCGTCGCCCAAGTCGCGCGCGAACGCCGGCGTCGACGTCCCGACGCTGCTGAACAACGTGCCGCACGCGCGCGCGACGCGGCGATGGTTTTACGAGGACGCGACGAAGTCGATCGTCGCCGCGGTGACGGCGCGCGAGCGACGCATCAAGATCAAGAGCGAGTTCCCGGAGCTGAACGTAAACGGTGACGTGTATCGCGTCGGGACGACGCTGGAGCTCGTGCGCGAGACGGCGGCGGCGCTGGCGCGCGACGGGTTGCGAGTGAAGATTTGCGTGCAGCGAAGCATGGGACAGGGAGTGTTTCAAGCGCTGCCGCTGAGCCTGAGCGGGGTGTCGAAATTGCTCGGGATGATGGATTGGGAACCGGGGACGGAGGGAATGATCGACCCGAGCGGTGGGATCGGCGCGGCGGACGGCGAGGGGGCGGATTGTTTCATATTGGTGCAGCCGCAAAACATCGTGGGGTACTCGGTGCTGCCGTACATCGAGGAGATGGAGGCGGTCGTGGGCGATAAGCCGATGATCATGATTAATCCGAGGTTGGACGACGTGCAGTCCGCGGGGAACGTGATGTCGGTGCGAGGGAGGAAGGAGCGCATGGACGCCGTCGCGGCGTGGAAGGAGGTGTACCATTTTCGGCTGTTGTATCGCAAGCCGTATTTTTTCCCAATTTACGGCGCCCTGCGCTTCGCGTACTACGAAAACGAGTGGGAGTTGTACAAGCGCACGGGAGCTCGTGAATTAGAACAGTACGTGTTGCTGGGCACGTACCCGAGCGAGCCGACGCCTGACGAGATGACCAAGAAAATTTGGGGCTGACGCCGCGCGTTTGTAACAGAATTGAATTCGTCGAGCGCCGCACTCCATGGCCCACGACGCCGATGACGGCGACGTCGTTCGCCTCAACGCGCTGCTCTCTAAATGGCGAGAACCGAAGATGCAGCGCGTCTTGCCGCGTCTCGTCATCCCCGACGCGACGAACAGGGCGAACAGCGGCGTCTCGCTTGAACACGCCCACGGCATCGCGATGTCGATTTGCGAGGATGGATTCAACGAAAACCACGACGTTCCGGTCGTCGTGCGCGAACGGGCGCGAGATATGCTGAAATCAGACGCGTATCGACGGTGGGAGGCGTTCTCGCGGGCGAACGCGCGCGTGCTCCCGGAGGTGTCGGCGCGAACGTGGGCGTCGCGGCGGTGGGCTTACGCCACGCTCGGGTCGTCGCACTTAAATTTGGCGCTCAAGTTGATCGAGTACGACGTGCCGAGCGTGTTCGAGCGACGATGGGAACGATCGAGGAGAATTCGTTACGGCGATGCGCTGACGCGAGACGCCGGGCTGAGAGAGGCGATCGTGAATGGGTTGCCGAGCGTGGTGCTGAGGTCCGAGACGCCTCCAGAGGCGCGAAGGGAGATTTCTTTGATGTTGAACCGCGCCGAAGACGTCGGTTTTCGCATCAATGAGCGCGGGGAAGCGGTACGCGTGCGAGATGGCGGCGACGAAATCAAGGAACTCACCGTGTTCGAGGCGTTGTCGCGAACTTTAGACTCTGAAGAGTTGTCGTCGCTCGCGAGGATCAAGTACGGTTTGGATTTAGACGACGCCGAGGCGGGATACGTCGCCGACGCCGCGGCGAACACCGCATCTCTTAGATCAAGATTATAGTACATAGCGCGCAGTAGCACTAGTCATTTGGAGATATCATCTTTATTACAAGGACGCATTTTATTGTAAGAGTTTGGGATTCATCGTCGACTGGCGATGACTTCTTGAGAACAAAATTCGCCAGGGATGGCGAGACTTAGTACGCATCACGCGGCAAATTTACGCCGGGCAAGCGGAGACATCTCCGGAAGCGTCGTCTGGCACGACTGGGATGAATTCAAACTGGGCGTTGACGTCCGCGATGTTGTTCTGCCGTGCGTGGCACGCAATTGAGCTGCCGAAATCCCGGCACAGACCTTTGCCCGATTCACGCCCCGCGAGATCTTTGTTCACGAACGTGTAGAGGGTGCCCATATCATATTCCACGTTTTGGGTGTGTTTCTTGGCCGCGGGCACTTCCGAGATTGTTAACTTCGCGCCTTCGGGAAGACTGGTGCTGTTCGTCAAAACAGCTCTGGATCCGCTCGTCGGACACTTCATGACTTTTCTGTTCCAGCCAT
>TARA_B110000003_G_scaffold4102_1_pt1 | contig 18855 bp, 9 predicted proteins | sample TARA_B110000003 | Tara Oceans TARA_B110000003 (sample SAMEA4396424) | marine metagenome | biome: Westerlies Biome; feature: [SRF] surface water layer (ENVO:00010504); material: water (ENVO:00002006), including particulate matter (ENVO:01000060) such as... | depth 5 m
CGAGCGATGTGCGTTTCATCGTCGAGCGCGCGCGCGCGACGAGTGACGCACCGTGCGCGCGAGCGCGAGCGCGAGCGTGTGCGGAACGGTGCCGACAGTTACCGAGCCGTGGGTGGCGCCTTCGGAGACGAAGAGATCGAGAAATTTCGAGACTCGCAAAATGTGCAAACATGCGCGTTACAAGGATGGCGTTAAAAGGACGCGTTAAAAGGAAGAAGCGACGTCTTCGAGGTTACCGTACGGAACGTCGTTGTCGCTTTCGAATAAGTACGCCTTGGCGTCGTCGCTGAGCGCCAAGGAGAGGCTGGCGACGGAGGCGCCGTCGGCTTTCGCAGCCCGCGCGCGCCGCTGGAGGGCGTCCCACTGCGCGTTTAAATCGGATTGGCGCAAGGGCAAGTCCGCGGCGCACGGATCGATGGTGTAACCCATACTCGTGGCTATAGACGCCATCATACAGTTGCTGACGACGCGCTCGGAATCAACGGTGTGGTCAGCGCTGATGGGCAACCAGGCGGCGGTTTCGGCAAAGGCGCGGCCGCCGCGCGCGCAACCCAACTGGTTGAACTTTTTGGGGTTGAAGTCCATTTCATCGATGTCGGGTTGCGGTACGGACTCGCTGACGACGCGTTCATCGTCATACCAAGTCGGGACGACACCACCGAGCATTGATTTATCGAGCTTCTTCGTTTGCGCGATGTAGCAGTTGAAATTCAAACCGTCGGCGTGCTTTGCGATGCACTTGGAATTTAACCAGGTGCTGATCATCCCGGCTCCATTCGTCGCGACGTAATCTCGAAGTCTCTGCGCGCCCCGTTTCGTGAACATCAGAGCGCTAGTGCTGACGCCGCCGCACATATGGTTGTGCTTGTACAAGTACACCGACGAAGATTGGTTCACGCACTCCTCGGCGCCGTGCGTGTGCTCTCCCCACGTGCCGGTCGCGCTCGACTTGATCTTCTTCACGAACTGCCCCGGGCTCAGGTTAACAGGCTCGAGAAACACCATGTCGGTGTTTTCCGGAAGCTCACTCTCGAGCTCGGCGTAATCGAGCGGGCTAACGGCGTGCTTCGCCAAGGCTGTGGACTCCCAAACGACAAACGAGTCGGCGCCAGAGTCGAGCGCCTTTTTCCAGACAGCCATGTGCGATAACATGGAGCCGAGGTGCTTCTGCAGACCCAGCTTACACGCTTCCCCGACGCAGTGTTGATCTTTGTCAGCCAGCGTGGCTTGCACGTCCTTACCGGGAAAGCGCACGTCGTCGCCTTCAGTCATCCCCATCGTCGCCACCTTGGCTGTCTCGAGCGTATCCGGCCAGCGCGCCGGAAACGTCTCTTCTTCGATACTAGCGACCTTAGCGGCCTCACTCGAGTCCATACCAGCGTATGTCTCGAACAGGTTGGCCACGTACGCTTGCGCACTCTTGGCGTTTTCAAGTTCTTCGCCCGGCTGGGTGTCGGAGATGATGTAAATCTTTGGAGTGTTCGTCGGGAGTGCGGATTCGGTACTGCCCGTCGCCGCCGTTCCTCCCACATCGGTAACAGCTGAAATCGCCGCTTTCGCGCGTTGCTGCTTTCTATGCGCCACACGTTGCTCGCGTTTCGGATGCTCCTTGTTGAGTTCCGCTTCCTTGGCAGCGAGCGCTTCCTGCGCTCGCTTGGCCGCGGCTGCTATTCTCTCGTTCCGCGCCTTGGCAGAGTTCACGTGATGCGCCGGGCGCGCGTGGTGCTGCGCACCCAAAGCCGCGACTTCGCTCGTCTCTTCGCCGGCGGCGATCGTGGAGTTATCCGCGATCGCATCACCGACGACGAGCGTGGCGTTGTCCGCATCAACGAACGTACCGTCGACGACGAGCGTGGCGTTGTCCGCGTCGCCGCCTTCTTCCTCCGCGAGCGCCGAGCGTTCGACGTCGACGACTTCGTTCCGCTTCGCCGCCTTCTCCACCGCCGCGCGTCGCGCCGCCCGGTGTTCCATGCGCTGCTTTCGTCCCGGATGCGCCTCATTCAGCAGTCTTTGTCTCTCCGCCTCCGCTTCCTCCGCCGCCTTCGCCGCCGCGGCGATCCGCGCGTTTCTCAGAGCCTTCGCCGACGCCGTCGGCTTCGATCCGAGCGCCGCCGCCCCTCCCGCGCCCGCCGTCCCTCGCACCGCCCCGATCGTCACCGCCGTCGCCGCGAGCGCCGCCGCGACGACGACCGCCACCCGTCGCCCGCCGCGCGCGCGTCCGTCGCGGCGTCCCGCGCCGTCGTCGCCGCGCTCGACGTCCAACACCGCCGCGTCCGCGTTCGCGCGCGGCGTCGACGAGACGTCGCGTCCGAGCAGCGCCGCGCGTTCACCGCGCGCGTCGGTCGTCATGTCCGCGTTCGTCCGCGTTCGCGCGTCCCTCGGCGTCGCTCGGCGTCGTCGAGTGATGCCCAGCCGAAGGGTGTTGCGAAGGTTGGTTTTATCGTGCCGTCGTATTTCGGACATACGTGTATGCGCATTCAGTCATGTATAACTCAGAGACAACGTTTCCACAAAGTCGTATAAAACCACATACGAATTCGATCAAAATCACCGCGGCCTCGCGCGCGCGGCGCGCGCCCCGTCGCCGCGCGATCGTCGCCGCACACGTCGACGCCGCCGCGCCGCCGCGCCGACGCTCGACGAACGGCTCGGAATCCGCGCGCGCGCGCGCCTCGACGCGCGCGCGCCTCGACGCGACGCGCCGCCGCGACGCGTCGACGCGACGCGACGACCGACCGGTCCGACGCCGCGACCGCGCGCGAGGGTTGATCTCGCGACGCGCGCGTTCGACGCATCTTGCGCGCGAATTCGCGCTTGAGCGCGAATCGGGACGTCTCGGAAGCGCGGGAGGATGATGCGCGCGGAGAGTGATCGCGGCGAGGGGGCGAACGCGGCGGTGAAGACGGAGGGAGGGGGGACGAGCGATGGACTTCCGGGGACGGCGGTCGGGGCGCGAGGCGGCGAGACGACGACGAAACGAGAGCGGGAAGCGGATTGGGCGAACGAGATACCGCCGGATGTGCTCGCGGAGGCGTTGGGGGCGCGAAGGAGCGGACGGAAGACGAAAGCGCGGGTGATCATGATCGATGGGGAGCCGGTGTTGAGGTCGAATAATTACTCGTTGACCGAGGGCGAGCCGAGCGTGTTCGACAAGGAGCTCGGGGCGGGAGAGGATGGGACAGAGGAAGAGGCGGGGCGAACGCAGTACGTGTTTGAACCGACCAAGGTCCGCAGACAGTACGTGCGAAAGAAGCCCAGAGTGCCGAAGGTGGCGACGGATGAGGAGGTCAAGTGCGCGAAGAATAATCGAGAAATTTCCAAAGCGATTGAGGACGCGCACGTGCGTCGGTCCAAGTACTTACAGGCGCAGATGAAGGCCTTGGACCCGTTCATCACGCCACAGGTGAAAAACGCCATCCTCGATCGCGCCGAAGCGTACGAGGCGTCGCAGAAAGGTCCGCAAAAAGTGCTCATGCCCGTGGAGAACCAACCCGCGATGATCAAGGCGGTGTTGCGCGAGTATCAATTGGAAGGTTTGCGATGGAACGTCGGAATGTACGATCAAGGATGCTCGTGCATCTTGGCGGATGAGATGGGTTTAGGTAAAACGTTACAGTCGATTTCGTTCTTGGCGTGCATAAAGGAGATGCGTCACGCCAACGGACCGCACTTGGTCGTGTGCCCGCTCTCCGTGCTCTCGTCATGGATGGACGAGTTGCAAAAATGGGCGCCGTCGTTCCGCGTCGTGCGCTTGCATTCCGGCGACGAAAATGAACGTGTTCGTTTGCGAAAAGAAGTGGTGCCGAACACCGAATCCTACGACGTCGCCGTGACGACGTACGAGATGGCGTGTAACCCGGCGTTCAACGTGACGTTGACACAAAAGGTCATGTGGCGTTGCTTGATTCTTGACGAAGGTCATCGCGTGAAGAACGAAGAAACGGCGGCGCATCAAGTGCTAAAGCGCATCAAACGTCAACACACGCTTCTGTTGACTGGTACGCCTATCCAAAACAACTTGCACGAGCTGTACGCCATTCTTTCCTTTTTGCATCCCGACGTCTTCACGTCAAGCGAACCATTCGATAAGGCGTTCAATTTGAACACCTCAGAACACAAGGTTGACTCAAACTTACTGGAAAAAGCACACTTTCTGATGCGTCCATTCATTTTACGCCGCGTCAAGGGTGAGGTTGAAGTGTCGCTTCCACCAAAGACAGAGACGAAGATTATGTGCCCGTTGTCCGAGGCACAGACGTTTTGGTATCGACGACTCTTGCTTCGGGAAGCGACGGCTTTGCAGTCGCTCGAAAAGGCGACCAAAGGCGAAGGTGGTGCGGATAACTTCCAAAAGCTCAATTCGTTGTTGATGCAATTGCGAAAGTGCTGCAATCATCCGTTTTTGTTCACCGGTACTGACGTGCCCGAAGATGGCGTGCCGATCGAGGATCTCATCTCGGCGTCTGGTAAACTCGCCGTGCTCGACAGAATGTTGCAAAAGTTAAAAGAAGGCGGACATAGAGTGGTGTTGTTCTCACAGTTTACTTCCATGCTCGACATCTTACAAGATTTCTTGACTTTGAGAGGGTACACCTACGCTCGTTTGGACGGGTCGACGAATCGCGTGCAGCGTTCCATCGACATCGCCGCCTTCAACCGTCCAGATTCACCCATGTTTGCGTTCTTGCTCTCCACCCGTGCCGGTGGTTTAGGTGTAAACCTTCAGACTGCGGACACGTGCATCTTGTTCGATAGCGATTGGAACCCTCAAGTGGATCTTCAAGCGATGGCTCGCGTGCACCGCATCGGTCAGAAGAAGATGGTGCACATTTACCGACTTGTCACTGCGGGTACTGTCGAAGAGCGCATGACGCAGCGCGCGGAGAAGAAGCTTTTCTTGGATCAAATGGTTTCACGAGGTTCCACGAAGGCTGCAGAACAATCGGATAACCTCGATAGGAACGATTTGTACGCCATGTTACGATTTGGAGTTGACGCCGTCTTCAGTAAAGCGAGCGGCGATCCTCCAACCGATGAGGAATTGGACATTCTCATGGACCGCACACCCGCGGGCGAAAAGCGACGTAAAAAGCTCGGTGACCTCCAAACCGATGTGACGACCGCCGAAGACTACATCGAAGGCAAGGCTGAAGCGGCGCCCATCTCCACCTTCATGCTTCCCGAGGCGATCGCCAACGACATGGGCGTGAGCGCCGACGCTGTGAGCGAAGCCAAGGCTAACAAGTACAAATCAGTCAAAGACATCGCTGCAGAGTTCAACGCCAACGTTATGATGGGTAAGCGTTCTCGAACGAAGACGACGATTGAAATCGACGGGCACACTGTGCTCAAGGCGAACAATTACAACATGGAGGATGGCGAACCGTCTGTGCACGCGCGCGAAGCTCGAACCAAGGTAAAAACTGGCCCGGAGTCGAAGAAGCCGCGATCTCAAATCGCGGGGAGAGATTACGGTCATAGTTCAGTGTGTCAGTCGTGCTGGGATGGAGGTGAAATCGTGTGTTGCGACTTGTGTCCGGTCTCGGTGCACCCAGACTGCATAGGGATCACAATCAAGGATATCACGCGATACCATCGGTGGTCATGCCCGCATCACTCGTGCCACGAATGCGGCCGCAAGGCGGCGGCAGTAGGTGGTATCCTTTTCCGTTGCGAAGCATGTCCGAGAGCTTTCTGCGAAGATCACTTGCCGAACACCGCAGAAATCATCGGCAAGTGCAAGCGATTTCAAGACTTGGGCCAAAACCACCCGGCGCAAGCGTGCTTCATTCACTGCGACAAGGAGTGCTCCAAGTGGGCTTCGACGCATATCGCAGAAGAGTACGGTAAAACTGCTGAGGGCTGGTCAATCGGCAAGAAAGTCGCCATTACCGATCACTGGATTGAGGACCGCGATGCCGAGCTCGAGCTTCCGGTGGAGAACGGCACGCGCACCAAACCGTTGGCGCACGCAACGTTCACCGATCTCGTTCAGTTCTTGCTTCGCAACGAAGGACCGAAGAAGGGTGGTAAGAAAAAGAAGAAATCGAAGGCATCCGATGAATTGATCGAACCGCAACCGGGTGAGTTGTTGGAGATGCGCGGCGTGTTGTGTTACTACACCAGAAATGGAGAAAACGTCGCGGCCGTGTCTGAAATGCACAACGTCGACTGGAAAGATATCATCGACTGGAACACGGGTTGGGTGCCGGGTGCGTTCTACGGTAAGGGTACGTACTTACTCGAGGGTACGCGACTTTGGCTTGCGCCGCCGCCGCGCAAGACTCTCGATGAGATGACGGAAGACGAGCGAATCAAGCGCGTTCAAGAAGATCGCGAAGCAGCCTTAGCTGCGGTTGCGATGGGCTTACCCGGTGCCTCTCAGATGCTCAACGAAGGCGAGGTCAGTGTTCTCGGCCGCGGTCTCAAAGGATTGCGTCAAAAGGATCTCTTGCCGTCTGAACGCGACGAAATTGTCACGGAGATGTTCAAACGCGTCCGCCCGCTTTTGGAAAAGAAGATCGCGGCTTCGCGTAAGCAAGCAGAAGACCAAGCCAAGAAGGCGGCAAAAGTTGACGAAGAAGAACGCATTCGTGCGGCTGAACGTAACGCACGAACTGCGCGTCGTGGCGACGGTATGCCCTCCGACTCGTTCCTCGCCGCCGATCTTACGACGGGCGATCGCGCTCCGGCACGTCGAGGCGCACCCCCGCCCATCCCTGCAGTGCATGGCGGCAAAATCTCCAAGAGTTCGCTTGATGCCATTAAGAACGCTATTCTCCGCGGTTTGGACTTGGTCGGCGCGACAAAGACCGGTGAACATTGTCCTGCGATGATGCTCAAGGTGAGAATCGCGCGCGGCCACGCCGGGTCGCAGTTATTGACGGATATGCGGACGCGCTGGACGTCGGATTTGGGTGAGGATTTAGGTTTCACGCTCGGCGTTATTTCACTTGAACGCGACGGTGCTTTGGATCTTGAACTTCATCACAAATTTCCCGAAAACGTTGAGCTTGCGTCGCTTCGATTATCCGCCAAGGCCAAGGTGCCACCGAAGCCAAAGGGCGAGCTGTCGCAAGAAGCCCCGAAACAATCTCGGGCCACGTCTTCGCAGTTTGTCCTCAACGAGCAAGAGGTTAAAGTTCAATGCGGTGATCTTGATGGTTTCTTGCGCCCGGGTGTTAAACGCGGCGATGAAAGCGTCGAGTTTATGGATTCTGAAGGCAAGAAGCACGTCGTACCGGCGGTTGAATTCGAGAGATTGGGAGGTCGCGGTTCCACTCGCAAATGGCGTCAATCCATTCGACTCGGCGTCGACATTCCAGCTCGCGAGATCACGGACGACAGCAAGCGAGGTCCGCCAATTGGAAAGTTCTTGCGCGATGAAGGCATGGTGTACCGCGAAAGTGTCATCGGCCGTTGCCTCGAGATGTGGTTCCCAGAAATTGAGCAGTACTACCCCGGCGAAGTTATCGATTACAAGTCTGATTCGGGCGAGCACGAAATCCTGTACAACGACGGTAACCGCGAGTGGGTGTACTTCTGCCTGCAACAAACTCGATGGCCCGACGGTCTTCCTACTCGCCTTGAGCCCTCCAAGGAAAAAGCCGGTCGAAAGCCGAGCGAAAAGTCGGAGAAGGAGAGTGGCAAACGCGGTCGTGCGGCGGCCGTCGTATCGTCCGAAATGGTGTCCAACGGCTATCGTGTCTTCGTTCTCAGCGAAAAGATGACGCTCGAGCAGATTTCGGCGCAAGTCGGAATAGCATGCGACGAGTTACTCAAATTCAACGAGCCTTACATCCCCAAGTTGTCGATCACGACGAAATTACCCGAGGATAGTAAACTTTACTTGCAAGCTGGTCCGGATCCTGACGAGCTCGCGGCGATGGAATTGGTCGAAGCGAGGCTCGAACAAGCGAAGCAAGCCGAAAAGGACGCCGCGGAAAAGGAAGCCAAAGCGAAGGAAGATGCCGCAAAGGCCAAGTCCAAGGCCAAGGCGAAGGCCAAGGCGAAGACTAAAGCCAAGGGAAAGAAAGGCAAGGATGAGACCCCGAAGAAGGGAGGTAAGATCGTCAAACGTGCTGCCGCGAACAAGGCGAAGAAAAAGTTCGCCGAGGTGGACGAGGATGATGATGACGATGACGATGACTTTGATTCCGAAGACGAAATAGAATCCGAATCCGAATATGACTCCGAAGGTGACGAAGATGACGAAGATGAAGAGTTTACAGTATCAAAGAAGAAGCCGCGGTCCAAGCACAGCGCGGCAAAGATGGCAGAGATGGCGGCGGCTGAGTTCAAGCTCGAACTCGAGGCGCCGTGCGTCGTTCGAGGAAGCGCTGTGCCCATCGTGTGTGGTGGACTCGAAGGTGTCTTGACTGGTGGTCATCTTGTCGTGCTGCACACAGATGCCAAGAAGAAATCGACGAGCGAGATGACGATGGAAGAATTCATGAAACTCGCCAAGCGCAAGGGTCACTGGCAAGAAGAGGTGAAATACAACGGTGCCGGCGAGATGAAGGGTAATCCCATCATTCATTATCTTGCAGAGCGCGGACTTGCTATTGGTCGCGGCGCGATCGGTAACAATGTGGACATTCTCCCGCACGGGACCGCCATGCAATTTTTCCCCGCGAAGATTGTGAGCTTTGACGACGTCTCTGGTTCGCACGAAATTCAGTACTTTGGCAAGGAGGAATTAGAGAAGATTCATCTTCCCTTGGCCACCATAAGATGGTTACCGAAGATGTGGGAACCATTCGGCGGCCCCGAATCGGTCAAGGTGCCGGATGCCGAAGGCGGCCTCATATTTGCTCTGAAGCCGATTCCCATCGGCTGCGGCGGTATGCGAGGCGTTTTACTTCCGGGAGGCAAGCGCGGCGAAGAAATGGTGCGATACTGCGTCATGCGTCGTGAGCGAGAGCGGTGCATCGTCGACGAGCTCACAATTCCCGCCACAGAGTTCGAGCGTCTCAGCGGCAAGGGTACGGCGAAGAAGTGGCGTCAATCCGTCCGCGCTCTCGACGCCGACTTCAAATTCGGCGACTCAGTGAGCAAGCTTCTCAAATCCATCGGAGAAGTCTTGGGCACAAAGTGTGTCAAGCGTGAAATCGAAGTCTTCTGGCCCGGCGACGAGTGCTTCTATTACGGCACCGTCGAGGGTTTCAGACCAGAATCTGGCGAGCACGAGGTCGTTTACGACGACGGCAACAAGGAAATTTTACAAGTCGCGATGCAAACAGTCCGCTGGGGTGCGGCGCCGATCGTACGCAAAGGGTCCTCGGCGCCACGATCGCAAAATGCCAAATCGCCGCCGAAGCCAAAACCAAAGACGTCTTGGATTCAATGCGACTCGTGCCAAAAGTGGCGCATTGTACCGCAAACTTACATGGACACGCTCAGCGACGACGCTCAGTGGAAGTGCGCGATGAACCCGGACTCGGAGAAGAGCCAAGCTGGGTGCGATTTAAAGGAGGACGTCGAATAGAAAACGTTTTAGATTCTGTTCGTTAGATTTGTATTGAGAAAAAGGAAACAATGTTCAACATCATCACTAGCCCGTGGCGTTTCTCGCTTTGCGTCGTTCGCCCTTTCCGACGGCGCGGAAGCCGCTGGCGATCGATCCTACCGAACGCGACGCACCGCACGCTTGGCATCGGCAATACGACAAACGGGACGACTGCTCCTTCACCAACTGCGTATCCGAAGATTTGCACATATTGCAAATGACGTAATCGATGAAGTAATGCCGCAACACGCCCTCGAAAACCTTGGGCAAAAACCTTCCCTTGAGCACCAAACGCTGTTGTCCGTCCAACGTTCCGCTCGTCCCCAGCTCGGCCAACAAGTACTGCGTCACGTGTTCACTCGGTCGATGCATCGCGTTACAAATCTCCATCAAGTTCGCAAATACCGTCTTTTTTGTCCCTTCTCTCAGCACCTGCGGCGGCTTGATGATCGTCTTCGATTTTTCGCTCAACTGCGGATTCTTTTCCCTCAAAATGCCAAACACGCGTCCCAACATTTCGTCGTAATGGTAATCCCGCGTCGTACCATCCCACGACGTTCCGCTCCCCGTGTTCGTCCCATCTCGTCCCTCACCAGCGTACACGTCTGCCTCTTCTCCGTCCTCCAGCTCCACCGTCTTCTTTTTCGAGCTCTTCTTCTTCTTCTTCGTCCCGAACTCCGCGTCCAAGTCCTCGCCCTCGTCCGCCGTCTTGTCCTTCTTCTTCTTCTTCTTCTTCCCGAACTCTCCATCGTCCGCGTCCAGGGTCAATTTATCGACGCCGTCCGCGACGTCGCCCGCGTCGCCGTCGCCGTCGCCGTCGAGATCGAGATCGAGCGCGACCTTCTTCTTCGTCTTCTTCTTCTTCAGCGTGGGGTCAAAGTCATCGAGCGACTGTTCGGCGTCGGCGTCGGCGGACATCGCGCGTGCGTTCGCGCGGCGCGTTCGTGCGTGCGCGCTCTCGAGCGTGCGGGCGGTTCACGCGCGAGACGGGCGCGCGGCGCGGTGTGACGCGCGCGATCCGATCGAAGAGCGAGGGTTTGAACAGCGCGCGTGAACCCTACGTCGCTTCGGTCGGCGAAGCGCTCGCGCGCGCGCGTGCGCATCTCACAAAAATGAAATCAAACGTGGTGCCCGATGAAGTGAATCGCCGGCGTAAAGATGGCGAGAGCGGCGGGGAGTCGCGCGGCGCGCGAGCGCGGAGCTAACGAGGCGATTTACGCCGGCGGCGAGGCGATTTCAGCCTCTTCTTCGTCTTCTTCGTCTTCATCTTCTTCTTCCTCGGCGTCCTCGGCGTCCTCGGCTTCGGCTTCTTCTTCCTCGATCTCTTCTTCTTCCTCGGCTTCGTCGTCTTCAGCTTCTTCTTCCTCGACTTTCTTCTTCTTCTTGGCCGCGGGTTTCTTCTTGGCCGGCGCCGATTTCTTGGCCGGCGCCTTGCGCTTCTTCGCGGGCTCTTTCGCCTTGGTAGTTTTCTTCTTCGGCGCCGGTTTCTTCTTCGGCGCCGGTTTTTTCTTGGCCGGTGCCTTTTTCTTCGCCGCGGCGACGTCGCCGCCGCTCACCGTCTCCAACCACTCGCGTTGTTCCGCGTCGACGCCGTCGCCGAGAAGCAAATTTTCCAGACACGCCTTGACGTCGTCGACGTGCTCGTCCTTCAACTCTTTCAAACCCGGAAAGTCATCCACCGCGCCCGCGTCTTCTTCTCCCGGGTGCTCCAGACGCCATTTTTCGAGGTAGTTTAAGGCGGATTGTTCGCTCACGCACCCGAGATGATACGACGCGGAGAATCTGTCGCTCTTCGAGTCCCAGCGCAGTTGCCCGAGGATGATTTTCCCGGGCGACGTCTCGTTTGAGCACTTCGATCCCGCTTTGCACTGCGCGCCAGCGGCGGACTTGCCGTAGAGAATGGCGTAATTGTTTTTGCTTGGATCTTTGGGAGGCATGTTCGAGCGCGCGCGCGTCGGAGAGTGCGGGCGCGTCGTCTCGCGCCGAGGCGAACGACGACGCCGTCGTCGATCAGCGCACGACGCGCGGATCCCAACAAAACTTTTTGTGATGACTCGAGAACGCGCGCTCGAGGATGGCGGCGTGATGTGCGATGGTATCGTCGTCGGTGTGCGTGGAGGAGAGGGCGGTGAAGTTTTCCTCGGTGTGCGCGCGCGAGCTGGATTTGACGACGACGGAGCAATCGTTTGAGAGCGTCCATCGAATCAGCGCAGGCGCCGGGGCGAGACCGATGGCGTCGGCAAACGCCCGCACGCTTGGATGATCGAGCAACTCACCGACACCGAGCGGTGAGTATCCAACCGTGTGCACGCGAGGCACGAGAGACGCGCAGTACGCGCGGACTTCGGTGTTCGGGTACGCCGGATGGATCTCGATTTGATTCACCGCCGGCGGAACGTCGCAATACGACAGCAATTCGCGCATGTGCGCGATCTCGTAGTTTGAAGTCCCGATCGCGCGGCACTTGTGATTTCTCAACGCGTTTTCCATGCATCGCCACGTCCTTTTGCGCGCTTCACCGTGCGCGTCGCTCTCGGGCGCCGCCTTCGATCGTCCAGGCCAGTGGACGAGCAACAAATCCGGCGCCCGTCCCAACCGCGCCACCATCCCATCGATCGCGCGATTTGTCGCCTCTTCGCTCGTCATCTCATCCGGCGCTAATTTCGTCGTAATCCACGTTTCGTCACAAACGTTTCTCGGCGCGCTCTTCAACGCGTCCGCGACGGCGTCTTCGTTGCGGTAACAACTCGCCGTGTCGACGGCGCGAAAGCCCACCATCAGCGCCTCCCGCACGGCGTCGCGGCACGCGTCGCCGCGAAGCTTAAACGTCCCAAACGCCACCGTCGGCATCTCAACGCCCGGCGAAATCGTCACCGTGGCGGATTTCGCGCCGCCCATCGCGTGCTGACACTTGGGGACACTTTTTACGTTATTCGCGCCGCATGCGCTCGCGCGTGGACGTGAACGCGGCGTAACCGAGTCCTAGGGCGAGACAATACGTCAGCGCACCACCGGGCGTGCGCGGTGGGAACGCGGTTGACATGCGACGGGATGTGACGTTCGGCGTTGGGGCGCGGTTAGAGTGTACATTACCGCAAAAGTTTGAGTCGCGCGCGCGAGCGTTACGCTTCGTGTATCTCGTATATCTTGAATGCTACGCCTCTTTCGGCTTGGGCGGCCCTTTGATAGCCTTGCGGATCATGATGCCGAACCAATGCGCGTTTAAACCGGCGCCGGCGCCGACGAGGACGTTGAGCGGCAGCGCGACGCTCGCTGGCACCGCGTCGATGATGCCCTTGTGTCGCACCCAAAGCATGTGGGTGTAACCTAAGCTATACGTCACCACTCGCGCGAGGAAAAACGTGAAAACGAGCATGAGACCGGCGAAAAACTCCAACTGCTTTCCAGCGTTTTTAGGCGAGCTCACGCGTTCGCCCTTGAATCCAAACGCCTTGGCCACCTTGACCACCTTTTCGCTCTCGAGCGAATACGCCGCGCTTTGAATCGTCCAGCGAAGCGTCAGCAGCGGTGTCGACGCTTCACCGAGCAACAACCAGCAGAACGGCAGCATCATAGTCTGCGATGCACCGGACAAAATAGACGCCACCATGAACACGCAGTGGTGCGCCAACATGTCCGCTTTGCCCATCCTCGGAAAATTCCACACGATGTGCGTCGTGTCTTGCACCAAGTACCCCAAGAACAACCAATTCGTGAGTTCCAACAAGTCTCTCGTCCCATCATCCATCCCGATCCCCGCACCGCGAATGTAATACATATCCGCCGCTTCGTCCAGCGCGACGACGGCGCGCAACAGCTTCGCCGCCAGCGCGCTCACCACCAGCGCGTGCACCGCGCCCGTGTACTGCTTCGGCGCTTCGAACCGCACCCGCGCGGTCTCTTCGTCTTCATCATCGCGCTTCGGCAGCACGACGAGCGCGATGCGCGCGATGACGAACCGCACGAGTTCCCACACGAGCACCGCGACGAGCAACTTTTTCAAAAAATCCATCGGATTCTCCGCGGGATTCATCGCGCACGGCCCGGCGTAGCGCGCGCGACGCGGCGCGGGCGATCGTCGGAACATGCTCGCGCGGCGCGCGCTCGCGCGGCGCGCGCGCGCGCGCGGGATTATGAAGCGTCGAAGATATTTGAAATTTAAAGTCGAGTTGACTCGGCACACGGCGACGGACATGGCGACGACGGCGACGACGACGAGCGAGACCCTCGGCGCGGTGTTCGGCTGCGTCGGGTTCGCGCTCATCGTTTTGTGCTGCGTCGGATGGAAGCGAGGATGGATTTACGTGGAAGGGGACAGTGGCTTCAATCGGCCGGGCGCGGGGGGCGCCGTCGCGCTTTCGGTGATGTGACCGCGAGACGGTCGCGCGATGTGGTGCGTGTCGTCGTGGATTCGTCGTGAATGTTACTTGTTTTGTTGTGATGATGTATGTACTATGAAATCGTGCTAAGAGTGATGCGACCGAGACGGGCGCGCGTCGACGCGGCGGATGGTTTGCGCCACTTGTCCGCTATTCATCTTTCTTCGGTTTCGGCGGCCCGCGCAGGGCTTTGCGAACCATGATCGAAAACCAGTAATAATTTAATCCCGCCCCGCACGCGACGAGGACGAATAGGGTGTTGGTGACGGATTTCGGGATCGGGTCGAGGACGCCGCCTCGCCACGCCGCGAGCATGCTCGCGAATCCTCCGGTGTACGCCACGATGCGAACGAGAAAGAAGACGATCATGAACCCGACGCTGCAGCCAAATTCCAGTTGTTTCCCAGCATTCGTCACTGAGCTCACGGCGTCGCCCGTGTATCCACACGCGCGCGCCCATCGCACGACGACGTCGCTCTTCAACTCGTACGTCAACTGTTGAATCAACCAACGCGCGCACAAAATCGGCGTGGAGTACTCGCCCAACAGCAACCACGAAAACGGTAGCATCATCGTCTGCGAGTGGCCGGCGAGCAGCGAACACGCGATGAAACACGCGTGATGCACCACCATGTCCATCTTGCCGAGCCGCGGGTACTCCTTTAAGACGTGCAACAAGTCGCCGAACATGTACCCGCAGAATGCCCAATTCCACCGCTCGATAAATTTCAAATCCGCCAGCTTGAACGCGGTTTTCGCGTGCAAGTAGTACCGATCGTTCGCGTTCGGCAACATCACCGTGATGTACCCGATTTTCAGCCCCGCGGTGGCGACGACGAGCGCGTGCAGCGTCGACATTACGTACGCCGGCGCCGCCGCGACGAAGCGTTTCTCCTCTTCCCTCGTCGTCGCGCCGTACTTCTTACGCACCATCGCGCTCGACAGCGCGCGCGGGATCTCCCACAGCACGACGCACGTCGCCAGTTTCGCGGCGAAGTCCAGGGGCTGGTTTAAGTTCATGCTGAAGCGCGTGTAGACGTGCGCGTACGCGGGAAGTTTCGAATTTTGAAACATGTCCCGAAGCGGTTGGTTTTCGTCTGCGCGCGGTGTCGACGCGCGTTGGCGCGCGCCGCGGCCCGGATCGCGCGAGCGCGCGTGTGGGAGTGTCTACAGCGCACGCCGCGACCGGCGACGGGCGTCGGCGCGTCCAGAACGCGGCGGGGTGTGCGGCGCGGCGCGGCGATTGGGACGCGGGGACGCGCGAGCCGACCGGGACGCGCGGCGGTCGAGACGACGGTGAATGGCGACGGTGCGCGGTGCTACAATGCTAGTATCTGGTTGATTTTCTTCGAAGATTCGCGCGCTCTCGCGAGGCGTCGGATAAGGAAGAGTGGGGGGGAATCGCCGCGCGCGCGTTCGGCGGCGAGGCGAGCGTGGCGTACGCCGCGACGTCCAGCAACTCGCCGGCTAGAATAGAGTCAACGAGCCACTCGTGACGCACGCACGGTACGCCCAGTCGCTTCGACGCTCGAATCCAAGCCGAGTGGGGGTTTTCACCGCTCTGAGTTATGAGGTAATCGAATCGATCGTCTGTTTGCGGGTTGCGCTCGAGCGTCGCGCCGGCGTGCGACAGGAGCGAGGTGAAGTCTTTAACGAACCCTTCGTTGCCCGTGATGGCGGCCTTCACGTCGCGGAAGAGCTTACCCAAGCACGCGCGATGATGTTCTCTAGGATTTCCTTCGGCATCGAGGGGCTCGTCGATTTGAATCATTCGACCTTCGTCCGCGCACGCCTCGACCCAAGCCGGCGTGGCGAATCGCGCGCCCGCGGCGATGCCGTAGAGGCATTTCATCGTTCGTCCCATCGTAGGTGTGACGACGATGACCGAGTTCACCGATATGTCCGAAGAAGGTTCGCTCAATACCGTGCCTCCGTGCGCTTTGATGATATCCTTCGTCGCGGTGCCAACTTTGCCGAGGCCGGACAAGAGGAAATGAAGCGACGCGAACATCTTCGCCGACGAGCGCTTGTTTGGCTTGTTTTCCTTCCCAGCCGCGGTCTTCGTACGCTTGGACATCGGCGTTTTGGACATCGGCGTTTTGGACGCAGGTGTTTTTGACGCCGAGTGCGTCGCGCGTCGAGCGCTTGATTTCGACGCTGACGCCGCGCTCGCGGAATCCACCGAAGACTTTTTTGATCTTCCGCGCCCGCTCGGCCAAATACCATTCTTTGCGTTTTCGCGTATCGTCCGGCATCGCCCGCACCCTTTCACGGCGTGACGACACTTTGGACACCCGAGCGGCGGCAATGGCCGTTCTATTTCGTCCTTGGACGGCGTCTTCTCGGAAGGAGAAGGCGCGACGATGCGACAGCCGCTCGCCGCGGTGGTTCGGTTGACAACCGTCGGCGCGGGTAAACTCGATATCCTCGGTCGAATCAGACCACCTTCGTTTTCTCGCTGACTGCAATCCACGAATTCACCCTGACTCGCGGGTTCGTCTTGCGTCCCTTGCGTCATCGACTGCGACAAGTCGTCGTCGATGATTTTATACCGCTTTGACGGAGTTTCTTCGTCAAATCTAGGTGGCGGTGGGGCTCGACGCCTCGGCTGACGCCATTGGTGCTGCGAAAGCATGATTCTACTGCGAGGCGACTCCACCTCGGGCTGTGACATGGGCGGGGCGAGCGAATGGATCAACTGTCTCTTGAACGGCGACTGCGAGTGTTGGGTGTGCGGTCGCTGCGGCGATGCGACGTCGGCGACGTCCTCGTCGTCGTCGTTCATCGGTCGCTGTGAATAGAGCATGCCGATGTCTGGTGAGCTCGGTGCCGATTCCGGCCCGTCTCCGACCAAAGCGTCGTCCTCTCCCTCGGCCGCCATTGGTGTCGCCTCGACGACGTCGTCCGCGTCGTCGTCGACGAGCTGCGAATCGTCGTCGCACTGCGGCATCGACATATCCAACCCGAGAGGTTCATTCATTTTCGCACGCGCGCGCTTGACGGCCTCGATCGCCGTGCGCGCGACGCCCATGACTTCGCCGTGTTCGGAGCCGATCGAGCCCAGTGGTCGCGCCGACGCCGTCACCATGGACGAGTGCTCGTGCGTCGGCGCCCGCATCGCCCCGGGTCGCTTCAGCGTCGGGGGCTTACTCGGCTGCTCAGTCATCGCATCGATGGGCGTGCAATCGATGCGCTTTGAATCGTTGAAAGTCGAAAGCAGGGTGGGTCCATCGTTTTCGCGCGCGTCGTCGTCGTCGCCCTCGTCTGCGTCCTCGACGCCCATCGTCGGTTGCGTGTCGGCGTTCGCGCGCGGCACCGAGGCTCTGTCCACTAATCCGCGCGTGTGTCCTACCCTCTCGCGGCGCGCCCGCTCTTCGGGCGGCGTGTTCGACGCCACCGCCCACAGCGACGTCGGTGCCGCCGGGATCGACGGTGCCTCGCTCGCTCGCTCGCTCGACTTCTTCGTCCTTGGAAGCGTCAGCGGCGACGCCGAGAGTTTCAGCCCAATCGGCGACGCGCGCTTCATCGGTGATTCCACGACTTGCGTGCCACCGATGAAATCGGCCTCGATATCTTCCAGCGCTTGCGTTCCAACGACCGGTTCGTCGTCGTCGTCGAAATCTTCAAACGCTTGCGTCCCGCCCGCGAAATCTTCCTCCCCATCCGTGACTCGGCCGTCTTCGTCCGCCCTCGCGCCCGCGTCGACTTCCTCATCCTCGTCGCCTCCGCCGCCTCTGCCGCCCGCGAGTTGACTGAACACATCACTCACCACCGCGCACGACTGTTTCGCGCGCGACCCGCCCGCGGACGCGCGTTGACTTCGATCGTCCGGCGCCGTCTCCCACCCGTCGGACGCGTACTCCACCTGCGCCAACGCGTCGTCCAAATCATCCTCCGAAAGCGCCTCCGCCGCCGCCTCGCGCGCGCCCGCCGCGCTTTCGAACCGAAACGCGTCCAACCCGATCTCCGCGCGCGCGCGCTTCACCCACGCGCACACGTCCGCGAGGATTCGTTCGTCGTCGTCGTCGTCGTCGTCTTCGTCGTCGTCGTCTTCGTCGTCGTCGTCGCTCGACCTCGACGCCGACGCCGACGCGTCGCCCCTCGCGTCCGCGCCCTCGCGCGCCCCATCCCGGTCGCCGCGCGCGCGCCCTCCCGCGTCGCCGTCGCCGCGTCGCCGTCGCCCTCGCGCCGCGCGTCCCGCGCGCGCGCCGATCGCCAATCGCTCCGTCGCGCTCACGCACGCGCGCACGGCCGCGCGCGCGTCGCCCCTGGACGCCGCCAGCGCGTGCGCGCGCGCGTCCTCGCGCGACGCCGCGATCGCGCGCTCCATCGCGTCGCGCGATGGCGCGACGCGCGCGCCGGCGTCGGCCGTCGCCGTGTCCGACCGACCGCACACGTACAAACAGTCACACATAGATCACGTCGCCCCGATCGCGCGCCGCGCGATCGATCGCGATCGATCGCGATCGACGCGCGCGACGAGGTTCGCGCGTCGTTCGCGACCCTCGCGACGAGGTTCGCGCACGCGAATCGCGATCGATCGCGCGGCGCGCGCCCGGCGACGAATATTCCGCACATGGCGGACGAACGGTTCTGGCCCCTGTTCGAGGGCCTCGCCGGCGCCGGCGACGGCGCGCTCGACGGCGCGGTCGACGACACGCTGGTGCGCGCGACGACCGACCCGACGACGCGCGCGCGCGACGACGGCGCGCGACGCGACGCGATGGACCCACGACGCGACCGAGGTCGAGGCGACGACGACGACGACGACGACGACGGCGCGCGATCGAGAACGGGCGACGAACGACTGACGCGCGAGACGCGAATCGCGATCGTAGGATTGGTTGGACGACGTCATCGTGCGCGGCGCGACGAGCGGGAGGTTCGAGGACGAGGACGCGTTCGGCGAGGACGCGGCGGAGGACGACGACGACGCGAGGGACGGGACGCGGGCGAACGACGGCCGGG
>TARA_B110000003_G_scaffold32686_2_pt1 | contig 18839 bp, 14 predicted proteins | sample TARA_B110000003 | Tara Oceans TARA_B110000003 (sample SAMEA4396424) | marine metagenome | biome: Westerlies Biome; feature: [SRF] surface water layer (ENVO:00010504); material: water (ENVO:00002006), including particulate matter (ENVO:01000060) such as... | depth 5 m
AATTCATTTTAGGGTTAACTTAATAAAAAAAAAATTGAAAAAGAAAGTACTTTTATTAGGAGGGTCTAGTTTAATTGCCTACGCTTGGTGTAATGAATTAATCGATAAAGATTTCGTAATTCTAGGTATTCATAATAGATTTCCTGAATTAGATGGTTTTAAAACAGTTAATATAAATTTTAACAACCTTGAAAATCAATTAAATGATTTGGGAGTTGAAATAATAATCAATTGTATAGGATACACAAATGTTGAAAATTGTGAAATTAATCCAGATAAGGCAAAAGAAATTAATATTCAATTACCTAATTTGATTTCTAAAACTTGTAAAGCCCTTTCAATAAAGTTAGTGCATATTTCTACTGACCACCTATTTGATGGTGAAAATAAATATTACAATGAAAAATCTAGGGTAAAACCTCTTAACTTTTACGCTAAAACAAAATATCAAGGAGAAACCAAGGTTCTTAATTCAAATTCAGATGCTTTAGTTATAAGAACTAACTTTTTTGCTTGTGGTCCAAGCTACAAGGAATCTTTTTCAGATTACATTATAAATACTTTAAAATCTAAAAAAAAGATTTCTTTATTTTCTGATGTGTTTTATACTCCAATTATAGTCTCTGAACTAGCTAGAGTCATTGAAAAATTGATTGAAAAAAAATGTTGCGGAATCTATAATGTTGTTTCCAATGAAAGAATATCTAAACTTGACTTTGGAATTATGATTGCTAAAGAATTTTCATTTGATTCAAAATTAATTAAATCTACATCTATCAAACTCAGGAATGATTTAGTTCTTAGACCTGTTGAAATGAGTTTGTTAAACACTAAATTGAAAAATGAGGGAATTTTTATAAAATCAATTGATGATCAAATAAAAGAATTAAAAAATCAATATGATAACTTACAAAAAAAGCCTATAATCAAGAAAGTTATCCCATACGGAAGGCAAAATATTTCAGATGATGATATTAAATCAGTTGTTAATGTTCTAAAATCTAATTATTTAACTCAAGGACCTGAGGTGCCTAATTTTGAAAAAGCAATTACCAATTATACTAATTCTAAATTTGGAATAGCCGTTAACAGTGCAACTTCTGCTTTACATATTTCTTGTTTGGCTCTTGGTCTCTCTGAGAATGATATACTTTGGACAAGTCCTATAACTTTTGTAGCCTCTGCAAATTGTGGATTATATTGTGGAGCAAAAGTAGACTTTGTTGATATTGACCCAAAAACATATAATATGTCTGTTGATGCACTTTCTAAAAAGTTAGAGATTGCTAAAAAAGAAAATAATTTACCAAAAATTGTTATTCCTGTTCATTTATCTGGTCAGTCATGTGAGATGAAAGAAATTTATAAACTCTCAAAAATATATGGATTTAAAATAATTGAAGATGCATCTCATGCAATTGGAGCTAAGTATAATAATGTGCCAATTGGCAATTGTAAATATAGTGATATCACCGTATTTAGTTTTCATCCTGTTAAGATAATTACGTCAGGAGAAGGTGGTATGTGCACAACTAATTGTCCAGATTTAGCGAATTTACTTTGTAGATTAAGAAGTCATGGAATTACTAGACATGAATATGAAATGACTAAAAAATCAGATGGACCTTGGTATTATCAACAATTAGAATTAGGCTTAAATTATAGGATGACTGATATTCAGGCAGCATTAGGTCTAAGTCAATTAAAAAGATTAGATGATTTTATTGTAAAAAGACATCAAATTGTTAATAAATATAACCTGGCCTTCAAGGACAAACCTATTATTACTCCCTATCAATCCCCAAACAATTACTCTGCTTTTCATCTTTATATTATTAGAATTAACAACAGTTCAAAAGGTTTATCAAGATTAGATTTATTTAAAAAACTTAGAGAAATGGGTATTTTAGTTAATATTCATTACATCCCAGTATATCAACAACCATATTATCAAAATATTGGATATAATTTAAATGATTTTCCAAATTCTGAAATTTATTATCAAGAGGCTATAAGTCTACCAATTCATACTCTTTTAAAAGATGAAGAACAAGATTTTATAATTGAGAATATTTTAAATTTTTTGAGTCGACAAAGTGTATTTAATAAAAAATTAAATATTAATGAAGAAATTGGTTTTCAAAATATTTTTTAAACGTGAATAAATTAGCTTTAGGTACCGTTCAGTTTGGAATGAAATATGGGATAAATAATTTTAGTGGTGTTCCAAATGATAAGGAAGTTTCTAATATTTTAGATTTTGCATATAAAAATGGTATTCAAACTCTTGATACAGCAATTTCATATGGAAATAGTCAGGAAAGATTAGGACAACTTTTAAAGGATAGCTTTCAAATAATTTCTAAATTTTCTGGAGTATGCAATTACACTGATTTAGATAATGAGTTAACAAAATCATTATTTCTTTTAAAAACCAATAATATTTGTGGATTTATGTTTCACTATGCTAATGATTTAATTGAAAATCCCAAACTGTGGAATTTTTTAGAAAAATTAAAAAGATCGGAAAAAATAAAAAAAATAGGTTTTTCTATTTATAACAAAAATGAATTAAATGATATATTAAACCTTGGTTTAATTCCAGATTTGGTACAACTACCATATAGTGTTTTAGATAGAAGACTTGAAAATTCTTTAATAAAATTGAAAAATCTTGGTGTTGAAATACATGTACGGTCTGTTTTTTTACAGGGTCTATACTTTAAAAAAACTAATAATCTTCCTAAAAAACTATTGCCTTTAAAACCTTATCTCGAAAAATTAAACAACATATGTATTGAAAATAATATTTCAATCTCAGAATTAGCTCTAAATTTTGTTAAACAAAATAAAAATATTGATAAAATTGTTATTGGTTCTGATTCTGTTTCTCAATTGAAAGAGAATATTTCAGTTATGAGTCATGATTTGGAACCTGACCTAATCAAATCTATTAAGGAAATTAACGTTATTGAAAAAGAATTATTAAATCCAGTAAATTGGAACTAAATTTTAATTATGAAAGTAGAAATTATAGCCGAAATGGCTCAAGGATTTGAGGGAAATTACACTCAAGCTAAATTACTTATAAAAGCTGCTGCTTCTGCGGGAGCTGATGCTGCAAAATTTCAATTAGTTTATGCCGATGAATTAGCAACTCCGGATTATGAGTATTACAACCTTTTTAAATCTTTAGAAATGAAAGACGAAGAGTGGGCTTCGCTAGAAAAATTCTCAACCGAAAATAATATAAAATTATATTTTGATATTTTTGGAATTAAAAGTTTAAGTCTTAGTGAAAAAATTGGAATAAAAGCAATCAAATTACACCCAACAGATATAACTAATAAATCTCTTCTAGAATGTGTAGCAAGATCTAAAATTAATAATATTATTATAGGGGCGGGTGGTGCTAATTTAGATGAAATTGAAAGCGCTTTAAATATTTTAAAAAGTAAAAAAGTTGATTTATTATTAGGTTTTCAATCCTACCCAACCAAAAATAAAGATAATCATATTTCTAGAATAATAACTTTAAGAAACACTTTAGAAAAGAAATTTACAAATTTCAGAATGGGTTTTGCAGATCATGCTCAGCCAGTTGATGGTTTAAAATATTCTTTAAGCTCAACTGCAGTTGGTGCTGGAGCTGAAATTTTAGAAAAACATTTAACACTTGGTAAAATAATGGAGATGGAAGATCATGAATCTGCCCTTAATCCTGATGAGTTTAAAGAATTTGTATACATAATAACCGAATGTAGTTCAGCTTTTGGAAATCAAAAATTAATTTCTAATGATTTCAACATGACTCAATCCGAAAAAAAATATAGAGAAGTTATTCGAAGACACGTAGTTACATCAAAACTGCTTAAAAAGGGACATAAAATGTTGAGTGGTGACGTAGTATTAAAGAGAACTTCATCAAAGGAAATTATACATGACGTCAACAAGGTATATGGAAAAACACTAAAAATTGATGTACAGAAAAATGTAGCTTTAAATTTAAATAATTTTAAATAAAACTAATTATGAAAAATCCTTACTCAATTGGAAAAAATATTTATTTAAGAACCCCAACTAAAGAAGATTTAAATGGTGAATGGCACGAGTGGTTTAGTGATCCAGAAATTACTAAATATTTGGCTGATAGATGGTGGCCTAACTCGATTGAGATGCAAGAATCTTTTTTTTCTGAAATCAATACTTCAAAAACTAGATTAGTTTTGTCTATTGTTGATAAAAAAACAGATAAGCATATTGGAGTTGGAAGTTTAGGTTCTATTAATTGGGTGCACAGACATGCGGATTTAGCTGTAGTAATTGGAGATAAAAAATTTAGAAAAGGAATTTATTCAATTCAAGCTTTTCATCAGTTAATAAGTATAGCATTTAATAAATTGAACTTAAGAAATTTAAGAAGTGTTTATGTTTCAGAACATAAATCAAGTAAAGAAATGAATGCTATTTTTGGTTTTGAGCCTGCAGGAAGTCTAAAAAAATTTTTTTTTAATGGAGAAGAATATGTTGATATAAATATTGAGCAACTATCAAAAACCAATAAATTATGGAATGACAACAAATTAATTAATTGGATAAACAGTAAAAATTAGTATGAAAAAATTAGTTGCAGCTTTGGCATGTAGAAATAAGGGCACAAGATTATATGCAAAACCTATTCAAAACTTAGATATTGATGATGGAGTTCGAATTATTGATAATGTAATTTCCTGTTTACAGTCTGTTGAATCAATTGAAGAAGTAGTTTTAGGTATTTCAGAGGGTATTGAGAATGAAATTTTTATAGATATTGCACAGGAAAAAAATATAAAATATATCATTGGAGATGAGGATGATGTACTTAGTAGATTGATTAAATGTGGGGAGTTAGTAAATGCAACTGATATATTCAGAGTAACAAGTGAATCTCCTTTTTTGTTCTTTGACCCTATTGAAGATCTTTGGAAAAATCATAAGGATAATAAATTAGATGCAACTTTTTATGATGATGTAGTTGATGGTTCTGGATTTGAAATTTTATCATTAAATGCATTAAAAATTTCTCATAAAAATGGTGAAGATAGACACAGATCAGAATTGTGTACACTTTTTATAAGAGAAAACCTTAATCAGTTCAGAATAGAAAAACCTATTCCACTAAAAGAACTAGTAAGAAAAGATTTAAGATTAACTGTTGATAATCCTGAGGATCTTGTAGTATGTAGAAAGTTGTATTCTGAATTTAAACATTTATCTCCAAGAATTCCTGTTTTAGAGTTAGTAAAATATCTTGATAAAAACCCTTCATTGAAGGAACTAGTTTATCCGTTAACTGAATTAGGATATAAAACTATGTATTTATAATTTATATGAGAAAAGGGCAAGAATTATACAAAAAAGCAAAAACATTAATACCAGGTGGTACCATGCTACTTTCTAAACGGCCAGAAATGTTTTTACCAGAACACTGGCCTTCATATTTTTCTAAGGCAAAAGGTTGTAATGTATGGGATTTAGACGGTAAAGAATTTTTGGATATGTCTATAATGGGTATTGGTACAAATTCACTTGGCTATGGAAATGATGAGGTAGATGCTGCGGTAATGAAAACCATTAATAAAGGTAACATGAGTACTTTAAATTGTCCAGATGAAGTTTATTTAGCTGAAAAATTAATTGAAATAAATCCCTGGGCAGATATGGTTAGATTTTCAAGAAGTGGTGGTGAGGCAAATGCTATAGCAATTAGGATTGCCAGAGCAGCATCAGGAAAAGATAATATTGCTATCTGCGGGTATCATGGATGGCACGATTGGTATTTATCCGCCAATCATAATGGAGGTGATGATTTATCAGGGCATTTAATTCCTGGATTGAGCCCTAAGGGTGTTCCTAAAAATTTAAAGAATTCAGTTTTCCCTTTTCATTATAACAATTATCAAGAACTAGTAAATATTGTTGAGAAAAATGATATTGGAGTTATAAAAATGGAAGTTCTTAGAAATTTTGGACCAAAAGACAATTTTTTACAAAAGGTTAGGGATTTAGCCACAAAAAAAAATATTGTACTTATTTTTGATGAATGCTCCTCTGGTTTTAGAGAAACATATGGCGGGATATTTAAGAAATTTAATGTCGAACCAGATATGGTTATGTTTGGAAAAACAATTGGAAATGGATATGCATTAACTGCGGTGGTAGGAAAAAAATCTGTTATGGAAGCTGCTCAAACTTCATTTATAAGCAGTACTTTTTGGACAGAACGTATTGGGCCTACTGCAGCTCTTGCTACACTCGATGTAATGGAAAGAGAAGAATCCTGGAAAAAAATCACAGAGACCGGAACAAAAATGCAGACGGGTTGGAAAGATTTGGCTAATTCACATGGACTTGACATTACTGTTTCAGGAATACCTGCTATGACAACCTATAGTTTTAATTGTGAAAATGCAGCTATATATAAAACCTATATTACACAAGAAATGCTTAAAAAAGGTTTCTTGGCAAGCACAAACTTTTATGCTAGTACAGCACACAAAGAAGAGCATTTAAATCTTTATTTTGAGGCTTTAGATGGTATTTATGCTTCCATAGCAAAGTGCGAGTCTGAAGGTTTAAAAAGTAGTGATTTATTAGATGGGCCCGTATGTCATTCAGGTTTTAAAAGATTAAATTAAACCATAATTGAGAAAAATATATTTTAGGGTAGACGGTAGTTTAGATATTGGGTTTGGACACGTCATACGTTGCTTAGCTTTAGCAGATATACTAAAAGATCAATTTGAATGTATCTTTGCCACTCGATATTTGAATGAATATATAATAAAGGAGATAAAAAAATCTTGTTCTTCTTATATAAAATTAAATGAAGGACATAATGAGCATTTTGATGAATTTTTAACTTTTATTAGTAAAGAAGACATAGTTATTTTGGATAATTATTTTTATGATACTGATTACCAAAAACAAATAAAAAGTATTGGTTGTAAGTTGGTTTGTATAGACGATATTCATGATAAACATTATGTGGCTGATGTAGTTATTAATCATGGTCCAGGTCTAACAAAGAATCAATTTTCGGTTGAAGACTATACTAAGCTCTGCTTAGGTCTAGATTATGCACTATTAAGAAAACCTTTTTTAAATATTGTTCACCGCAAAAGAACAGAACTTAAAAAATGTCTTGTTTGTATAGGTGGAGCCGATAAATACAATATTACTTCCAAAATTCTTAATCTGTTAGAGGGGAATCTAAATATTGAAACTGTTGATGTTATAATAGGATCTAGTTTCTTATTTCAAACTGAACTAGAAAACCTCGTAGCTTCCAGTAAAAAAGAAGTTAAATTATACTCCAGTTTATCATCTAATGAAATGTTTGATCTTATGGAATCAGCTGATTTTGGAATATTTCCTGCTAGCTCTATTTGTCTAGAAGCTATTTCAGTAGGTTTGCCATTTTTGGTTGGCTATTATGTTGAAAATCAAAAAGAGCTTTATAATAATTTAACTAATGTTTACAATATTTTTGGATTAGATAATTTATTGGATATTGACAGACTATTAATAGATAATTTTGACATTAGTCATAAACTTGATACAATACATTCTTCAATGAATCTTAAAAAAGTATTTAATAAACTATGAGTTACTCTAAATATTATTCAACTAATGGCTTTGATTTTGTGTTATATCAAGATTTGACAAGTGAACATTTGGATAAAGTTTTATCTTACAGAAATCATGAAAATGTTAGAAAGTGGATGTTTAATTCAAATAAAATATCACCAAAAGAGCATTTAAATTTCATTAATAAATTAAAAGATAGCAGAAAAGTATATTGTGCAGTATTTAGAAATCAGAAAATTATTGCTTGTGTAAATTTTGATGATATTGGAAACAACGAATATTTCGTAGGTCATTTTTTAAACCCGAAATTACTTTCCTCTGGAATAGGATTATATTTTGAGTACGTTTACTTAAAATTTTTTTTTAAACATATTAAAGCAGATATAATAAAAGCAAGAGTAAAAAAAGAAAATCTTCCGATGATTAAAATACATAGATTATGTAATTTTAAAGAATTTAATCATAAAAACCCAAAATTCTATGATTATGAATTTTCAATTAACCAGTATAAGAAAATTCCTGAAAATATTAAAGATTTTATATCTTCTTTAGTCATTAAATATAGAAAGAGTGAATATTAAGAACAGAGTTATAAAAATTATTTCAACAGCCATTAATAAAATTAACTAGATAGTAATGAGAAAAAAGTGTTTTATTATAGCTGAATTATCTGCAAATCATAACGGAGATATTGAAATTGCAAAAGAATCAATTATGGCAGCAAAAAATGCTGGAGCTGATGCGGTTAAAATACAAACATATACCGCTGATACTATTACTTTAGATTGTAAATCTGATGATTTTCAAGTTAAAGGAGGTACAATTTGGGATGGTAAATACTTATATAATCTTTACCAAGAGGGTTCCTTGCCTTGGGAATGGCATAAAGAATTATTTGACCTTGCAAAGGATTTAGATTTAGTTTGTTTTTCTTCACCCTTTGATTTTTCAGCAGTCGATTTTTTAGAAACACTTAATTGCCCTATTTATAAAATAGCTTCTTTTGAGATAACTGATATACCATTAATTGAATATGTTGCAAGAAAACAAAAACCAGTCATTATTTCAACTGGTGTAGCAACTTATGATGATATTAAGTTAGCAATTGAAACTTGTAAAAATGTTGGTAATAATGATATAACAATTTTAAAATGTACCTCATCATATCCAGCACCTATTGATGAAGTTAATTTGGCATTAATGAAAAAATTTGCTCATGATTTTGATGTAAAAATAGGGCTGTCTGATCACACTATTGGAAATCTAGTTCCAATTTTATCCATAGCCTATGGAGCAACAATGATTGAAAAACATTTTAAACTAAATGACCAAGTTGGAGGACCAGATGCTTCTTTTTCCTTGAATCAAGAAGAATTTAAAAAAATGGTAAATGATATTAGAAAAGCAGAAAAGGCCATTGGTGAAATTGATTACTGTTTAACTGAAAAACAAAAAAAAGGGAAAGATTATTCTAGATCTCTTTATATTATTAAGAATGTTAAAAAAGGAGATGTATTAAGTAGTGAAAATATAAGGTCCATTAGACCAGGATTTGGAATGCATCCAAAACATTACAAAAAAGTCCTAGGAAAACATTTTGTTAATGATTATGAAAAAGGAACAAGATTAAGTTTTAAACACATTAAGTAAGATAATTATGAATATACAAGCTAAAATTTTTAGAATTTTATCAGAAGAACTTGAAATTTCAACTGAAAAAATTAAATTAAATGCACCATATGCCAGTTTAGAAAATATGGATAGCATGACACAAGTTTCAATTACAAACAAAATTGAAGAAGAAATGGAAATAGAATTTGATTTTGATGATTTATTTGATATTGAAACTGTTGAAGATCTGGTTGAAATAGTTACAAATAAAGTTCAATAAAAAAACATGAACCATATACATATTGATGACAGTTTGTATAGTTATAGAAAATTAGAAAGTGATATAAGAAAAAATTTATTAAAATTAAATAGAGAGGATAAAGGACTCTATATTCTAGAACCAAATCCAAATTATAATTTTATAGTTAATTACTTGAGTTTGAAACGAAGCAAAAATAGTATTTTTTTGATTGAAAAAATAGATGATTTAACAACTGAAATCTTAAGTCAATTAAAATCAGTTTTTAATTTTATTTTTTTAGAGAATAGTAAAAAAATATTTTCAGATTTTAATAAAAAAGAAACATTAGATGATGTAGAAATAATGTTAAGTTCAGGAACATCACTTAATAAAAAAATAATTGTAATTAAAAAAGATACTATTTGGAATAATGTTGATAGGATAAATGAACAATTCAAAGTAGATAAATCAGTATGTGAATTGGTATTAATGCCACTTCATCATTCTTTTGGAATAACAAGATTGAGGTGTGGCCTTAAGAGAAATTCAAATATTTATCTTTCAAAAACACTCTTAGATTCAAAGATGTTAAAAAAATGTTTTTTAAATGAAAAAAAGGTCTTTATTGGCGCAGTTTCAAAGGCAATGGAATTATTTCTCTCATATTTTGGAAGATATATAAAAAAACAAAACAGCATTTATTTTTATTTAGAATCTGGTTCTATGGAAATTAGTAAAAGTATACTAGACTCGATAAGTAAAAATTTTACTAATTATTTACATTTCCATCATTATGGCTCAACAGAGTCATCAAGATCTTTTTTTTCTGGAACTAAAGATTTAAACTTAGACACTAGAAATATTGGTGAAATAAGTAAAGGTTTAAAGTATAAAATTATAGATGATGAATTATTGATAAAAGGAAATAGTTTGTTTTACGGTTATTTAAATAATGGTGAGCTTACTTATAAACTTGACAATGAAAACTATATTACAAAAGATGGATATTTTAAGACTGGAGATAATGTTAAGGTTCAAGATGATCTTTTATTATTTGAATCTAGAAAAAAAGATATAATTAATTTAAATGGTTTGAAGTTTTCACCATTAATTTTAGAAAACGAGATATTAAAAAATAGTCAAGAATTAATTGATGTTGTTGTAGTTCAATTTCCTGGAGATCACGATTATTTTATAGTTTATGAATTAAATCAAAGTTTTAAAAGTAATGATGAGATAACATCAAAAATTAATAATATTTCAAAAAAATTATTTACAATTAAACCAATCAAAATATTGGATGAAAAAATAATAAGAACTAGATCTGGCAAGAAAATTAGAAAATATGAATTATACAAAGATAGATTTTAATGTTTTAATGAATGAAAATGGCATTAATGTTATTAAAACCATTCGTTCTAATAATTTACTAATAATTTCATCTAGAAGGTATTCCGAAATATTAAATGATTTAGCCTTAAACGCTAAAAATATTTTCAATTTTAAAATTGTTGATTACAATTATAAATCTGAACCTAGTATTGATATTATTAAAGATTTAATATCAAAGATAGACTTTGTGCCTGACACAATAATAGCAGTAGGTGGAGGAAGTATTATTGATTCAGCAAAAGCAATCAAAGCTCTTTTTAATGAAAATTTTCCATTGAGTATTGGTAAAAGAAAAAATATAGTTTCTAACACAGATTTCTTAAATGCTGAGTTAATTGTTATTCCCTCTGTAGTTGGTTCTGGTGCAGAAGTGTCTTCAAGTTCAGTTATATTAGATAGCAAAAAAATTTATTTAGCATCCCCAAATTTAGTTCCAAATAAAATAATTTATGATTTGAATTTATATAAGACTTTAGATCATGATCAAAAAATATTTGGTTTAGGGGATTCAATAGTTCACTTAATTGAGTCAACTTTTTCTAAGTTAAATAATGGTATTATAAGATTACAGTTAAATAATTTATTATTAAATTCTTACAACAATCTTAAAAAAATTAAAGATGATAGCATACTAATTGAAGATTTGATATTCTCTTCATTTTGGGGAGGAATTACTCAAGATAAATTTCTAGTTGGTCCTGCCCATTGTATTGCTCATAATCTTTCGAAATCTAATATAAAAACTAAACATTCTGAATGCGTTAGTTTTTTATTACCAGAAATTTATATGGACTTATATTCAGAAAACGAAAATAAAAAACAAATTGATAATATTTTTAAACCAATAGGGATTGATTTTGAAAAATTTATCAATTTGTTTGAATTAACTATATCAAATAAATCCTCAATAAAATCAATCTTATCAACTAGTATTAATGATATTTCGAATGATCCAGCTGGAAAGTTTTTCAAATTAAATACAAAAAATATTTATGAAAAATATATATAAGAAAGACGATCCTAAGTTTTTTAATGAATTAAATAAATCTATAGTTCATCACAAAAAAAACTGTAAGTCTTTTAAAAGTTTTATTGATAATAAAAAATTTAATACTAGGGTTAATAAAGATAACTTAAATAAGTTTCCATATATACACGTTAGTATTTTTAAAAGATATTCAAAAAATCTAGTTTCTATTCCAAGTGATCAGATTGTAAAAAAACTTTCGTCATCTGCTACTAGCGGTATGCCCAGTTCTATTTATTTAGACAAAACAGCTTTGAAAGATCAAAGTAGAATGATGGGTAATATTTTAAAAAATTATTTAGGTGATAAAAGAAGACCAATGATTGTTTATGATTTGGAACCTAAAAAAGAAAGTATAATTGAAATTGGAGCCAGATATGCTGCAATTGTTGGTTATTTAAGATTTTCAAATAAAGTTTTTTTTGCCTTAAAAAAAACAAATGATAAAATTGTTTTAGATGTTGAAGGCTTGGAAAATTTCATTAATGAAAACAATAATATTATACATTTTGGATTCACTTACATAATATTCCAGTACCTACTTAATAACAATAATTTTAATCCAATTTTAAATGCTCAAAACAATGGTTCTTTAATTCATATTGGAGGTTGGAAAAAATTAGAAAATAAAAAAATTTCAAAAGAAAATTTTAATAAGCTTTGTGAAGATAAAATTGGTATAAATAATGTCATTGATATATATGGCTTTACTGAATTAATGGGGATTAATTTTCCAGACTGTGAATGTGGATGGAAACATTTGCCAAATAATGTAAAGATAATTATCAGAGACGAACAAACTAGAAAGGAAGTTAAAAAAGGTAACTCTGGTTTAATTCAATTTATTTCTCCTTTTACTAAAAGTTATGCAGGGATTAGTATACTAACAGATGATATTGGTGTTTTAAATATTAAAAAATGTAAGTGTGGTAGAGAAACTGATTGTTTTAAAGTTCTGGGTCGTAAAAAGAAATCAGAAATTCGAGGATGTGGAGATATATTAGCTAATAAGTATAATGATTCAAATTCTCAAACAAAAAATAAAATCCTTTTTCATAATTTTTTAGATAAATCTATTGAACATCTTGAAGATTATATAAATGAATTAAAAAGTTTAAATGATATACCAACAATTGTATTATGCAAAATGATTTCTAAAGCATCAATTAATTGGTTGGATGAACCTAAATTAAATAAATATAAACAACAAGGTTTAAGTTTTTTAGTTAAATGGTGCTCCGAAAAAAATTTACTAAAATTATTAAATGAATCATTACTTGGAGATTATACATATTTAGACGGATTTCAAAAATCTTCAATTAATGAATATACTCAAATTCGTTGTACACCAAAAGGATTAGTTTCTCATTGGGTGGCAGGAAATGTTCCATTATTATCAATGCTAATTTTAGTTCAATCAATTATTACTAAAAATAAAAACATAGTTAAATTAAGCGCGCAAACTGAAAATACTCTTATTCATTTATTAGAACCTCTAAATAAAATTAAAATTAAATATTTAGGCAAAACATATTCAGGAAAAAGAATATTGCAATCATTGGTAATTTGTAGTTTCTCTAGAAATGACATTAATGAAAACAAATTAATTTCTAAAGTTGCAGATGTTAAAATTTCGTGGGGAGGAGGAAATAGTATGGAGGCAATAAAAAAACTACCTTCAAAAACAAATTGCCATAATATTTTATTTGGACCAAAAACCTCTTTTAGCATTGTTTCTCAAGATTATCTTGAGTTTAATAATAACTATAAAAGATATTTTCTTAAGATGGCAAGAGATATTAGTTCATTCGAACAAAAGGCTTGTAGTTCACCTCACACTATTTTTTATAAAGGAACACAAATAGATGATTTTTGTTCAAAATTATCTGAGGCATTGGATATTACTTTAAACATTATTCCAAAAATTAACGTGGAAAATGAATACTCGAATATATTAGATGCAATTGAAATGGGTGAGTTTACTGGAAAGATTTGGAAAAACAAAAACAATAATTGGGTCATAATTAAAAATGATAATTTCATACTAGAGCTTCCGGTTTTTTCAAGAGTTATTTTTGTTAAACAATCTAATGATTTAAAAAGTATTTACCCATTAATACATGATGAAGTTCAGACAATTTCTTTGGGCTTGATTGGAAAAGAAAAAATAAATATTGCTAATGATTTATCTAATTTAGGAGTGATTAGATTCCCAGACCCTGGGTTAATGACAAACTTTGACAATCCATGGGATGGAAAACTAGTAATTTCAGAATTAGTAAAATTCTCTACACTGGGAGGACCCTTTTTAAAATAATTATTCATCTTTTTCTAGAAATTTTGATTTTGACTAATTACAATTTACTAACCAAAATATTTCATATTTCATAAAATATAATAAAATAAATAAGAATTTAACAATTAAGCATAACACATTATCTATTAATCATTTATTAATACTAAATTTATATAATGCATACTACTAAAAACAATATGTATGATTGGGCTTCTGATTTATTTCCTATAAATAGAAGTATTACTGGTCAAGGAGTCAGAGACACATTAAATTATATAAAAAATATACTACCCGATTTGAAAATCAAAATGATTGAGACAGGGACACAAGTATTTGATTGGGAAATTCCAAATGAATGGAATGTTAGTGAAGCTTACATTGAAGATGATAATAATGTTAAGATTGTTGATTTTACAAATAATAATTTACACTTAGTTGGTTATTCTTCACCAATTGATACTTGGTTAGATTTGGATGAATTACAAGAGCATTTGTATTCAAATGAAAAACAGCCTGAAACAATTCCATACGTCACATCATATTATAAAAAAAGATGGGGTTTTTGTTTAAGTCACAATCAAAGAAAAAATTTAAAAAAAGGGAAATACCATGCTGTTATTAAAAGTGAATTAAAACCTGGTTTTTTAAACTATGGAGAGTTAATAATTAATGGCAAAAGCTCTAAAGAAGTTTTATTATCAACATATATTTGTCACCCATCAATGGCAAATAATGAAATTTCTGGACCAGTTGTTACTACCTTACTTTCATCATACATTAAAAGTCTTAAAAATAGAAGATTTTCTTACAGAATAATTTTTATACCAGAAACAATTGGTGCAATTGCATATTTGAGTATTAACCATAAATTGATGAAAGAAAAAACAATTGCAGGGTTTGTTTTAACATGTGTTGGAGACAATAGAGCATTTTCATTTATGCCCTCCAGATTGGGAAAAACACTTCCTGATAAAATTGCTAACCATATAATATCTAGATTTTATCCACAAACTAAAAAATATTCTTTCTTAGAAAGAGGTAGTGATGAAAGACAGTTTTGTACTCCGCTTATTGATTTACCTGTTGTTTCACTTATGAGATCAAAGTATGGTACATTTCCTGAGTATCATAGCTCTGATGATAATTTAGATTTTATTTCACAAGAAGGTTTAAATGGAGGATTTGAAATAAATCGTAAATGTATTGAAGCACTTGAAATAAATTTTTGTTATTTGGCTACCGTTATTGGGGAACCAAAAATGGATAAAAGAGGATTAAGAGCTACAATTGGTGCAAAATCGCTTCCACATAATATAGGTCTCATAATGAACTTTTTGATGTACGCAGATGGTTCTGATTTATTAGATATTAGTGAAAGAATTGGAATAGATATTTTTAAAGCTAACGAAATAGCAAAAATTTTACTTGAACACAATCTCATAAAAATAATATAAACTCAATTTAAATAATTATGGCTAAATTTTTAATTAATTCAAAAAAAAATATTACTACAACATTAAATAATATTGATGGCTGTGATAATACAATTTCTTATTCTAATATCACCATACAATATTCTAATCCTTTTCATGAATGGACCAATTCAAATAATGAAAAATGTATAGTTTTAGGATATGTTACAAGATTAGTTGATAATAATGGAGTCACAACAAAAATATCAGAAAATAAAAAAGTAATCGAGATAATAAATGATTTTGATAATATTCCTAAAGTTGAAGGAAGATTTATATTTATTAAAATTAATTCTGATGGAAAATTATCAATCTACAGCGATAACAATGGAAAAGTAGAGGTTTATATGCTAAAAATAAATAATCAAATTTATTTATCTAGTAGTCTCGACTTACTGAACTTATCAAGTCTAGAACTAAAAAATGATCAAATAGCTTTAGCCCATTCTCTAACTGTATACGGTTCAAGACCTGGTAAAAAGCAGACTTTGTATCAAAATATTTCAAGACTTGGATTAAATGAAGCATTTATTGTAAGTAATGGAGATGTTGATATTTTAAAAAGAAAATTCATACCAATTAGTACTAAACCCGAGTATTCAGATGATAAACTTGAGGATTATTCTAAATTTTTTATTGAGGCTATTAGATCTAGAGCATCAGAAAATGGAAATGTTGTATATATTTCAGGAGGATGGGACTCCTCTTCAGTTTTAGCTGTTTTGGTTCATTTGTTTGGTAAAGAAAAAACAAGATGTATAATTGGAAGACAAAAGTTTAGTAAACGAACTGGGATAGCTAATCAAATTGAAATTGATAAAGCAACTGCTATTTGTGAATATTTTGGAGTAAAACTAGATATCATTGATTTAAATTTTATGACTGGCGCAGATGATATTTTAAGAAGAGCTAAGGACTTTGCTATGTCTCATAATTTCGCAAATATGACAACTATTACTCATTTTATGCTTGCTGAGGCTGCATCTAAAATGTTTAAAGGTGATGAAGCGTTCTTTGCTGGCGAAATGAGTGATGGAGCACATAATTTTGGTTTTTCACAATTTGTAACAATTCATCACCCTGCCTCTAAAAGTTTTAGAGAATATAGTGATAAAATGGCTTCATACTTATACGGACCAACATTTTTAAATGAAATGTTAAGTGGAAGACATAAAGACGATCCTGTTTGGAAAATTTTTATGCAATTTAACCCTGATGTTAAATTTGATGAATTAAAAACTGGTAAAATAGAAATTAATAAACAATTTTTATCATCATTTTTTCTTAGATCTGGAAGAATTCCACTATATTCAATTGATAACTCACAGCTTCTAACAAAATATGGGGCAGAACAATTTGTAAACCAATCTGAAGAAATTTACTTAAAAGAAGCATACGAAAATTTAAGTCCTGATAATCTATATTCACACATATTACATTTATATGATACATTCCATTGGCAATGTGCAACTGTCGCAACTCATCAATATACAGCAGCTTACTTTGGCTTAAATTTGTACCAACCATATCGCGATAAAGCTATTATTAATTTTTTATCTGGCATGCCTGAAAGTTGGGGTAGAGGTTTAGATTTTAGAAATACTAAATTCCCTCTTAAGTGGATGTTAAAAAATAAAATTGATTATCCTTATCATCTTCAAGAAGGCTCTCATGCATATATTTATGATGAAGATCCTTCTTTTAGCCATCTAGCAGAAGTAGTTTATGGTTCATCATGGAATGAGGTCTTCAAAAAGTCTCTAAATGATGGTAAATTTATTAATTTACTTGATGATAAAATTTTTAATAAATCCTATATTAATGAACTCATAAAAGAATTTAACCTTGATAAGGAGGTCCGAGGTCAAAGATTGACAGATCTTACTGCTCTTTGTGTTCACTCTGCATTTGGTTTGTATAATGAATAGTGTAACATATATATCTCTCTAACAACAAAAAATTAAAATCTATTTCAACTTTTATTGTGACAATTAAATCAAGAGTTAACAAATTAAATTTATTTTATAATGATATTACTAATGATAAACCTCTTAAAAAAATCGAGAGATTTATTTATCATGAAGTAATTGGCAAGATTGTTAATATAAAATAGGACTTAGACTTAATATAGATTTAACCAATTTAACTAATGGAAATTAAATTCACATGTACTAGCTTTTTACCTCCAAATAATTTTGGATGGAAAAGCCTTGAAAGTGATAACGAATTAATTTTTGGTGAGTTTGGAGATTGGCCCTTAGTAATATCAAACAAGGTAAAGGAAGATGTCCTAGTTTGGGTTATAGTCTTAGAAGACATATTATCTGAAGAAATCTTAATGAGTAACAAACAAGAAGATTTTGACTCAGGAACAAAAATTATAGACAGAGGACTACAAATTCTTAGTTTAAGTTTAAAAAATAAAAAAAATACAATTGTTGCCTTTTCAGCTGAAAATTCTAATTCACTTATTAGGTATGCTAAAAAGAAACCTAATTCTAAATTATTATTTCAATATTTAGAAAATAATTTATATAATCTTTCAAATCAGCATAAAAAGTTATTTTTAATTTCTCTCAATCAAGTTTTTTCTAACTATGGAACAAAAAATTGTTTTGATTCTCGAAATTTTTATTTAACCAGAATCAGATTCTCTCAACTTGGAATAAAATTAATTTCTAAGTCTATTCTCTCCGTATTATCTAGAATCTTAGAACCAGTAGCAAAAGTTTTGGTTTTAGATTGTGACAATACGATTTGGGGGGGCGTTGTTGGTGAATCCGGATTAAGTGGTATATTAATTGGCCAAGATGGAATTGGGAAAGCATTTATGGAATTTCAAAAATCAATAAAAGAATTATCCAATAATGGTTTAATCTTATGCATTAGTAGTAAAAATGATGAAAAAGATATTTTAAATGTTCTTAAAAATCATGACTCCATGGTTTTAAAAAATAATGATATAACTATTATAAAATCTAACTGGGAGGAAAAATTTATAAACATAAACGAAATTTCTAATGAACTTGGAGTTGGATTAGATAGTATTTGTTTTTGGGACGACAATCCGATTGAAAGAGAAAAAGTAAAAAATAATTTACCTGATGTCGATGTAATTGAACCCCCATTAGAAGTTGTAGAATGGCCTTCATTAATCAAATCTCTTGATTG
>TARA_B110000003_G_scaffold4695_1_pt1 | contig 18706 bp, 20 predicted proteins | sample TARA_B110000003 | Tara Oceans TARA_B110000003 (sample SAMEA4396424) | marine metagenome | biome: Westerlies Biome; feature: [SRF] surface water layer (ENVO:00010504); material: water (ENVO:00002006), including particulate matter (ENVO:01000060) such as... | depth 5 m
TATTTCATAATGAGTCTGAAGTTCTTCATTCTCTTTTTTAAGCATCACTATTTTTGGAGATTCAAAGTATGTATCATAAATATTTAATAATATAAAACTTGAAAACAATACTATTAATGTGAATATAGAAAACCTTAAAAAAATATCTTTTTTAGTTTTTTTAATTCTTTCGTACCTGCACGTTTCTGGATTATAATAATATTTATGTTTGCTCATAATTACATTAAAATAGCCTAATTTTGTTTTTTACTATGCAAAAATAAAAATATTCATTGACTTAAGCTTAAATGAACTCTAAAAAAATTAGAAATATATTTTTTGATTATTTTGAAAGTAAGGGACATAAAATAATTGAATCTGCTCCAATCACTGTAAAAGACGACCCTACATTAATGTTTACTAATGCGGGAATGAATCAATTTAAGAATATATTCTTAGGTGATGAGACTCCCAAAACAAAAAGAGTTGCTAATACCCAAAAGTGTTTAAGAGTAAGTGGAAAACATAACGATTTAGAAGAAGTAGGTATTGATAAATACCATCACACTATGTTTGAGATGCTAGGGAATTGGTCTTTTGGAGATTATTTCAAAAAAGATGCTATCCACTGGGCTTGGGATCTCTTAGTAAATCATTATAAACTTGACCCCAAAAGACTATACATAACAGTATTTGGAGGTGATAAAAATGAAAAATTGCATAAGGATACTGAAGCTGTAGATATATGGAAGGAAATAGTTAATAATGAAAAAATTATAGATGGATCTAAGAATGATAATTTTTGGGAGATGGGGGATACCGGACCTTGTGGACCATGTTCAGAGATTCATATAGATCTTAGAAGTAAAAAAGAAATTGAAAAATTACCTACCGCTGAGCTTATTAACAAAGATCACCCAGAAGTGATAGAGATATGGAATTTAGTTTTTATAGAGTTTAATAGAAGAAATAATGGCACATTAGAGTCACTTCCTAATAAACACGTTGACACAGGGATGGGACTAGAGAGATTATCTATGGCAATAGAGGGACTTAATTCCACATATGATACAGATTTATTCAAATCAATAATTGAGTCAATAAGTGAGTTATCTAATTTACAATATGGTAAAAATAATAAGCATGATATTGCATTTAGAGTAATATCAGATCATATAAGGGCAATTGTCTTTACTATTTCTGATGGTGCAATTCCATCCAATAATAAGTCTGGGTATGTTATTAGAAGAATTTTGAGACGAGCTGTGAGGTATGGCTTTTCAACATTAGAAATTAAGTCACCTTTCCTTCATAAACTTGCCAAATCTGTGATAGGAGAATATAAGAATGTATTTACAAATTTAAAGAGCCAAGAAAACTTTATTTTAAATTTAATATTAGAAGAAGAAAAAACATTTTTAAATACATTAGAAAATGGTTTAAAGAAGATTAATAAAATTAAAGAGGAATTAGATGATAAAAATAAATTAATTCCAGGAGATATTGTATTCGAATTATATGACACGTATGGTTTTCCTTATGATTTAACTGAACTTATTGCAAGAGAAAATAATTTACAAATAGATAAAAAGTCATTTGAAAATTATCTTGAAGAACAAAGAGACAGATCAAGAAAAAGCTCAGAAAAATCTTTGGATGAATGGCAGATTGTTAACAGTAATTTAGAGTCTGAATTTCATGGTTATGAAAATTACACAATGATGTCCAAGATAGTTAAGTTCAGAGAAGTTAATTCTGAGAATACTAAAAAATATCATATTGTTTTTTCAGATACTCCTTTCTATGCAGAGTCAGGAGGCCAAGTTGGTGATATTGGTTATTTCAGTTATGGAGAAGAAAAAATAAATATTGAAAATACTTTCAAAGAAAATGAATTAATTATTCATCTAGCTGATAGAATACCTTCCGATTTAAATTCTGAATTTAAACTTTCAGTAAATTCTTTTAGAAGAAAATTAATATCAAAAAATCATTCTGCAACACATTTGCTTCATTCTGCTCTAAGAGAAGTATTAGGAGATCATGTTACCCAGAAAGGTTCACTAGTTAATGATAAGATTTTAAGGTTTGATTTTTCTCATTTTACTAAAATCTCTGATAATGATCTAAATAAAATTAGTGATATAGTCAATAACAAAATATTTGATACTATAGGTGTTGAGATATTAAATGATTTATCAATAGATAAAGCAAAGAAAATGGGTGCAATGGCCTTGTTTGGTGAAAAGTATGGAGATAAGGTCAGGGTAGTTATAATTGATAAAAAATTTTCAACTGAATTATGTGGAGGTACTCACGTATCAAACACATCTGATATAGGACTTTTTAAGATTATTTCTGAAGGATCAATTTCTTCAGGAATAAGAAGAATTGAAGCTTTAACTTCAAGAGAACTAAAATCATTTTCTGATAAGCAGTCTAAAGATTTAACTAAATTAAAAGAGTTATTAAAATCAAATAATTTGGTAGAATCTGTTAGTAGTTTGTTAAAGAAAAATAAAATTTTAGAAGCTCAGATTAACAAATTTGATATTTTAAGGAAAAATTCTGTTAAAGATGAAATTAAAAAGAAAGTTAATTCAGTTAATAACTCAAATTTAATATTACATCATTTTCAGGATGAGAAAGTAGACTTTGTTAAGCAAATTGGTTTTGAATTGGAGAAAGAGTTTAGAAATATTATATTTTTAGCTACCACAGAATTAAACCAAAAGCCTTCTGTTGTACTATTAATTTCCAAAACTCTTATAAAAGACTATCAACTTGATGCTAGGATGATAATTAAAGATTTATCAAAACACATAGAAGGCTCAGGAGGGGGTCAAGATTTCTTATCTACAGCTGGAGGTAAGAAGATAGAAGGTTTGAAAACTGTTTTAGCAGAAGGTCAGTCATACTTTAATAAAGTTTTAAACAATTAATACAATTTAACGTTTCTTATTATTGAAAAAGAATTGATCTTATTTTCTTTGTAAAAATTAATTATGGTTAAAAATTTAATTCAAATATTTTTTATTGTACTTCTCTACTCCTGTAGTTCCTCTAATTCATCTGATAAAGAAATAAATATATCAATTAAAATTGATGGGAGTGATAGCTCAGGTGAAGTTCGACTTCAGAAGGTAAATTCAGATTACTCAATTGAATTGATTAAATCTGGTAATTTTATCAATAATAATGTAGAATTTGATGTTTATAACGATGAATCAGCATTATATAGGATTGATATCTTAGGTAAAAGAAGTGTAGATGTTATTCTAAAAGACAGTGATATTGAAATATTGATAGATGACAAAAACTCTAGTTTTACTACAAAAATTTTAGGTTCTACTGATACCGATGTGTTAATTGGGATTGGTGATAAAATTTCAAACTATAGATTAGAAATTAGAGAACTTAACATGGCATTTATTGATGCCAATAACGAAAAAAATATTCAAAAAATAAATAGCATTAGAGAGGAAGTCTCTTTTAAAAGAAATCAATTCGAATTATCGTTAAAAAACTATTTAGATAATGTAGATAATTCATTAGCGGTCTTGGTTACAGCAGGTTATTTGCCAATAGGAGAAAATATTTCTTTTTGGGAGAAAATATATGAAAGGTATCTTCCTGAATTTGAGTCTAATTCATATTTCAAAAAATTTGAATCAGATTTAATCAAATTAAAGGCAGTCTCAGTCGGTAGCATAGCTCCAGAAATTATTTTAAATGATACAACTGGTAATCCTGTATCTCTTTCTTCATTTAGAGGTAAATATGTTCTTCTAGATTTCTGGGCTGCATGGTGCAGGCCTTGTCGAGAAGAAAACCCAAATATTTTAAAAAATTATGAAACTTTTAAAGATAGGGGTTTTGAAGTTTTTCAGGTTTCTTTAGATAGAAGTAGAAAAGATTGGGTTAGAGGTATCAAACAAGATATGTTACCATGGGTAAATGTTTCAGATTTAAGATATTATCAGTCTGAGGCTGCTCAGTTATATAATATCAATAAAATACCTAGTGCTTTCTTGTTAGACCCTTCTGGTGAAATTATTGCAAAAGATACTCAGCTTAGAGGAGTTAATTTATATAATAAACTTCAAGAGGTATTTAATTAAAGATTGACTTTAATTCGTCGGCTTCTTCAGGTTTCATTTTTCCTGCTAAAATTAATCTTAACTGTCTTCTCCTTAGAGCCCCATCGTATAGTTTTTTCTCTTCTTCAGAATTAGGACTTACTTCAATAGACTTTACTGGTTTACCTTTATCATTTAACGTGACAAAAGTAAAAAATGCTTTATTAGTAATTATTGAAGTTTTTTTCTTCGTGTTTTGAGTAAGAACTTCAATATATATTTCCATTGAAGTTTGAAATACTCTGGTGATAAAAGCATTAATAGTTACTATGTCTCCCTTATAGATTGGGGACTTAAAAGTAATATTATCTACTGAAGCAGTAATCGCAACTTTTTTAGTGTTTTGGTGTGCACAAATTGCAGCTGCCATATCCATCCAATACATCAATTTACCCCCGAATAAAGTATTAAGGTTATTTGTATGGTTTGGGAGAACCATTTCACTTATACTAATTTTAGTTTTTTCGCAAGCAATTTTTTTATCTTTCATCAATTTATTTTATCTAACAAATTTAACTTTTACTTTTGCAAAGTAATATTATATTAAGGAATGTTTACTGGAATAATAGAATCTGTAGGAGAAATAAAATCAATAGTTCAAAACCAGAAGAATATTGATATGGAAATTTCAAGTTCAATAAGTGGTAAGCTTAGAGTAGATGAAAGCATTTCTCATAATGGTGTATGCTTAACAGTAACAGAATTCAACTCTCAATCTCACAAAGTAACGTTAGTAGATGAGACACTAAAAAAGTCTAATTTTTCAAAGGTAAAAGTAGGTTCTCATTTAAATTTAGAAAGGAGTATGAAGGCTAATGGAAGGTTAGATGGTCATATAGTACAAGGTCATGTAGATGATACTGCAAAATGTATTAGTATAGTAGACCATTCAAATAGCTGGCTATATACTTTTAAAATATCTAAAGATTTTTCAAATTATATCATAGAGAAAGGAAGCATATGTGTAAATGGAGTTAGCTTAACATGTTTTGATATCAAAGAAGGTCAGTTTACAGTGGCTATAATTCCTCATACTTATGAGTTTACTAATTTCAACTTAATTAATATAGGTGATTTAGTAAATATAGAATTTGATATTTTAGGAAAGTATATTAATAAAATTCTTAAGAAATAGATTTTAATAATATCTTTATATCACTAATTAGCCTAGACATTTCTGCCTCGTTAGTTCCATCATATATTCCTCTAATATTTTTATTTGTATCTATTAGTAGAAAGGTGCCACTATGTAAAAATCCACCTGGTTCATTTTCATCTTCAAGTGCACTAATCATGTAACTATCTTTAGCTATTTCATAAATATCTTCTATTTCTCCAGTAACAAAGTGCCATCTATCCGAACTTACTCCTAGCCTTTCAGCATATTTTTTTAATGTTTTGGTATTATCGTATTCAGGGTTTATAGTATGAGAAAGATACTTTACGTTTTTATTTTCTGAAAATTCATTATAAACTAAGAGTAAATTATTTTGCATTATCGGACAGATTGTAGGGCATGTAGTGAAAAAAAAGTCAGCTACATATATAGCGTTATCAAATGTATCTCTTGTTATCTTAATACTATCCTGATTATACAAAGAAAAATTTTTTATAGAGTGATTTATTGTATCAATAACGATTTCACCATTTAAAACTTTTTTAGTTATCTCATTCCTTCCGTAAACTGGTAACTTTTTTATTTCTTTTGTACAAGACAGCAATGATGATATGAAGATTAGTAATATATGTAATTTCAATATGAATTAATTTTTTTAGATATACGATAAATAATTACTGATGTTAAAAAACCTACTAAAAAACCAAAAATAACATCCATAAAAAAGTGAACGCCTAGATATATTCTGCTGTATCCAATCAGTATACTCCATAAAAACAGGTATTTGATTTTTTTATCTGATATCAAATATATTATCGTAGCTAATGAAAAAGTTGTAGATGCATGAGATGAAGCAAAACTAAATTTTCTACCACAGCCAGATACTATATTGATAAATTCTGAAATGTGTGGATCATTACAAGGTCTTAGTCTTTCAAAGTAAGGTTTCATGATTGAACTTGTTATAAAGTCAGAAATAAGAACAGCTGAAACACATAATATGATATTTCTAATAAAAAATTTATTATTAAAACGCAATAACCATAAGATTAAGAATAAGTATAATGGAATCCATACAAACTTATTACTAAGAATAATCATTATGATATCTAGATATTCATGAGATAAATTATTTAGAAAAATAGTTATCTCTCTATCTAAAGCTTTAATGTATTCAAACAATATGATTAAATTTATTTTATAAATTAAAGATTATGCTATCTAAATCTAAACTTAAATTAATCAAATCACTTAAGAATAAGAAGAGTAGAGAAAGTTTAAATCTTTTCCTTGTTGAAGGGTTAAAAGGAATAATAGAAGTCAATAACTCTTCTTATGATATTTTATTTACTTTAATCTCTAGAAAAGCATTCGATTCCAATAAAGCTTATCTTCCCTCCGAAAATATATTTATAATAGAGGAAGAAGAAATTCAAAAAATAAGTAACCTTAAAAAAAATAAGATTGGACTATCTGTAGTAAAATCTAAGTCTGATATTTTTTCTAATTCTAAAATTAATGGGCTAATTATAGCTTTAGATTCTATAAATGACCCTGGGAACTTAGGAACTATAATTAGAAATGCTGACTGGTTTGGAATTAAAAATATTATATGTTCCAAAAATACCGTTGAATTATATAACCCTAAAACAATCCAATCAAGTATGGGGTCTTTTACAAGAGTTAGCGTCTTTTATGAAGATTTATCAGAAATATTTGAGAGTACTCAATTAAAAATTTATGGTACTTCATCTGAAATTAAGGGAAGCATAGATCCAAAATCTATAGAGGAAGGAATTATTTTGTTTGGAAGTGAATCAAATGGAGTCCGAGATGATTTAAAAAAACATATTCATAGTTGGCTTTCTATTAAAGGAGATGGAAAAGCTGAGTCTCTGAATGTCTCTGTGTCAAGTGGAATAATATTAGATAATATTATAAACAATTAGCTTTCTTTTTTTCTGAACCATGGTATCTGAAATGCCAGAAGATATGAAAATAATAAAGAAGCAAATATTGGAATTAAACTCTTTTCATATTTATTCTGAAGAATACCTGACTCATCTATAAATGATTTTGTTTGTTCTTCTATTGCGACCGTCTCTATAAAAACAAACAATGTGCCAAGCGAAAAAAATAGAAGTAGAAACCCTAAAATTTTATATATGATTATAAAAGTGCTTCTCATACTGTAAATATAAAAATTAAAATTTTAATCTTTTAGAGCTTGTTCTTTAGCTTTAATTGCTAAATCATTTCCAAGATAAGAATCAATTAGGTAATGAGCTAAATAAATTAAAGGAGTTATAATAATAGCCACAAAAAATTTAAATGTATAATTATCAAACCCAACAACAAAAACTTGGTTTATAGACCATTCTTTTCCCTCAGGAGCTAGAAAATAAAATGCTATAGTAAGTACTACGAAGCTATCAATTAATTGGGATATTAAAGTTGATCCAGTTGCTCTTAACCATATGAATTTTCCTTTAGTTATTTTTTTTATTTTTTGGAAAATGAATACATCTAGAAGTTGTGCTATTAGAAAAGCAAATACAGAACCTATTATTATACCTGTACTCTGTAGAAAAATTGTGTTATATGCATAATTTATATCAAATGGGTTTCCAGAGTTATCAGTGCTATTTATATTTAGCCAGTATGTATTAGGAGTTAATTTTGTTGAAAGAAAAACAATTAAGAATACATATAAGATTAAGATGATTGTAAAGTATGATATTTTTTTCACACCACTTTTTCCAAAGTACTCATTTATGATATCTGTTGTAATAAAAACTATCGGCCAGATAAGAACACCAACGGATAAACTAAAGTTTTTTAAAAATGAGAAATCAAAAATTTTAGTTCCAAGGATTTCTGCAATAATTGCATTAGTAATAAAAATCCCTGTAAGGATTATGAAAATATTATTTAATTTATTTTTTTCTTCTATTTTGAGTACACTCATTAGGTAGATGCTAATTCATACCTTTTTCTATTTCATCCAATTGGATAGAGTCAATAGCTTCTTGGAGTGTTGGTAAAATATCTAGAACAGTATCTAGCTTAGATATTTTAAGCACTTTTTCGATATGATTATTTACATTACATATAACAAAAGAACAATTTTTTTCTCTAAAAGTTCTATTTCCAACAAGCATTGCACTAAGACCTGATGAATCCATAAACTTTACATTTTTAAGGTCTAAAATTATATTTTTTGCTCCTTCAACCTCATAAGTGATCAAGTCTGCTTTTAATGTTGGTGCTAAAACAGAATCTATTTTCTCTTCTTTAGGTGTAAGCACATAGTACAAATCATTCTTTTCTATTTCGTATTTCATAATGCAATTTTAATATTCGATTCTATATCTTTCATCATATTTTCTGTTTTTCTTTTTATAAAACTTTCTCCAGTTATATTTTCATACAATTCAATATACCTTTTAGATATTGAATTTATTATTTCATCACTCATTAGAGGAACTTCCTGATTTTCTTTTCCTTGGAAACCGTTTTCAATTAACCATTGCCTTACAAATTCTTTAGATAACTGTCGCTGATCCTGATCTTTATCTTGTAGTCCTTGGTAAGTATCTGCATAAAAGTACCTTGAGGAGTCTGGGGTATGAATTTCATCTATTAAAATAATATTATTCTTATATTTTCCGAATTCATACTTAGTATCAACTAATAATAAATTTTTTGATAGTGCGTATTCTGTACCTTTTTTATAAAGTTGATATGTGTAATTTTCAAGTTTCTCATAATCCGCTTTACTAACTATTCCTGATGAAATAATATCTTCTCTTGAAATATCTATATCATGACCAACTTTTGCCTTGGTTGTTGGCGTAATTATAGGTTTAGGAAACTTATCATGTTCCTTCATCCCATCAGGCATTTCTACTCCACACAACATCCTTTTCCCTTCCTTATATTCTCTCCATGCATGCCCAGTAAGATAACCTCTAATTACCATTTCAATTGGGAATGTATCACATTTTTTTCCTATTGTCACATTTGGGTCAGGTACAGAATCTATCCAATTAGGCACAATATTTTCTGTTAGTTTAAGAAACTTTTCTGCTATTTGATTAAGAATTTGGCCTTTAAAAGGTATTGGTCTAGGGAGTACTACATCAAAGGCACTAATCCTATCACTTACTACCATTACCAACTTTTGATCAAAGTGATATACATCTCTTACCTTCCCAGTATATTTTTTTAATAGGTTATCAAATTTAAAGTTTGTGTTCTGTATGCCGCTTCCCATTACCAGTCAGGTTTATTTTTATCTAACTTTTTGCTAGGCTTTCTTTTTAACTGCTGAATATACTGAAATTCATTATTATTTAATGCGTCTAATATCATTTCGGCTTTCTTCTTACTCATATTTATTTTCTTTAATTTCTCTTCTATAGACTCCTCATTACTATTTTTCTTCTTATTTTCTTCTTTATTTTGAGATTCTTGTTTCTCACTTTTTTGGTCTTGTTTGTTTTCTTCTTTTTTACCTTTTTGATCTTGTTTTTTATTATCAGAGTTTTCTTTTTTATTATCTTTTTGATCTTGGTTATCCTTCTTATTTTCTTCCTTATTTTTTTCTTTATCCATCTTCTTCTTAACAAGCTCGTAATTAAATTTCGAGTCATCATTACTATTATCAGAGATAATTGATTTTTTGTAAAGGTTTAATGCCTCCTCTAGTTTATTGTTTTTTTCATTGATATTACCAAGTTGCTGGAATGCAATAGATTTTACTCGATTATTTTCTGTTAGAGATGCATAATTATAACTTTCAATAGCATTAAGTGTATCACCTGATAGTAAGTATGAATGCCCAAGATTTAGATATACCTTCTCATTCTTATATTCAAATGAGTCAATTAATAATTTATAACTTTCTATAGACTCATTATATTTTTTTTCTATGAAAGATTTTTCAGCAGATTTGGTCAATTTATTTATGTTATCAACTCTGTCTATTGATGATATTGAAAGAAGTAATATCAGAATGTAAATCATATAGAAATAATTTTAAAACTAAATGTGAAATCTATCAGCATTAAAATTAGTGCTGAAAATAAAAAATAAAAATATTTATTTTCTGTCACATCAACAGTCTTTGACTCAATATAATCTCCTTTTATGTTTACTATCTCTGAAATAAGATTATCAGTCTGATTCATTTCATTTGAAATCTCAAAATATTTTCCTCCAGTATATGATGCTGTTTCCTTTAGTGAATTAGAGTTTAGTTTGGTGATAACATCATTTCCCTCATTATCTTTTTTAAATTTCCCATTTCTTAATAATATCTTACTTCCTTGAGTACTACCGATTCCTACTGAAAATAGTTTGATAGACGAGCTCTTAATTTGTTCTAATGATGATTCTGTATCTTCTCCAAAATCTTCTCCGTCAGATATTAATATTATTACTTTAGAATTGATCTCTTTATTATTAGAGGTTTCATCTTCTAATTTTGATAAACTTAATTCGAGAGCTGGACCAAAGTCTGTTCCTGAGTTAGGAACCAAGCTAGTATTTAAAGTTTCTATAAATAAATTTAGAGCATTCTTATCGTATGTAAGCGGACACTGGACATATGCTTCACTTGAAAACATTATTATCCCAATTCTGTCTGAAGAAAATTGATTAATGATTTTTTTCATTTCAAATTTTACTTTTTCTAATCTGGTTGGTTTAATGTCATCGGCATTCATTGACTCAGATAAGTCAACTAGTATCATGATATCTTTTCCTACTATATTAACTTCTTTTTTATTATCTCCAAATGAGGGGCCGAGTAAAGCTATAATCATCAGAAAAAAATAGCTAGATCTTAGAATAAGTTTATAGATAACTTTTTTTATTGATACTTCAATTTTTTTATTTATTCTATAAATTCTAACTATGTAAATACCATAGAAAATTGCAAATAAAAAAAATAAAGTTAACTCACTGTAATCAAGTGATTTTAAAAAATTCATAAGCAAAACTAAGAAATTGAATTTTTTTTAGACAAAGTTAGTTGAGTATTTAACCCTTTTTCACATTTAGAAAAAATTAAAAAAAATTATGACAAGAAGATGATGTAATTATATTTGCCATAAAATTATGGAGAGGTGGGTGAGTGGCTTAAACCAGCAGTTTGCTAAACTGTCGTACGCAATAACGCGTACCGGGGGTTCGAATCCCCCTCTCTCCGCATTTTCCTTCCAAATTTTTATTCTATTAAATTTTTTTGAATTAAAAACTTCTTGACAGTTTTTTTTGATTCTATTTAGTAAATCTTATAGAGAAATTGACTCAGAACAAGTCGAATCATTAATCCCTATAATTGAATTTATAGTATAATTGCACTATTAAATTTAGTATCACATTTCACATCAAATTGTGACAGCTCTACTAAGAAAAGTGAATGAAATGGTGAATATCCGGCTTTACTTAATACTTTAAAAGCTCCATTTGCTGTTCCTCCAGTTGCAAGAACATCATCAAAAATTAATACTTTTCCTTCTCCTTCTTGAACTTGCATCACTGCCTCACCATATTCAAGTTTATGTCTGACAGTTTGTATTTTTCCTGGCAATCTGTCTTTCTTACTCCTACAAAGTACAATTCCTTTTTTTAGTTTGTCAGCTAAAATTGATCCTATAAGAAAACCTCTAGACTCTATTAGAGCTAAGTAATCAAAATCTAAATCTTTTATCAATTCAAAGCACTTCTCTACAAGAATATCTCTAGCCTTTGGGTCCTTATATATTGGGTTTAGATCAATATACTCCACTCCTTCAATAGGAAAGTCTTTATAAAACTCAATTTTCTTTTTTACGTATTTTAAATTCATGGTCACAAATTTAGTTATTAAAAATAAATTTTATGAAAAAAATTAAATCCATTCTCTGCCTTTTACTAATTATATCTTGTTCTAATGAAAGCGATGAGATAACAGGTAATAAAGGATTATACTACCAGTCTACATTCTTTGACGGATTAAGCAGAGATTATATATTATATGTTCCAGAATCATACGATGAAAATCAAAATATACCAATTGTGTTTAATCTTCATGGGGGAAGTGGTACAGCCCAAGAGCAGATGAATACTGTTAGTGACATGAGGAGTCTATCAGAGACTGGATATTTTATATTAGTTTACCCACAGGCAACAAGTGACTCTAATGGGATACCTATTTGGAATCTTGGTGGAGTAAATTCCAAAGCTACTGAAGTAGATGATGTGGGTTATATTTCTCATATTATAGAAAAAATTTCTAATTTTTATTCTGTAGATCATGATAGAATTTATGCAACTGGATTTTCTAATGGAGCATATCTTTCATTTGAATTGGCTTGTAAGCTAAGTAATAAGATTGCTGCTTTTGCATCTGTAGCAGGACATATGTTTATAGATACATATAATGACTGCTCCCCAACACATCCAACACCTTTTCTATCTATAAATGGAACAGAAGATAATTACCAAGGAATAGCGTCTTACTACCTTTCAGTAGATGACTCTAATAACTATTGGAATGTATTTAATAGTACTGATACTGAACCCATTATTACAGATATAGATGATATAAATACATCTGATGGAACTACTGTAAAATATTATTCTTGGAAAAACGGCTCAAATGGAGTTGAAGTGGATCATTATAAGGTTATAGGAGGTGGTCACTCATGGCCATCATCAGGCGGAGCTAATAAAGGATGGGACAATGGTGATATAGATCCTAATGTTTTAATTTGGAATTTTTTTTCCAAATTTGACATAAATGGTTTGAGATAATTTTTTTTCAATATTTAATGTTAAAAATAGCTTTTGATAAAACATATATTTACCCTCTAGAAAAAAATCATAGATTTCCTATGATTAAATATGAACTTATACCTGAGCAACTAATAAGAGAAAGTACTTGTGTTGATGATAACTTCTTTATACCAAAACAAATTTCTGATGAAGATGCTTTACTAACTCACGAAAGAGATTATTTTGATAGACTAGTTTCTCTTTCTTTAAATAAATCTGAGTTAAGACCTATTGGATTCCCTATGAGTAAAGAACTAGTAATTAGAGAGAAAATAATATCTCAAGGAACAATAGATGCTACATTATTCTCTTTGAAAAATAGGATTTCTATGAACATAGCTGGAGGCACACACCATGCCTTCTCAGATAGAGGAGAAGCATTTTGTATGCTAAATGATCAGGCAATTTCTGCTAATTATTTAATTAAGAATAATCTATGTAAAAAAGTATTAATAATAGATTTAGATGTTCATCAGGGAAATGGAACGGCTTCTATTTTTAAAGGAATTAAAAATGTATTTACACTTTCTTTCCATGGTAAAAATAATTATCCATTTAAGAAAGAAGATAGTGATTTTGATTTGGAATTTGAAGATGGCGTAGGAGATAAACACTATTTAAAAAAAGTTAAAGAAATATTGCCAAGGGTAATAGATGATTTTGAGCCTGATTTTATTTTCTATCTATCTGGTGTTGATATTATGGAAAATGATAAGCTTGGAAAATTATCTTTAACTCTTAATGGATGCAAAGAGAGAGATAAATATGTACTGAACCTTTGTAAAGCCAATTCTATCCCAGTGCAAGTAAGTATGGGTGGAGGATATTCTTTAGAGCTTAAGAATATTATAGAAGCTCACTCAAATACCTTTAGGCTAGCTCAAGAAATATTTTTTTAATATTCTTAATTCTCATTATTTCATTTCTAGATAGTATTTTTTTAAGATTGTAATATGAATTCAAAACAGAAAGTAAGCATTCTATTACTTATTGACACATCTTTATTTGTTGTGCTATTATATCTTTTATTTAAAGGTCTGTGGTTTGAGGCATTGATTCCTTTCCTATTATCTCTTGGAATCAATTTTTGGAATTTCAATACTTATAAAGAGTACTTTTCAAGAAAAGAAAAATAAATTACTTTTATATTAAATAATTAAACTTTTAAACTAGTACACATGAGATATTTTTTCCTTTTAATATTCTTTATTTTTTCTTGCAATTCATCAAATCAAACTGATATTACTGAACAAGAAGTTAAAGATAAATTTGATGAATTTTTTGAAGTTTTATCAGTAGATAATCCAGATAAAAACAAACTTTATGAATTAGTAACTGATGATTATTTCATTTTTGAAAATCAGAAGAAGTATTCGATGGAAGAGTTTATTGAGTTTGTGAGCACATTTAAAACTCTAGAAGATAATTGGGAGTTATCAGACTTTGAGATAGATATTGATAAAAATTCTGCACATGCCTCATTAAGAAATGTTGGTAAATTTTTGGTAGAGACCGATTCAGGAAATGTAATCATGAATTTTGATTGGTTAGAGAGTGCTTATCTTGTTAGAGAGGGAGGAGAACTAAAATTTGATTTTTATTTTTCAGATGCAATAAAAGAATCAGTAACCAGAGTTGATTAATAACTTTATTTTTTTTTCAATATATTTATAATATGAATTGTGAATGTAAAAATTGTGAATGTGTTGATACTTGTAGCGAATGCTCTTGCTGTGACTGTTAATTGACTCACTATATTATTTTTTCTATTACTTTATGGGTTTATTCAAACCCTTATCTTCAGATTTATTTTTAAGTTCTAATAAAAGATAGGAAAACCTACAGAATCACCTCTTGCAATAGTAAATTAATAGATTTACATTTGCCATCATTATTTGGTTCCGTAGCTCAACTGGATAGAGCAACTGCCTTCTAAGCAGTAGGTTGAAGGTTCGAGTCCTTCCGGAATCACAAATTAATTATAGTCAGGAAGGGTAGTGTATCTTTTAGCGTAATCTATCATCTGCGTAGCAAAATCTTTAGACTGAGTAATTCTTATATCTGTAATTTCACTAGACTCATTATAAATAGGTACAAGCTCTGGATTAATAAATCCACTGTAAGGAGCTGAAGAAAACTTTTCATTCCTTTTCAGAATTTCTCTGTGTAAATCCTGATCAACTTTAACTCCATAATTTTCAATTAAATTTTTGCAGGCTTCATAATCTCCCTCAGATTTAATTCTCTGAACTTCTCTTAATAATTTACCAAAGAGACTTCTAAGCTTTACGTAATCATTAATCACAAAATAAGTTTTATTATTTTCAACAATTTTTTCAATAATATTTTCAGCCTTTCCGTTTTCATAGACCCACTTTGAAACCGTCTGTCTATTTCTCATGTGAGATTGTTCTATATTATCACCAAGCTTAATTCTTATGAGTTGTGTCATCAGTCCATTTCTTATGTATTCATCATAACTTACTCTTCCCATATCTTTAGATGATTCTGCAACACCTAGTTCTTCCATTTTCTTATCAGGAATAAAGTATAGTCCTACTAGATCAGCTCGGGCCTCTTCAAGAGTAGACGCATAACTTTTTAAAGTCTCCTTAGGAGTTCCAACTCCCTCTACAATTTGTCCACTGGCGTGTCCTATTACCTCATGTAATGAAGTGTGTAAGTTATCTGCATCTTTACCATATTTTTTTTCTAACTCAATACCTTCCTTATCATATGCAAATTCTTCTAATCTACCAGAGGAACCTGCTTGTCCGTAAGCGTACAATATATTGCCTAATGATATAGACTTAGAACCATGATTTGCTCTTATCCAGTTTGCGTTAGGAAGGTTAATACCTATCGGGGTAGAAGGAGAAGCATCTCCCGATTCTCCCGCTACATTCACAGTATTATATGATATCCCTACAACATTTTTCTTTTTATGAGCATCCATTATAGTTGAGTTATCTTCAAACCACTGTGCCTCCTTAGATATTGCAGACATTTTCCTGCTCATCTCAAAATCTTTTATTTGGACTACTGACTCGTAAGAACCTCTGTATCCCTTAGGGTCATTATATACTTCAATAAATCCATTGATATAATCTACATCACCCTCAGTTGACTCTACCCATGCTATATTATAATCGTCCCAAGTTTTTAGGTCTCCTGTTTTATAATACTTTATAAGTAATTCAAAGGCCTCCTCTTGCTTTTTATTTTCAGCAACTTCTTTGGCTTTATCTAACCAATAAATAATTTTTTTAATAGAATTTGAGTACATGCCATCAACCCTATATATCTTCTCCATTAACTTCCCATCTTCTTTTACTAATTTAGAATTCAATCCTAGGGAAAGGGGCTTATTAGGGTCTGGAGATTTCAGTATATTATAAAAAGTATCAACGTCTTTTTCTGTTACGTCTTCTCCATAAAAATTAACTGCAGACCCAATAACTAATCCTTTGCTAGCATCTCTGTTAACTTTCTTAGAGTCACTATCATCAAAAATTATGTCTAATGCATCAGAATTCAATGGTGTATTAGTATCTGATAATAGGGACTGTAAATATTCATTCGAAAAACCAGGAACAAATTTATCATTTGAGTAATGATGGTGGATGCCATTAGAAAACCATATCCTTTTTAAATATATCTCAAACCTTTTCCAGTTTGAATTTTCTTTATCTCCCTCATATTTTGTGTATACATTTTCTAGAGCTCTTCTAATTGATAGATTATGTCGGTAATTTTGGTCGTACATGATGTCTCTTCCAGCCAATCCAGCCTCTGTAAGAAAATAAACAAGTTTTTTTTGTTTTAATGTAAGCTCATCAAATCCAGGCACTTGATATCTTAGAACTTTTATGTCTTCAAATTGTTCTGCAAAAAAATCAAAATTTGATTTTTCAACTTCAGGAGTTGTACAGGAATATGAACTAACTATTAATAATATTAATATGAATATTTTCTTTTTTAACATGTTATTTTTTTTATACCAGAAAAAATCTTTTCACAAATTTATATATATTGGGTAACATATCACTTTAATTTAAAAATTATGAAAAACCTTATACTATCTGTAATTATTATCCTTTCTTCTTTCAGTGTAGAAGCTCAAATTGGGTTTAAGGCAAAAAAATTAGGTGATAAATTGAATTCTAAGTTTTTAGATAAAACCTCACAGGCTATTGGGATTGATGATAATTTTATTTTTAGAAAAAAATTTGAAATGGAAAATGACCAATACATTTTTGAAAATGATACAATTAGATTCACTTTGAATTTTATTTCAGATCCCCGTTCAACTCCTGATGAACAAAAAACTGCCTTAAAATCTTTAGGGAGAAAAGAAATGTGGTGTGATGATTATGATGCAGTACTTGAGATAAGAAATTTGGGAGGAACAGATATTAAATTTAGGAGAGGACAGCGTATGGGTTTTGGACGTGATGGCGGAAAAGAATTAAAAAGAGTAATTAATGCTAAAAAACTTGATGATAATTTGGCTCCATCATTATGGGGTATACACAAAATAGTTTTAAATGATAGGCTAATGCTAGAAGCAATTTCAAACCCAATTGGTTTTGACTGTCAAGAAAAAGATAGAGTTTATGCTGTTGGTGATCCAGATACTTACGGAGATTTAGAAAACTCTGCACTATATATGAGATATAAAGTAGTTCCAATAGACACAAAAACTAAAAACAAATCACTTTATTTTGAATTTAAAGATCAATATAAGATCGATTTATTTGATTATGAACCTAATTATGTAACACTTACGGCAAATTCTATTTGGAATAAGAACTGGAGAGAAACAGATTCAGATTACGCAGAAAGATTATCTAAATATTTAACTGAAAATAATGTGGGTGGTGTCTTTAGTAATAAAAAGAATAAAAAGGACAAGAAAAAAAATTAATACTTAGTAGGACTTGATTTTTGCTTTTCTAATAGAATCTTTTTGTAAATTATTATAATTCATTCCTTCAAATAACCCATTTGACTCCCAATCTCCGTAGTTAGGATTAGGTAATACGATTAGTTTTGTTCCAAAATCATTACTTAATTCATCAGTATAATTTATCCTTTCCTTAGATAGTTTTTCTTCAAATTCATCATTAAAATCAGCTAAGTTATCTCCAATTAACATAATTACTTCAAATTTATCAGATACTGATTTTCTTCTTTCACTTTTACTTCTTCCTTCACTTCTCAAGAGAACATTTGATTTTTTTGCATCAGGAAAACCTAATTTTTTTAGATTGTTTACAGTAGACTCTTTTTGTTCTGAATATCTATTAGATATATAAAAAATTTCAACATTTTTTTCTGATGCATACTGTAAAAACTCAAGAGATCCTGGAATAGCTTCAGCTTCCTCTAAATTTCCCCATTCTACCCAACTCTCTCTATTGTATGATATATTATTTAAAATAAGTTTCCCGTCATAAGGGCTATTGTCTAGTACTGTTTCATCTACATCTGCTATAATAGCAAGAGGTTTTACCGGCTTTTTGTTAAAAAAGAAAAAGGCATCTAGATTAATTTTTGCTGCATTGAATGCTTGATAACATAAAGCCCTGTACTCAGCTGCATTTTGAGTCCATACCTGGGCCTGAACTTTATATTCATTGTCAAT
>TARA_B110000003_G_scaffold75602_1_pt1 | contig 18619 bp, 16 predicted proteins | sample TARA_B110000003 | Tara Oceans TARA_B110000003 (sample SAMEA4396424) | marine metagenome | biome: Westerlies Biome; feature: [SRF] surface water layer (ENVO:00010504); material: water (ENVO:00002006), including particulate matter (ENVO:01000060) such as... | depth 5 m
CCCCCAAGACGCCGACGACCAGCCCCAATGAGACACGGTAACCAAAAATGACTCTGCTTAAAACATCACGACCTACATTATCTGTCCCCATTGGATGCTGCCAGCTTGGGGCCACGTGTCGGTTACGAAAATCAACAAATGCTCCTGCACTTTCAGGCGATGGAGCCAATATGGGCGCAAAAATGGCTGCTAGTGCGACACTGAGCACAATGAATGCACCAATTAACGCAAGCGGATTGCTTCGAAATCGATAAAACGCCATTTGCTGTGATGATAGGCCACGCATTGGTTCGTCTGGATCATCAATCACACTCATGATTCGCGTCCTGCACGTAATCGGTGCCGAGGGTCTAATAAGCCCAGCAAAAGATCTATCGTGAGATTTGCTACAACAAAGAAGACGCCCGACACTAGCACCACTCCGATAACTGCGTTCAAGTCTTTTTGTAGGATGGTTCGGACGCCATAGCTCGCAATACCAGGCCAAGAGAATACAAACTCTACAATAAAAGCGTTTCCAATTAGGGATGCGAATTCAAGTCCAAGTATTGTCAGTGGAGCTACGGAGGCGACCCGCAACATATATCGGAATGTCACAATTTTCTCTGGTATCCCATAGGCGCGCGTAGCTTCGACAAAATCCCTGCTTGCAACTTCAATCATTGCTGTGCGGGTAATTCGCATTACCTGACCGATGCCGGCTGCGGACAGCGCAATTGCGGGCAAAAATAAATGCCGAATGGCATCTATAACAACATCAAATCGTCCCTTTAATGTGCCATCAACCAGCAAAAGACCCGTTATATTAGCGTCAAAGTCTATTCCGCCATCTAGTCGTCCAGTGACAGGGAGAAATCCAAGGTAATGTGCTGCAGTTAACTGAAGGATTATTGCCAGAACAAAACCAGGAGTAACCACGCCAATGAGCGATATTACTCTAAGTACATTATCTACCCAGGTGTTGCGATAGATTGCAGCCATGACGCCCAGTGGGATAGAAACAACGATTTGTAGAATGATTGTTACTAAAACTAACTCAAAAGTTGCAGGCAACGCGCCGCGGATATCGTCCATTACCGGACGGGACGTCAATAGAGATTTACCCAGATCTCCTTGCGCCAGACCGGATAAATAGGACCAGAGCTGAACTGGGAATGAAGCATTTAATCCCATTTCTTCACGCAATTCAGCTACTTGGACGGATGTCGCTAGTGGCCCTAACGCGATTCGTGCAGGGTCCCCTGGCACGATGCGTGCGATGATAAATATTAATATCGCAAGACCCAACAGTACAAAAAGCAATGTCAAAGCTCGACGTAATAGGTATGAAACCATACCGATCTACCCCCTAATACAAGCTTGAACAGAATCAAAAAGCTGTGGGAGTCAAAAAAAGTCTAAAATTCTAAAAAAAAGTTTAAAAAAGTTATAAAAAGTCTAATAATTTATAAAAATTCTATTTTTATACATAAATTCAATTAGATCATATCTTTTAGTAACATGAATCATCTTATAAATGGATGTTAAATGGTATTTTACCGTAGACTCAGTGGTCCCCAACTGCCGAGCAATTTGTTTATTTGTTGCACCAGCCTGTAATGCCGCTACGACCCTATATTGCCTTCTGTTAAAACCAATTTTACGCAAGGTTTCAGGGATGACATAGCTTTGATTAACGCTCTTGAGGATCTTATTCACTAAACGAAGCATTATAGGATGGCGGCGAAGACCTGAAATGGATGTGATCTGACTTGCCATTCCCAATAAAGCATCTCGGTTTTCCAAAAAGGGTGCGATCTGACCTTCTTTAAATGCATTCCAAAGCGATCGTTCAAGTGCATTGCGGCGGGTTTGACCTCGTTGAGACTGCGCGGTTTGTAGGTCGCTGACGATCTTACCGCGGGGAGAGTCGTTAACCATTGGTTTTTCATGGTGTAACAAGACCCGTTGTTCAGCTAACAGAAATCCACCGATTGCACTGTGCATATCCACTCCGTCTAAGATTTCGAGGTGTTGTGCGGCTTCGTTAGGATTCCACTCAAGGCGCCAAATCATTGCAGATAATACATCTATCGTTGTTGCGCGCCCTGCGTGGCGACGGACGTAATCGGCTTGAAACAATTCCAACTCATGTTGTGCGGCCCTTAGCCCATCCAAAAAGTATGTGCTCAATACACAAATCCGTGTCAGTTGGAAGAAAAGTTCGGACCAACTGTCGCCCTTTAATAAGCTTTCGCGTAGTCGCGTGGAGCTATTACGCACTTTGACGAATTCGCCTCTTTCATAAGCGACAGCTAATTTGATCACTTCTATGACCTCGATTTCGTTGCCATAGGACAAGCCTGATTGACTAAGACACCTTTCGGCTGCTGTAAGGCCACGCAAAGCACGTCTTAACCGACCTTCAACCACATCTATGTCAGCAAGATGGATATGGATAAAGTGTTCGAGGTAGCTATGCCCCTCCTCGCGAAAACATGAAATGGATTGTTGACCAGCATTTCTAGCTTCTTCTAGATTTCCAACCCGAACAAACATGGCCATAAGCACATTATAGTAAAGCCCAAGTAGTAGCGTGTCCTGCAGGGGTAATTTACGTTCTAAGCGGCGCCAGGTTGTCAGTTTTTTTTCGCTTACTCGCTCCCCCAAATGCAACGCGACCATTAGTTCGAGGAATTCAAACCAATATGTCTTTTCAAACTGCAGGTCCCGCGCCCTCAAATATGATTTTGCCCTGATCGCCTGCCCCTGTTTTAAGAGATATAGGACTAATCCGCCTAAAACGGATTCGTCGTAGCGCCAGGCATCAGATGGTACTGTCTCTAAAAGAACAGCTAATTTCTCATAGCCATTGCGGAATGGATACAATATGCCACCACCGTTATGGAGTTCATCAAATGCCTTCTGAATTTTGATATTTGCCATAACAGTATATCATAATAAGTTTGCGATTTACGCAACTTCATTTAGTGATTTTGTCAGTGTGAGTTAATAAATTCTTCTCATCATATAGCTAAAGCATCAGATAAGAAAATTAGGAAAACTTAGCTATAGTAAGCACTGGCATCATTTAGCCCAGTTAAAATTTATTTGAAGGTTAGATCCTAAACATCGCTTTGAACAACCAATTGAGCACCAAAAACGGTTCTAATTTTGTGATAAATAGAAAATTTTATTTTTTACTAGATTCTACGTTTTAAAGGGCTGAGAGTCCGATACGCAGATCTGCCAAGATCTTGTTCACATTAGCTTCGGAGAGAATTAAAGGCGGTGACATTAGTAAATTGTTGCCGCCAATTCGCACCATACTCCCTGATTCGTAGGTGGCTTTATGGGCCAGTTTTATCGCACCCATGTCCAAAGGGGCTTTTGTTTCACGATTAGACACAAGCTCTATCGCTGCCATCAAACCGTGTCCACCGCGCACATTCCCGATGACATCAAATTCTGTTTCGAGTAATTTTAAACCATCAAAAAGTTGTGTTCCTCGAGCGGTAGCATTTGTCTTTACGTCTAGTCGGTGAGTTTCACTAACGCAGGCATTGACTGCTGCCATACCAACGGGATGTGCTGAGTAGGTGTACCCATGCCAGATTGAGCCCTCACCTGATTGATCGCTCTCAAACGTCTCAGCTATTTGTGAATTTACCATAGTGGCGCCTACAGGAAAATAGGCCGAAGTGATCCCTTTGGCTATAGTCATCATGTCAGGCTGAACACCCCAATGACGAGCGCCAGACCAATCGCCAGTACGCCCAAATCCAGTAATCACTTCATCTGAAATCATTAAAATACCATGTTTGGTGCAGATATCCCGAGCCAATTTCATGAATGATTCATCTGGCACAATTACACCACCTGCGCCCTGGATGGGTTCCATAATGAAGGCTGCAATAGTGGAGGGATCTTGAAATAAAATCTCATCTTCCATAGCTTGCGCTATCAATTGGGCCAGCTTGGCTGGATCAGTTTCATGAAATGGATTGCGGTAAGTGTAGGGAGAGGGAAGGTGATAACATCCAGGAAGTAATGGCTCATAGGATGTGCGAAACCTTTGGTTGCCGTTAACTGACGCACCACCAAAATGTGTTCCATGATAGCCTTTTTTAAGACTTAGGTATTTGATGCGTTGCGGTTGGCCTCTAAGCCGATGATATTGTCGGGCCATACGCAGGGCCGTATCGACAGAGTCTGATCCACCTGATGTAAAGAACACCCGTTCCATACCATCTTTTTTGAAAAAATTCACAACTGCTTCAGATGCCTCAATTGCTGGGGCATTACTTGTACCGGCGAAGGCGGAATAATATGGTAGTTTAAACAACTGATCCGAAATTGCTTGTTTTACTACATTGTTGGAATAGCCAAGATTAGCACACCATAGGCCACCAACGGCATCAATTGCTTCATGACCATCCACATCGATTATGTGCACATCTTTGGCGTGATCAATGATTGTTGGGGCGTTGGATTGCAAATCACCGGGGTGCCCCATTGGATGCCATATATGTTTGGCATTTAGTGCTTTTAATTCCTGGATATCTTTCATTTCACATCTCCTAAGACAGTGAATGGATTGTCAAACCAATATTCCTCTAAATTTTTACTATGGCCTATGCGATCAACGACAGCAAATAAGCCAGGAGCGAACAAAGGTGTTAAAACACCATGCCAAATATTACGATGAAAATTGATCCCTTGACCAGGTGCCGTTCGGAATGCCAACGGCCAGCCTGGCATACCTTGTTTATCTGGCGCAACTATTACTAGGAATGGGTTTTGGGTCATTGGTAAAAAGGCTTGCGATCCGTCTGGGTGGCGTTCCATCATCGTGAGTGAATATGGTAAATTTCGAGGTTTGGCATTAAACAAACTAATTCCCGCTACGCCTTCAGGACCAAAATCCATACTAGCCAAGTTATGATGCCGCTCGCATAGGTCCTGGTTGATCAGCATATCTGGGGTGTCTTTTAATGTAATGATGTCACCATAGGGAGCAAAAGCTGCTTGGTTTAACTGATAAATGGTGACTTCTGGCATGAATATAACTTTCTACACATTGTCTTTATCCTAACTTTTCTTTTGAAAAGGTCCAGCTGGTGACTTGCTCATACTGAGTGTGTGGTCGTAAATAAATACTTGGGAAATGACTGTGCGCGAGTGAACCAGGCCAGCTCTGTGCCTCTAAAGCCAGACCGGAATATGGGCCATAAGGGACATCATGATGAGTTTTGAACTGCGGTGCATTAATGGTGCCACAATCATATACCTGGAGCCCACATTCAGTGGTAGCCATGTCCATACTCACACCGTGAGTTCCGATTAAAGTAGCTATCTTTTGCAGCGGGCGCCTATGGTCCGTTAAGCAGAGATTAAAATCAAAAAATTGGCTCGCATCTCCAGCCATTTTCATACCATTTTGAAAATCATATTGTGTACCCAAAACTGACAAAACTTGACCAGTGGGCATAAGGGTATCGTCGGGTTCCGTGAAACGGTCTGCGCTTACTTGGAGGACTTGATCTTTAAACCCCACCTTTGGATCTAGTGACCAATAAGAATGATTGGCAGGATTAAAAACAGTTGTAGCGTCAGTGGTAGCATGAACTGTCATAATTAGAGTGGATTGCATCACAGTATACCGCACTTCTATTTGTCTGTTGCCTGGAAAGCCACCCAGCCCGTTTGGCAAGGTCAGTTTCAGGACTAAAAAGTTGGTTCCATAATCGGTTACTCTCCATACCTGTTTTTGCATGCCAGTGCTTCCTGAATGCTGAGTAAGTTTACCTGAATGATGCTTTTCAAAATTATAAATTTGCCCATCAATTTTTGCAGAACAACCCTTAATTCTGTTTATGACCGGCCCCATTAATGAGCCAAAACTTCCTAAATTTCTTTCATAAGCAGAAATATCAGGGCTACCTAGCGTCAAAGGCCAAGAGACCCCAGTCAATCGCACATCATTAATAACTGCCCCAAAAGTTAAAATTTTTACAGTCAGTTGATCTGAACTGATTTCAATTTGAGTAACTTCGTGGTTATCCTGAGTTGTTCCAAACGGTGTAATTTGGGTCATAATACCTCCCAATGTACACCTGCAGCGGGCAAAGTGATATTATTGCATGTGACTTCATTTGGACCATAATTAAACCAGAACCTATGAGTCTCAGTGTCGCGAATTCTAATTTCTTTGGGCAGGTCCATAATTGGCAAATTTTTTTCTTGCGCTAATTTTACCAGTAAACGCCTCCAAGCGCTGGGATCTGGCCAGCCTGCTAGATATATTATATCGCCAGCGCGTATTGCTGCAGGCTCCCCGCCTTCCAACTGTAAAATCACTCGATCCTGGGTCTCAATAGCTTCCCGCCACTTCTCAAAGGCGCCACCGCCTGAAAGCGTCATTGGCGCAAAGGGAGGAAGGCTTTCGACATAGGTGATTTTGGTTTTCAACCCAGGAATGCCAGGGTTAGATTCTGTGGAAATTGTTAATTCTTCAGTTTTAGACCCTGCCCGGGGTCCAGCCACAATCAGCCCCCCTTTCAAAGTTGTTGGAACAGTAAGAAGTCCTGGTGCAAAGGTAATTTTATATGTTGTTGGATCTACGGTTTTTGGAACTACGTCAACTGACCAGCCCGCCCGGCGCAAGGCGCGGTAGCAATCGAACACAAGGTTAAAATAGTCAAAATCTTCACCCTGAGGTTGTGCCTCCCAAGCATATGCGCTGTCATAATCAAATATCAAGGCTACTTGAGCTTTAGTTGTTCCCACATTTTGAAATTTTTTTAATTCATTTGCTACTTGTGTTACATCGTCCAAAGCTGGAGCTGCTTTTGAGTCTGTTTGTAGCAGACCGGCATGCATTTGCTCTTGTGCAAAGGGAGCCTGTCGCCAGCGGAAATAGCACACAGTTTCTGCACCATGTGCAAATGCTTCTAAAGTCCAAAGTCGAGGCATTCCAGGTAACGGTGCAGGATTCCATGGTGCCCAATTTACTGGCCCAGGTTGTTGCTCCATAACCCACCACCTACCAGTGGAGGTTGAGCGGTAGAGGTCGTGATGGAAGGCTTGAAAATCTGGATCTCCTTGCCGCAGGAAGTGCACTTTGTCATTAGCTGATGCTCCCACTCGGTCGAGTAAAAATCCTAATGGATAACTGTCCCAAGAAGAAATATCTAAATCTGCACCAACGTCGTAATGATCAAAAGATGTGATCCGACCCATAAAATTGTGGATGATAGGCGCATTAGAATGCTTACGAATTTCATCACATTGTACACGGTTGAATAAAACCACCTGATCAGATGTGAACCGGCGAAATGCTAAAACATGGCTTGGGTTTGGTTCGGTGACTGTTTGGTTGGGCAGCTCAATTTGATTGAAGCTGTTGTATTCCATCGACCAAAACACATTGCCCCAAGCTGAATTGAGTGCATCTGGAGATTGATAACGTTGGGCACACCAATCCTGAAATGCTTTGAGAGCATTTTGTGAGTAACTGGTCGCGGTATCGTGACAGTCATATTCATTATCGGTTTGCCAAGCAGCAATATTGGGCTCTTTACCGTAGCGTTCAGCCATTAAACGGGTGATCCGGCGCGCTTCCTCACGATACCCGCCATGACTGAAACAATAGTGCCGACGGGAACCAAATTTGCGGATAATTCCAGAGCTGTTATGGGCGAGCATATCGGGATGCTTATCAAGCATCCAGCGTGGTGGAGTTGCTGTTGGCGTTCCTAAAACAATCTGTAAACCAGAGCTGCCTAATGTTTCAATTGCACGATCCAGCCATTCCCATTCGAATTTCCCAGGTTCTGGTTCTATCTTTGCCCATGAAAATTCGCCAATACGCACCCAGCTCAAACCTGAATCAACCATGCGTTTGGCGTCGCTAGCCCAAACTGTTTCTGCCCAGTGTTCTGGGTAATAGCAAACGCCTAAAGTACGTTTCATGGTTGGTCTCCTAAAATTACTTGATGCTCAAGTTGCCCAATCTCGGATACTTGGATCTCAAAGGTTTGCCCATCAGCAGGAGTCAATTCTTCAGAGGTACGACCTTCGGTGGCGCTGGTGCAAAATAAACGTTTACTGGAGCCCGCAAAGGCAGGGCAGGTAGTGTGAGCGGCTGGTAAGATTACAGTCTTAAGTAGAATGCCTTTGGGGCTATAACAGGCTAATTTAGATGAGCCCCATTGCGCATTCCAAATGTTGCCATCAGCATCGACAACTGCCCCGTCAGGATTTTCGCCTGTGTCGGTTAGATCTATTACCACCTGAGGCTTTGAATTTGGCCAGCCATCTTGATTTAATTCGACAGCTAGAATTTTACGAGTAGGAGTATCGGTGTAATAAGCAGTCTTTCTATCAGGTGAAAAACAGATGGCATTCGGTATCGTGACATTGGCAACAAGCAGTCTCAACTCTCCACGGTAATATCTGTAAATTGCGCCAGCGTTGGCCTCAGCATTTTTGCCCATAGTTCCAATCCAAAACCCACCTTGAGGATCTGCGCGACCGTCATTTGAACGTGTCACCGGATTACCAGGCTCTAAGTCACAGATCTTAGTTTGTGTTTCTTTAATTAGATTAAAGTTGAGTAATTGACTTTCAGATGCGATCAAAAGTTGGTTTTGACTAATCCATCCTGCGGCGGAGACATGCTCGTCAAACTGCCACATCTTAGACGCGCTTAAAAGTTGATGAGCTGTAATATCAAACCAAAAGAGTTCTTGGCGTAGAGGATGCCACAATGGACCTTCCCCTAAGCTGCAAGGGCGTGGATCAAATATTTTTATCATATGGAGTCATAAGCTTTTACAATTGCCCCTGCTTTTATGGTAACGATTTCTGCAGTATCACCGGGTTTATATATGGCTGTACCTAGTCCAAAGCCGTTGGCGCTAGCTTCGACCCATTTGGAAAAATTATCAGGCGCCGTCCCGCCGACTGCATAAACTTTAGTACCAATGGGTAATATTGCGCGCATTGCTTTTAAACCATTTGGCCCCGCCATATCTCCTGGGAAAAGTTTCAAGCCTGTGGCGCCTGCCTTCAATGCGGTTAAGGCTTCCGAAGGAGTGAAAACCCCGGGCCAACTTTGCATGCCCTCGGCGATTGTGGCCCTAATCACGTTTGGGTCGCAATTAGGCGATACCACTAATTGTCCGCCGGCGGCACGCACTTGTTTTACTTGTGCCACTGTCAGTACGGTCCCTGCACCAATCAGGGCTTGATTTCCATATTTTTTGGCAATGGCCCTTATGCTGTCGAAGGGGCTTGGAGAGTTGAGGGGTACCTCAATTTTATCAATCCCAGCCTCCAATATAACACCTGCAATACTTACGGCTTCGAACGGTTGTATACCACGTAGGATTGCAATTAAGGGGCGGCTCATCCGAATTCCTTCCAATTTGCGTATGCGGCTTTTAGGCCAGCTAATGTCATCTGCGTTGCATCGGTTCTAGTAATGGGAACATGCTGAGACACTAAGGCTGTGGTATAACTTTCGCTGATAGATTTGGACCCTATGATGGCTATGGGTTGCCCAAGCCAATATGGTTTTGATGCGGCCAGCTCAGCTCCAATCAATAGGCCTGAGAGCCTTGATTTCGCACTAGTGTTAGAAAGATCATTTAACAGATTTCCGGCGCGCAAACCAAACAAGCGTGCGGCAATCGCCTCGGGTCGTGACATGGCTTCATCTACTGCTTCACCAAAAATTGTTTGGTCCCACTCATCGCTGTTTACTGATTGCCGCAGTACGGATGAGGTGGAAAGAAGTGCAAAAATCTCGCCTGTCATAAACGTTTGAAAGCTGACGATTTCTCCTGCGCTCATTTGCACCCACTTCGTATGAGTGCCTGGCAAACAAATCACGCCATCCCAATTTGGATTTAATTTTTGAAATCCTGCAATCTGGGTTTCCTCACCACGCATGACATCAGCTGGTTTTGCCTGAGATACGCCCCCAATGATTTGAACATTTAAACGAGGGTCAACTGCAGGAGCTTTGACCAAATTAGCCAGAGGGAGGCATGGTGCTGATTGATAGGGTGCTTCTACCCATCCTTGTTTTGCTCCAACCATACCACAAGAGATCACATCTGTTTGGGAATTGTTTACCAACCAAGGTGTTATCAAGGCTATTAGTGTGGGTTCAAATTCAATTGGGGTAAGTTTCCCCATGCCTTGATCTGATGAAGTTCTATCAAGATCCTGTCCTTCAGCATCCATCGCCCAAGCTCTCAGAGACGATGTACCCCAATCTACAGCAATCCAATCAATTTTATTTTTCATCCTGTAGTTACCACGCCGCCATCAATTACTAAGGCCTGCCCAGTCATCATCTTGGAGCTTTGGGACGCAAGAAAAAGACATCCACCAACTATATCTTCTGGTGCAAGCGTTTCATTGAGGCATTGTCGAGCTCTGTGCGTTGCCAATCCCTCTTCTGTGACCCAAAGATCTTTCTGCTTCTGTGTAAGCACCCAGCCAGGGGCTAGTGAATTGACTCGAATTTTGTCAGAACCAAATTCACGCGCCAAGCTGCGCGAAAGACCGTTTATAGCAGAGTTACAGGCCGTATAAATTGGGTAGCCCACATTGCCCATCATATAACTGATGGAGCTAAAATTTATTATTGAGCCAAAGCCTGCTTTCTGCATTTGAGGCAGAACCGTTTGGCACGCAAAGAAATAAGCTTTCAGGTTAACCTCAATCATCCAATCCCAGAATTCAGGTGTCACCTCTTCGGTGCTGTGGCGTTGGTCATCCGCAGCGTTGTTTATCAGTGTTGTAATGGGCCCATGAGCATTTGCCGTTTCCTCCATGCTGGCTTTTAGGGTGGTAGTGTCAGTGATATCACCTTGGATAAACAAGGGGCGATTGCCGTACTTTCTTTCCATTTCTGAGCAAAAGTCACTGGCGTCAGATCTGCCTATGAAGGCCACGCGCGCTTTCTGTGCTAAAAACCCCTCCGTTAGTGCCGCTCCAATTCCGGAGCCACCTCCGGTTATGTAGATCGAAGCATTTAAAAGATCGCTATATTGGGCAATAGGCATGTGTTAGTTCCTTAAATGAACCCTTTGGGCATGTTAGAATATTAAAGTCAGAGTTTATGCCCTTCAACAACCCAGATTGAACTAGGCAATGCATATGGTAAATTTATACCATGCGCCATTAGCCAGGTTCCGGACATTTGTAGTTTTTGATTTTTGAGGACGGGATTTCCACGTGATAAATTGTGAATTTGGTCACGGTTTATCAATCGTATTAGATAGGAAGCCTCTGGATCTAACTGGGCCAAGCGTAAGGGTCGTGGGTTGATTTGGGCTGAAGTTTCTATTTGGTTTTTAAAAATTACAAAGCGCGATCCATCTTGAGCCAATTGCATTTCAGCTATCACTGAGGGGTCTGAGCTATCAAGGCGTAATATATCTGCTTTCATCAACCAATTGCGATTATCTTTATACCATTGAGTGACATCTAACAGGATTTGAGCATCCAAATCTGTAATCTCACGAGGATCCATCTCAAAACCCATATGACGTTGCGCTGCAATCCATGCCCTGTATTTCATGTCAAATATTCGACCTGTAGTATGACACTGCCTTGGGCCAACGTGACTGCCCGTAACTGCAGAGGGTAGAAAGAGCGCAGCATTGTGCTGGATTTTGCTGCGTTCTACAGCGTCATTGCTGTCTGATAGCCAAACCCTTTGGGTATAGTTTAAAATTCCAAAGTCAATTCGTCCACCGCCTGATGCGCAGGTTTCAATTTCGACATGGGGAAATTTCGTTCGTACTCTGGCAAGCAACTCATAAACTTTTCGAGTTTGACTTACATCTGATATAGGCAAAACTCGATTATGATCCCATTTGATGTAAGTGATGTCGTAGTCATTTAACAGAGCAGCTATACACATGAATAAATAATCGCTGACTTCTTGCAAGCTCAGGTTGAGAGCCATTTGCTGGCGTCCCAATAGTTGGTCTTTTGGGCCCAAAACCCAGTCCGGATGAGTGTTATATAATTCACTGTCAGGGCTTACCATTTCAGGTTCAATCCACAGGCCAAATTGCATGTTTAAGGCTTTTACGTGATCGACAATGGGTCCTAAGCCAGTAGGGTATTTGCGGACATCAATCTGCCAATCTCCGAGGGATGTGGTGTCATTATCACGTTTTCCAAACCATCCGTCATCTAACACAAAGCGCTCTGCTCCCAGAGATTTGGCCTTAGTCGCTATTTGCTTTAAAACTGAAATGTCATGATTAAAATAAATTGCTTCCCAGCAATTGTAGTGAACTGGTCGAGGTACGGAAGCTTTAGGAAAGATTATAATACGGTCGCGCAAATGTCTTTGGAATGCAACGGCACAGCCGTTCAGGCCTTGATCCGAAAACACGATGTAGAGTTTTGCAGTTTCAAATTGCAGCCCAGGTTCCAACTCGGAGTCAGTGGCATTCCCAAACTGTATTTGCCTGCGACCATCGGGCAGTTCTTCCGCGATCATTTTGTGACCACCGGACCAGCCATAGTGAAAACCATAAGCTTGGCCTTCCATATTGGAGGCACCATACTCAGGAATTATTAACCCAGGGAAATGCTCATGCCCGCTTCGGCCTGTACGGCTTTCGCGCAGATGCATACCTGCGGACCATGGAACTCTGTTAATTTGAAACTCTCCAAGCCAGCGTCCAGAAACGTCCAACATATCACTGCTGTACTGTGGTGCTGGAAAAACTGGAGCAGCCAGCCATTGCAGCCAAATTGGTCTGGTCGATGAGAGGCTGGCCCAGGTCGTTATTATCCCCGTCTGTGGTGAAAGCATAAAATGTGCCTGATAGGTAATACCGAGCCTTTTATCTTGGTATGTGAGTATCAAATCATTTGTGTTCTCGGTGGCTGATAAAAATTGAAATTTAGGGTGGATTGGAGATCCTTTGGTATCGCGACATCGCAGACCTGGCTGGCCAGGAAATGTTTGGTTGGCTTCAGGGCACAATGAGAGGTTGGGGTTTTTGTCAAGCATCCCGCCAGTGAAATCCTTTTGATGGGCTTCAGCTAAATTGGTAGAGGGATCCGATTTTGGTAAAGGTTTCCCCCAATACACCACTTGAGGCAAAAGTTCGTCTTTAGTAGCCAACACTAGTGTTTGACGGCCGTCGTCTAATCGCCAGTAGTGTGACATGTTAAACTCCCTAGTTTTTGGCTTATTTTACGGCTCCGAGTGTAAGTCCCGCAATAAAATGTTTTTGCATTAGGAAAAACATCAAAACTGGTGGTAGTGCTGCGATGATTGATCCAGCACTCATCAAATGATACATGGCTCGAAACTGAGCATTAAAGCTAGTAATTCCGGCGGTCACAGGCTGGGAGTTTTCTCCTTGGGTAAGTACAATTGCCCAAAAATAGTCATTCCAAATAAATGTGAAAATCAAAACTGAAAGTGCTGCAATAGCGGGTTTCATCAGGGGCAGGACTATGTACCAGAATATTTGCCACTCTGCGACTCCTTCTACACGAGCAGCCTCAATTAATTCATATGGAAGTGCTTTGATGAAATTGCGCATGAAGAGGGTGCAAAACCCAGTTTGGAAAGCAATGTGGAATAATACTAGGCCAGTTTTGGTATTATATAATCCCATGTCCAAGGTTAGGTCACGAACAGGTACCATCAGAATTTGAAAGGGTACAAAATTACCAGCAATGAACATAAAAAAGATGAGCAAATTGCCTCGAAACTTATAAATGCCAAGAGCAAAACCAGTCATGCAGCTGAGTGCTACGGCGCCAATCACCGTAGGAATAGTAATCATGAACGAATTCATAATGTAGCGTGGCATGGCTGAGGTGAAAACCATTCCATAATTTTTTAACATCTCGAATGATGATGGCCAGCCCCAGTAATTGCCTCTAATAAAGTCAGAGTCTGGTCGTATCGAAAATAGTGCTACCGCGAGCAAGGGCGCCAGCCAAAGCAGTATAGCAATTGGTAATAAGGATTGATAACTAAGTTGCCACGCGCGCGATGACTGCCTTATGGGTTTTGGGAACATCTCTCAGGTCTCCAAAATCTTAAAGTTAGGGCTCATCGGTTGGCTACTTTTTCATCTTGATACATGCGCCATAAAAAGTAGCCAATAAAAACCATCATGATCAGAAATAAGATTACTGCGATTGCGGCGCCATATCCCATTTTGAATCCGTATTCTGACAACGATTTTTCGAACATGTAAAAGCTGAGTACGCGAGACGAACCAAAGGGCCCCCCGTTTGTCATGATTGAAATTAAATCAAAAGAACGTAATGAGCCGATTACAGTTACAACAAACGCAATAAAGGTTGCGGGGCGTAGTTGTGGCAGAATTACGTACCATAGCATCTTTAAACCTTTGGCTCCATCCAAGCGTGCAGCTTCAATTTGTTCGGGGTCGACAGAGTTCAAGCCTGTTAGGTAGAGGATCATGCAATAGGCTGTTTGTGGCCAAAGACCTGCAGCAATTATACCATAGGTTGATAGCGCTGGATCTCCCAAAACGTTGATTGGCTCAAATCCGATAAAACCAATGATACCATTAAATAATCCATATTGTGGATCGTAAAACCAAGTGAAAACTAAACCAACTACGATTTGTGAAATTACAAATGGGAAGAAAAAAAGTGATTTATACAACCGAATCCCACGCACAGTTTGATTAAGGAACAGCGCAATGAACAGACCGGCTGGGATAGAGGCAAGGTAAAAGATCAGCCATTTAAGGTTGTTCCATAATGAAATATTAAATGACCTATCTCGGGTTAGTAATTTTTCATAATTTGCCATTCCTACATATTCGCCATGAGTAGATAATGACCCAAGCCCATCCCATTTGAACAAAGATATTTGAAAGCTTTGGAAAATTGGGAATATTACGTAGATTGCAAACATGACAATTCCAGGAGCAAGAAATAGCCATGGAGTGATTGCAATTTTATTTTTCTGATACCAGCTCTGTTTGACCATTTTTTTGTTCAATGGATATGTAGTGTCCATTGGTCTGCCTCCGCGAGGTATGAAGATCTATAAATCAACAAAGAGAAACGAATTCTCGCTTTTCATTATTGATTTTGAGATGGATGCGCAGGATATCCCGCGCATCCAGAAGCTACTGAGTTGATGCCAACGTAAAATTTAAAGTTTAGTAAACTTCTTTACGTACGCTTTCAACTCTTTCCAGAATATCATCTAGGTTATCCGGGTAAACCATAAATTCTTGAAAGCCTTCCATGGCAGCTTGTGCCATTTCTGCAGGAAAATCTCGGTCAAAGAACTGAGCAACACCGCCTGGGCTGTTTGAAGATAACATTTCAAAACCTTCGTTTAAAAATTTATCGTCGTCGACTGATGATGCAGAATTTACTGGCAACTGGCCCAAGTTAGCACCGTTGTTCATTTCAGTTTGCGCTGAAGCTGAAACCATATATGCAAGGAAAGCTCTTGCATTATCTTTGTTTTCTGCTTTCGCGGCTATATGAAATGAATCCGTTGGTGCGTCTTCAGCCATCGCGACGCCGGGCGTAATAGCTGGGAATTGATGGAAGTCTAACTGGTCATCAGTTAGGCCGGCTTCACGCAACGGTGCTACTGCAAAATTTCCCATTAAAATGGCTCCAGCAGAACCATCAACCATGAATGGTAACGACTGCTGCCAATCTTTATTTTGATGGTCATCAATAAATGCACCCATACGGATTAATTTAGCCCAATTGTCGAATGTTTTGCGCACGCGATCATCGGTCCATTCAATTTCACCACGTGCCATCTGCATGTGGAAATCAAAACCATGTGTACGTAAGTTCAGATAATCGAACCAACCCGCACCAGTCCAAAGCCACTTATTACCGATCGTGTAGCATTTGCGACCAGAATCGATCATTGCTTTGCAATTAGACAGCATTTCATCGAAATTTGCTGGTTCTGAAAGACCAAGCTCATCGTAAATATCTTTTCTATAATATATGCCCCATTGATAGTATGTGTACGCAACGCCCCATTGCTTCCCATCAATTGTCATAGCACCTTTGGTTGATGCTAATTGATTGGCAATATCAGTGCCGTCTGCCCACATATCTGACACGTCTTCAAAAAGACCTGCTTCTACATAAGGGGTCATACGATTTGCTGCATACCAAGTTAAAACGTCAGGTGCATCAGCTGACAAGAAGTTTCGTATCTGAGTTTTGTAAGCTTCTCGATCAATTACATTGGTTGTAATGTTCAATGCTGGATTAGCAGCTTGAAATTTTGCAATTAACGCCTCCATGGTTGCGCGTGGAGCAGGGTTTGATGTATCGAGATTAATTTTTAAGTTGCCAGTCAATTCAGCAGAAGCTGGACCGGATAGTGCAATAGCAGCAGCAAGCGATGCAACGGTTGCTTTTAATATGGAATGCATGATTTCCTCCCTAAGAAATATTACTTGTTATAAGTTTCAAATAATGAAACTATGTTTTACATATTGAAATTTTAATCGCAATTTGCATATGCTTGTCAATAGTTGAGTCGATCAATAGTGGGTCTATTATGTAATTGTGAGGGTTAAAAATAAGATGTTTGTAGATTCAAAATCAGACGGTACGGTTGGCAAGGCTATGCAGGTTTTGGATCAAGTTGCGTCTTTTCAAAGGCCTGTTCGATTTTCTGAACTGTTGTCTAAAAGCCCTTTTCCAAAGCCAACACTCTATCGCTTTGTTCAAACACTGACAAGCCAAGGCATGCTATCTTTTGACGTGGAAAGACAAACATATAGCCTGGGAACTCGATTGCTGCGACTAGCGCATTCAGCTTGGCGCAACAGTTCTTTGGCTCCAGTTGCTCGTCCATTTATAGAAATATTAGGAGCGGAAGTGGGGGAAGCTGTTCATCTAGCACAATTTGATCACGGACATGTGTTGTTTGTAGACAAATTTAAGGTAACAGATCATTTCGAAACACTGGCACAGGTAGGGAAAATAGCTCCAGGTTATTGCACTGGTGTAGGAAAGGCCATTTTGGCCTTTATGCCTGAACTTGAGCAAGACCGTGCTTTAGCTCAACAATCTTATACAGTCTATACTCCATTCACACTTAGAGATCGGGCGGCTCTTGTATCAGAGCTTGCTACAATAAGGGCAGACGGCGTGGCTTATGACCGAGAAGAGCATGAAAAAGGTATTATATCTATCGCATGCCCAATTTTAACTAATCTCGGTAGCGTTGTTGGGGCTGTGTCAATTGCCACATCAACTAATCGATATCTGATAAAAGACTTGAAGAAACATTTACCCATTTTGCTCAAAACAGCAAAATTAATTGGAACTGAGGCTGAAATTTCTTTGGCTCCGACGTGGCCTTGAAAATGGAAAGGTAAAAAAATGTCCGGTGTAACACTGTCAAACGTCATAAAAAAATATGGTGAAGTCCAAGTGATTCACGGTCTTGACCTTGATATTCGGGATGGTGAATTCTGTGTCTTCGTTGGGCCATCAGGGTGTGGAAAGTCAACATTGCTGCGCATGGTGGCAGGGCTAGAAGATACGACATCGGGCGGCATTTCTATTGGCGATCGTGATGTAACACGTGAAGACCCAGCTCGGCGTGGGGTGGCAATGGTGTTTCAAACTTATGCTCTTTATCCACATATGACGGTCCAGGATAATATGGGTTTTGGTCTTCGAATGAATGGGTATCCAAAGGCTGAAATTATCAAAAAAGTTGCTGAAGCAAGTCGTATTCTTAAATTAGATGATTATCTAACGCGCAAACCAGGAGCGCTTTCTGGGGGTCAGCGTCAGCGGGTCTCTATTGGACGTGCAATTGTACGTGGACCAGAAGTATTTTTGTTTGATGAACCATTGTCAAATTTGGATGCTGAATTGAGGGTGGAGATGCGTATTGAAATTGCGCGCCTGCACAAAGAGATAGGAGCAACTATGATTTATGTCACCCATGATCAGGTTGAAGCAATGACCTTAGCTGACAAAATTGTAGTTTTGCGGGAAGGTGTCATCGAGCAGACTGGTGCGCCAATGAATATTTACCGCGATCCAAATAATAAATTTGTGGCAGGATTTATTGGTAGCCCAGCCATGAATTTTTTGAGTGGTAAGGTTACAAAAGGGAAAGTAGAAGTTCCTAATCTAAAGGCTGTGGTAAAAATGGATGTAAACCTGCCCACAGAGGGTACAGATGTTGAACTTGGTCTGCGACCTGAACATATATCGGTAAATCCAAAAGGCAGCACGCACCGTGTTGAAATGATCGAAAGCCTAGGAGGGGTGTCATACGCTCATTTGATTGGAGATTCAGCTGAAAAAATCGTAGTGGAAGAACGCGGTGATCTTCGTTCTGAGGAAGGCTCTACGGTTGGCATAAAATTTAACACCGCAGCTGCTCGCCTTTTTGATGCTCATACAGAATTGCGTATTCGTTAGTGGTATTGTCAATTTAGGGATCGATATATTTATTAATGTTACTAAGGATACTAATGGAACAACTTTTTGGGGAACGCGCTTTGGCTACTACATACATTGCAGTTTGCGCAGGGTCAGATGAAAGTGCGTTTACAATAGCCACGACGCGGATAATTGATGGTGG
>TARA_B110000003_G_scaffold37911_1_pt1 | contig 18583 bp, 16 predicted proteins | sample TARA_B110000003 | Tara Oceans TARA_B110000003 (sample SAMEA4396424) | marine metagenome | biome: Westerlies Biome; feature: [SRF] surface water layer (ENVO:00010504); material: water (ENVO:00002006), including particulate matter (ENVO:01000060) such as... | depth 5 m
AAATTATTCCTTTCATTTTATAAATATAAAGTATTCTACTATATTGTTAATTAATAGTAGCTGGTAATCAATAACTGTAAACAGAAAATTGAGTACATTCCCTTGTCTTTTAAAAAAAATCGATAAAACTTACTTAAAATAAGAATTTCAACTATTTTATTTTTAAATAAATAACGTTTATTTAAACTAAGAATATTGTTAAATTTTAGTCATTATTTTATTATTTACTAAATAATCATGTCTTTCTGATGTTGTAATATTATTCTGAGTAAAATAAAAATTCATCTTCATTTGGATTAATAAACTCATGCTCCAAGGTTTTTTCTAATCCCTCTTTAAGCGAAAAGGGAGCGGTAAATACATTTTGAACTTTAGAGGCATCGAATTGAGTTGTGGCACAAAATTTTTTAACTCTAACAGAACTTATTGGTGATTTTTTTTTAGAAATTAAAGACAATAAATCAAACCCATACCCACCAATTATACCAAGCCAATATGGAATTATTAGTTTAGACAATTTAATGTTCATTTTTTTTTCAATAGTTTGAGTGAGATCAGTCATTGAAAAATCTGGTTTATCTACATAATTATAAACTTGATATCCATCTTCAGCTTTTTCTAATCTATCTTTGATTAAAGCAACAATATTACCGACATAAGCCATAGACTTTTTGTTTTGTCCTTTACCTATCATTAAAAAATTACCAGAACTGATTTGTTTTAGTAAATTATAAACATTACCTCTGTTTCTTTCCCCAAAAACAACAGTTGGTCTAATTATAGTAATTGATTTATTTGAGGGATCAGCTTCATACCATTTTTTTATAATCTTTTCAGCTTCCCATTTACTTTTTCCATAATGATTAAAAGGATCAACATTGTGAGATTCATTCGGATTTTTTTTATTTAACCCATAAACAGCAACTGAACTAGTGAAAATTAAATTTTTAATTCCAGCTTTATCCATCGAGTCTAAAACATTTTGGGTTCCTTTGACATTAACTTCATAATAAAGTGAAGTAGGAGAAACATCGTCTCGATGCTCTGCAGCAAGGAGAACAATAAAATCAATATTTGAATTAAAGATCAATTTTTTTTTGTTTCTAATGTCAATTATTTTAGTCTTACTCTGAAAAAAAGGGCTTGGATTTTTATCAATGTTAATTACTTCATTACTAGAAAGTTCCTGCATTAAAAATGACCCTATAAATCCAGAACCACCAATTACAGTAATATTCATTTTAAATTTAGTTTTGATAATAAAAATTCTTGTAATTTATAAATTGGTTTTAAGAATAAACCGAAAATTAACAAAGGATTAGTTTTTAAGATAAATTTAAATATCCTAATATTAGCTTTTGAAACAGCCCTTATATTTGAAGAAGAATTACCGCCCAATTTCATTTGAACAAAAACGTCAGGAATAACATCCTGAATAATTAAACTACTTTTACTGACTGTGCATTTATAAAAAAACTCATAATCTGCGTTTACCTTATTTTCAGTATTAAAATATCCCAATTCTTTGTATATTTCTGGTGAACAAATAAGTCCAAAGTGAGCATGCTGAACACCAAAAGCGTATCTAAGTAAAGATAATTTCCTAGCTTTCCAAAATCTAAGAGGTTTCCATTTTGAGTCAGTATACTCAATATCATATTGAATAAAATTAATTCCTTGCTTAAATTTAGACAGTAACAAGAAATAATCTAGAAAAAAAACACGATCGTCACTCCCTAAAGTAGCGATTAAATCACCTGAAGTATTTTTTAAACCACGATTTATTCCATCAAAAATTCCATGATCATTTTCAACAATAAGCTTATCATTTGCAGAAATTAAATTTTCAATTTTGTTTAATAATTGTTTATCAGACCCACCGTCTTGAACAATGATTTCGATTGCATTTTTAGGTGCTTTAATTTTTTTAATAGACTCAATGGTCTCTAATATTCTTTCATCTTGAAATGAAGGAATTACAAAACTAAGTTTCACTTTTTAGATTTATTATATTGATCGTTAATCCAACCAAAAGTTTTAGTCATTCCTTCTTTAAGAGTCAAAGAAGACTCCCAGTTCATTTTATCTTTAAATAATTGGTTGTGTGAATTTCTTCCTTTAACACCAAGAGGGCATGAAAAACCATATTTATCAATAAATTCTTGACCTTCTATATTATTTATTTTAATATCTTTTTCTGAAAGATCAATAGCAATTTGAGCAAGTTGATTGATTGAAACCATTTCTTCAGAACCAATATTTACGGGTCCTAGAAATTTATCTTGACGCATTAGTCTAATAGTTGCTTCAACACATTCATCAACATACATAAATGATCTAGTTTGTAAACCATTCCCCCAAACTTCAATAGCATCAGTAGCTTCACAAACTTTTCGAATCATAGCAGCTGGAGCTTTTTCTTTACCACCAGTCCAAGTTCCTTGAGGACCAAAAATATTGTGATATCTAGCTATTCTAACATTTAAATTATAGTTACGATTAAAAGCTAAAAAAACTCTTTCACTAAATAATTTTTCCCATCCATATTCAGAGTCAGGATTAGCAGGATAAGCAGAAGATTCTTCACAATTTGGGTTATCAGGATCTAACTGATTGTGCTCAGGATACATACATGCAGAAGAAGAATAAAAAATTCTTTTAACATTTGCAATAGTAGCATAATGGGCGACATTCAGGTTAACTAGTGCAGAATTATGCATTACATTAGCATCATTTTCTCCAGTAAATATATATCCTGCACCACCCATATCAGCTGCAAGTTGATATACTTCATCGAAAGATTGATCTAAAACTGATTTTGTAACTTTAGGATCTCTTAAATCTCCTGAAATATATTCATCACATATATCATTGTGATTCCAAAATTCATGTTTTTCTTCAACGTCTACAACTCTTACCCAATAACCTTCATCCTTTAATCTTTTAGCTAAATGCCCTCCAATAAAACCACCTCCACCACACACTAATGCTGTTAAACTTTTTTTGTTTTTTTTCATATAAAAAATTATTGGTTAAAGATATATAAATTTAAAATTATTACAATACAAACTACTTGTATTTTTTCTGGAAATTAGAGCTTGATAGAATACAAAACCATGCGACAATATTAAAAAAACCTGCCCCATATGACAAGAAAATTAATGACGAAAAATATAAAATTAAATACAAATATTTATGTGAATTGTCTGTATTTCTAAAGTTTCTATAAAAAACTTTACTGATATAAAAAGAAAGCAACAAAAAAAGAATTATTCCTAAATCTATCATAGCCTTTGGAGAGCCAGTACCCCCAAAAGAATATATATCATTAACTACCATGTTTGTATTTTCAAAATATCCTATACCCATTGGAAAAAAAGATGTCCAACCAGATTCCATAATATGCTGAACAGCTAATGAAAAGGGATATAATCTTGTATATAATGATGAGCCTTGATGACTAAAAGAAGTTACATTTCTCATAGCTAAAAGGTTTAAAAAATCCAGTAATTCTAAAAAAAATCCAATAGCTACAGGAGACATAATAATTAAAAAAACACTTATATAAGAGAAGTGTTTATTAACGAAAAAACGTTTAAATATAAGTACAAATAAAAAAGCTAGGATATATAAATAAAAAACATTGCTCTTTGCAAAGTACATTAGTAAAAAAGCTATCAATAATCCTATTTTAATATTTTTACTATTGTATACCCAACTGATAAAAAATAAAGATGTAGAAAAAATAAAATTAAATAGTTCAAAATGTAGCCCTGCAAATCTATTTTCAGAACCATCATAAAAAACAAATTCTTCGTATGGAAAAATAAAATATAATGGTAAAGAAATAAATAATGAAAATAAAAAAACTTTATAATATTTTGACAAGAAATCATTGAAGACTAAATCATTGTTTTTTATAAAATCAATAAGAAGAATAAATATTGAAATTTTAAAAATATTAGATAGAGCATCAAAAAGTTTTATATTATTAAAAAAAAGATTAATTAATGTTGCCAATATCAATACCAAAAAAACAATACCTATAGGGTTTAAAAAAAATTTACTTTTAAAATTTTGAATGAAGTTAATTATTAAAAAAAACATCAATAAAAAAATAGTAAATACACTAAACCCGTCTTCAATACCAATAAGTTTAGTAACATTTCCAAAGGGCAAAGTTATTAGCATTAAAAATGAAATTATTTTAGCACTATTAATTTTCATTAAAATTAATTTTAGAAATAAAAAAATAATATATAGCTTTTAAAAATAACTTTGGAGATAAAAAAAGTGAAAATAAATTCTTAAATGAATGTTTTTGCAAAAAGTCACTATATTTTATAATTGATGGATTAATTTTATCATTTTTAAAGTATATACTTAACACTTCTACCATATTATTTATTCTTTTACCCAATCTTTTAACTTTTTTAGAATTTCCAAAAAAAGAATCTCCGTAGTAATTTGATTCATGTTGTCTGTAATAATACAAACACTTATCTACTTTATTGATTTTTTTAGCAGATCTCTGAATTAATTGATTAATGTATAAGTCTTCAAACAGACACTTGTCTAAACCTTTAAGATCTTTAAATAATGATGTTTTTGCAAAAAACATAGCTTTAGGTATTGAACGCAACTCATATTTCCACGATTTTGGATTACTAGCCAGTGATTTTGAAAGATGAATAATTTTTTGTTTTGATTTATTAGTCCTGATATAATCATGATAAAATGCATCACAATTAAAATCTTCTTTTACTAAGGAATTAAATGAAACATAATCATCACCATCTAAAAATTTTATCCATTTTCCAGAAGCTAACTCAATTCCTGTTTTAGTACCTAAAACTTTACCATGACCTTTGTTCGTAAATAAACTAACTTTTTTATTTTTCGATACTAATTTTGATAAAAGTTCGTAAGTGCCATCATCAGAATGATCATCAATAAATATTAAATTCCAATCTAAAAAAATTGGTGTTGATTTAGTAATAGAATCATAAAGGTGATGAACGTAATTAATTTCATTTTTAACACAACTTATAAAAGAAATTGAAATCTTTTTCATTTGAAAAATTATAAAAACTAGTTTTTAATGATATAAAAACACACTAAATATATTAAGTTCTATATTACTATATCATTCCAATTAATAAATTTTGGATCACTTATATTATGGTATGTAATAATTATTTCACATTTATCAATTAATTCATCAAATTTATTACAAATATGAAATTCCGGATATAATTGAAGATTTCTTAAATACATATCATACACAAAAACCATGTTTTCTTTAGCTAATATTTTGGCTATATCTATAATTGGTGAGTTCCTAAGATCACCTGTACCTGGTTTAAATTCTAAACCATAAAACCCTATTTTTTTAAATGAAAGTTTAGAAATAGCATTAGCATATATAGTTTTAACTTTATCATTTCTCTCAATAACTTTGTCAAATAAATTCGATTTATTGTTGTTATCTAGAATAGCTTTAGCCAAGGCTTTCGTGTCTTTTGGCAAACAAGGTCCCCCAAATGGAAGGCCAGGTTTTAAATAAGCAGATGAAATATTAAGTTTAGTATCTGTAGAAAATATTTCCATAACTCTATTAATATTAATTTCTTTATTCCACTTTAAATTTCTTAGTTCATTTGTGAAAGTAACTTTTAATGCATGAAAAGCATTACACGCTATTTTTACAGTTATAGCTTCTTTAGTTGAACAAACTTCTGGAGATGAGATTTTTTCTGAAAGAACATCGTAAATTTTAGTTTTTTTAACACCTTCTCCTCCTAAAACCATTAATGGAGGATCAAAAAAATCGTCCCAACATTTTCCCTCTCTCAAGAATTCAGGAAATGAAAAGATATTTGAATTATTGGTTTTCAAAGAAGCAAAGATTTGAGGATCATCTATCGTAGACCTGATCCAAATATTTTTAATATTTAAATTATCCAATTCACTAAGCACTAAATCAACAATAGATAAGTCTAATCCTCCATCAAAACCGTCTGTTGGAACACATATAAAAACATCTTCAAAATTCAATAGAGAGTTTAAATCATTATTAAAATTCATGTCCTTATAATTCTGTAAAAGATAATTAGACAACTTTTTATCCTCAATGTGTAATTTACCCTCTTTAAGTTTATTCACGGTATCAATATTCTTATCAACTCCTACCATTTTTTTACCTAAGGCATGAAAACACAACAATGATGTAATACCAACATAACCTAAACCTACAACTCCAATCATATATATTATTTTAAAATAAAATTTTATAAATTAATTCATAAACTTTTTGGTCTATTTCTGACCATTTTTTTAATACATTATTATTTGAAATTTCTTTAGAAATTTCACTCCACATATTTAAACATCCTTTATCAGTCTCATTTATTTTGCTGAAAGCAATATTTCCAGAAATTTCAGCAAAATCTTTAATTAACAGAAAATGATCTGCAATATTAACCCAAACTGCTTCTTTTTTCCAGAAAGGGGATTTTGTTGTGTTATAAAAAATATTAGATTTTGAACCATTATCATGTATTAAAACAAGCTGTAATTCTTCGGATTTCTGAGCATCTATATCATTATCAATAATAATTTTTTTAAATTCCTTCACCGACCCATTTAAATAAATAGCTAAATCCAAATGATGACACATTTCACCAATTAACCTTCCGCCACTGTAAAAAATAGAGCTTTCAGTATTCATTTTAGGAACATTAAAATGACAATTTAAAATTGCATTACTAGGGTTTTTATCAATTACAGTTTTAAGCTCTTGAGTATAACTTGAAAACCTTCGGTTCATTAAACATAATGCTTTACAAGAATTTTTTAAATAATCTAAACAATCTTTTTTAATAGTAACCAATGGCTTATCCACAAAGATATATTTGTAATGTTGTGATTCTTTAACATTGTTCCAATGCTCAATGTGTGGTGTGGAAATTATAACACTGTTAGTCGGTTTTAAACTCTTGTGATCAGTTATTCGTTTGGGAGATCTAGTTTTTATAATATTGATTTTAATACCCAACTTATCCAAAGAAGGCTTATGACTATCTCTAAAAAATGCAGAATCTCCAATTAAATCAAATCCTTGAAAATCATGATTCTTAAAATTAGGATCTTTAATATTATCTAGTTTAATATTTTTAATTAAATTTTTATCGTTCTCAAACCAAATGAATTTAAACCCAAGGTTTCTTTTCTTTAATGCTTGATCTAAATCATACATATTGTCTCTAATATGAAGAGTATCAATAAATTTTGTCGATAAGACTTTGTTTTTTATCAAGTTCAATGACTTTGAAACTATTTCGTGAATTGGATATCCACTATCAATTTTTACTAAATCATGTTTGCCTAATTGCTCATACTCAAACTCACCTCTACCTGAGCCATAAGAGTATGCCGTTACAAATTTTAGTCTTTTTGAATAAAAAATAGATCTTGACAGATTCAAATCACCAGCACCAACTAATACAACAGTCGAAGATGGCTTAATCGAAAAAAGCACCTCTTCCCACATTAAATTAGACAGGCTAGGAAGAGTAGTAATTAAAGCATCATAGTTAGATTCATAAAACTTACAATCCTCTATTTTTAAAAAATTTTCTGCTCCGTGCTCTAAACTTAAGTTTTTAAGTTCATCTCTAATTTCTATTACACTTGGGTTATGACCCATTGATTTTAAGATTTGAACAATAAATTGACCTAATAGTCCACCACCTAAAACAAGAATTTTAGAAAATGGTTTAAAATTTCCTGAAAGAACAGAGTTTAAAGCTATCGATACAAGAGCTACTGCTCCATAATCAGAGTTATTTTCACATGGAAAGATCAATCCCTGAGGAACAACCGCAATTGAGCCATGATTTGCTTTTTCTCCTAAACCTACAACAAACTGTTCTTTTCTAACGTGGTTAACGTTTTCTCCTGTTTCTAAAACTTGACCAAAAATAGAATAACCACTAGCTGAGGAAGCAGTTTGTTGATTTTTTATTTTTTTTAGAAGAGTTTTGAAATCTTTTTTTTGTAATAAATCCACTACTTGCTTTCTAAAAGTTACAGCCTTAGTAAAAAAAGAAGCCTTTAATTTATTTGCTGAGGCTTCTTCTGTTCCAGGGGAATAAAAAGAAGATATAACTCTAACTAAAACGTCATTGATACCAATCTGAGGAGTATCTATATCTGATATTCCAAATCCGTTTTTTGTTGCAAATATTTTTTTCTCAGCCATAATAACAGTCTAAATAAATTAATCTACAAATATATACAATGTATCAGTTATAAATATCAAATTTTCTTTCGCATTTTAGTAATTCAAAATAGCTATTTTCATTACTGTCTAACAAATCACAATTCAAATTAAAATTTAAAAAAATACATTCTTCTTTCGTACCATAATCAGGAAAATAGTTTCCGGTTTCTGTATAAACATCCATTTTATAATTAGACTCAAAATAACATAGGTTATCTATTAAAACAATAGTCTTGGGCGAATTTATAGTTTCTGGCAGTTGATTAATATAAATTTTAGATTTTTTATTTAAACAAAACTTCCAATAAATATTATCATTAAAAAATTTGTTGATTTCAATCGAGTCAATAAAAATATCATTTATTAAATCTATTTTTCTACACAACTCCATCCTATTATGTTTTGAAATTAAAGAAATAAAATTCTCGTTTTTATTAATATAACTAGATTTATTTGGAATTCTTACAAACTTACTTTTGAACAACATTTCAGAATTACTCTGTGTATAGGGGAAATTGTGATAAGTATTTTTACAAAAAAATGGCTCAACAGAATATGTTGAAATACCAACGTCTAGAATCGAATCAACTCCATTAGAAATACAAAACATACCAAAATCATCATGGATATGACCCTCTGTTCCAAAGTCAGTCCAATTTTGCTTTCTAAAAAACACATATTTCGATTTATTATGTTTTATGTATAATTTAGAGTTATTAATCTCAAAAATTTGAGAATTTTTTTCAGCAGAACTTTTAAAACTATTGTTAAATATGATAGTTCCGTCCCTATCGCCAAAATTTAATTTTTCAAAAACATTTTGATGTATTGAGATTTCATCTAATAATTTATCAAAAGAAACAGAAAAAGAACAATTAGAATTAGAATTAGAATTAAAAAAACTCCTTGTTTTTAACAGAGCGTCTATAACTCCAAAATGATAAAAAGAAGAGCCTTCATCAAAAAATAAATTATCAATCATTCTTTTTTTTACAAACTTTTCAACCTCGACAAAATTTACTTTTTTATTAAAGAAAAAATTATAAAACTGTAAAAAAATTAAATTGTAGAACCTATGATTGTTACTTTCATCAGTGAATTTGAAGCCAGATCTTTTGATATATAAATCAGGGCATAAAATAGTATGGCTTTTACATATTCTTAAATACATATCAAAAAAAGATTTATTTTTTTGATATGTCAATTTATCTTTAGAAATTATGTTTATAAGATTAATTCCTCTAATTGAGGTTTCCATAGAATTTTCAAAGCAAATTTTACCATAATTGACAGAGCGGTTAATACTCTCCGAAAAGTTTTCTAAGTTCCACTTAGATTTATCGTTAAATCTAAATAAGCCCCATAAAGTTCTTTTATCCTCATTTTTTTTTAATTCAATTTTTTGAAATATTTTGAAATATTTTGAAAAAAAATAAAACATTAAAAAACCTATTAAAGATTCAGGTCTAATTTTTAATAATTTTTCAATAATTCTGTAAAACAAAAACAAAACCATTAAATCAAATTATTTAATATTTCTTTTGGTTTGGATAAATTTAAATACTGTGCTTTATCTCCATAAAAGCTTTTGTTTACATCACTATCGTTCATATAACATTCTAATCCTAGCGCAATAGCTTCTCTGGGTGCAAATAAAAGAGTTTTTGTACGACTAGTTAAACTAACAGCTTTTTTACTTTTTCTCAAAACATTTATATACTCATCGTATGAAAGGTATGGTTGAAAGAAAAATTCAGACTCATAATTCATCTCTACTTTTTTAAAATCACCCGTAATTTTAGACTTAATGCCTTTTGATTTTAGCTCGTTACAGAGATTTAAAATTAAATCTAAAGGTTCATCTGCATTTAATGAACATAAAAACAAAATATCAATTTCTTTTTTAACTGTGTCTCTAAAATTAAATTTTGGATATGGTGTTTTTAATACAAAAAATTTAAAAAAAATTGGTTTAATAAAGTCGTTATGAATTACAATCTTTATTCTTAAAATTTTATTTAAAAAAATAAGATAAAGTCTATTAAAAAAAAATCTTAAAAAGTGTCCCTTTTCATTCTCTAAGGCACTATTATGACAATCTAAAACAATGTTGTTTTTGTTTTTTAAGTTAAAAATTATTATCCAAAAATTTAAAAATATATTGCCACCATATTCAATCATAATTTTTGATTTAATTGGTAAAACATTTTTTCTATTATTAATTAATTTATATGGTAATAGTCCAATTGATTTAAATAAAGATATATTAAAGACAAAATCAATCAGTTCAAGATTATAATGTGCTGGCAAAATTCTTGATCTTGGACTGTTATGAATTTTAATGTAATATTTAATTTTATTAATATTCATTTAATTTGAAGAGTTTTTATAAATATAATTTATGAGATTTTTTCATTTATAAATATTAAAGCTTAATAAATTATTTTTTAATAAGAGAAACGTATTTTTTTGTATATATATTGCTTAGCCTATATGAATCTAATCTTTTCAAAAAATAGTTATTTTTTGAATCATGTCTTTCATCTAAGTAATTTAACACCCTAAAAGCTTCACTTGAAACATAATCTGTTTTATAATCTTTTGAAGATTTGATTATATCATCACATAACATGTAACCACCTTTCTTTAATAAGTAAAAAGATTGACATATATCCCATGCTATTTCAGGGTATAGATGACCACCATCAATCCAAATAATATCAAATTTCTTTTGGTCTTTTAAGCTGTCTAGAAGAAACAACGTATTAGTACTAATTAATGAAATATTATTTGATTTAATATTTTCTTTTTGAATCTTGACGTATTTGCTGAAAGCATCAGAATTTTTCCGGTCATAAGAGTTCCTTAATATTGGATCATCATAAGGAAGGTCAACTGTTGTTATATTAGCTTTAGGAAATAGATTTGAGAGAATTTTAGTAAAGTTACCAGTATAGGTTCCAATTTCTAATATTTCTAAATTATCATTCTTATTAGAAATACTTAAAGCACTAAATAGTTTCCAGTGAACACTATCATTATTTGCATCATATTTTTTTAAATTCAATGATTCAAGAACAGAATTTAATTTATCTACAGCTTTATTAGCATCTAAGCCTAGAGAAAGCATTTTAGAATTTTCTGTTTTTAAAATTAATTCATAATTATAATTAAAAGTCTTGTACTTGTAGTATACCAGTTTATTTATAACTTTTTTAAAAATTTTATTTATCATATTTAATCATTTTTTTTAATTTATTTAATTCAAAAATATTCAATGCTAAACATAAAACTGAAATAACTAGCAAACTTAGAGCAAATCTAAAGAATACATGAACCTCAGGATTGTGTAGTTTTAAAAATACATCCGTTAATACCATTAATATTGCTATAAAAAAAACTTTAATTAATTTAGAAATATCTATTTCAAATCTAAGTAAACTTCTAGATTTAATTATACTAAAACACATTACAATTGAGTAAGAAATTAAAGTAGATATAGCAGCTCCTTCAATACTTAGTATAGGAATCAAAATAAAGTTTAAAATAATATTAATAGTTAATACAATAATCCAAATAACGCTTAAAAATTTAACGTTTTTAGTTAATAAAAATGGATATGAAAAAATTGTACTAATCCCTAAAAATAAATGAGCAAAAGAAACTATTATTGTTGTCATTGCTCCTCTTTCAGCTATATCTTTATTAGTCAATATTAATAGTACGTCTTCTGAAAACAGAATAGCTCCAAAACAGAAAATAATAGAAAAACTTAAAAAAAGAGATAAAGATTCTCTTAAATGGACTTTAACTTCCTGAATTTTCCCTTGATCAAATAGTTTAGATAAGGCTATTAATAAAATATATGAGATAATTCCACTAAAAATTCGAGGGATAGTACCTATTTGATATGACGCTGTATAAATTCCTAAAAAAAAACCTCCAATCAATCCAGTCATAATAAATCTATCTGAAAGATTAATATACCAAAACCCTATACTAGATACCAAAGTGTGTTTTCCATAATGAAAATATTTAGTGATAATTGCAAAATCAAATGTCTTGAAAGAAATAATATCTCTCATTTTATACGACAGAATTAAAATATTAATTAGTTTAAATAAAATAAAAACTATAAATAAAGTTTCTATATTTTTAGAAAAAAGAAAAAATATTATATACAGAAAAAAAGTTCCATACCCATTCCACAAGTTATAAATTGAGGCAATTAAAATTTTTCTTTTAATTCTTAAGGATCTTGTTAGAATTGGCTCAAATGAACAAACAAAAATAAATAAAGACAAAAGATTTACTAAAAGTATTTTATCTTCAAAAAAAGTATTAGATATCGATTTTGAAAACAACAAGACAAAAACTGATAGAATTAATGTTGTTAAGAATTTAAAAAATGTTAAACTAGAGAACCCAGCCGCAAATTGTTCTTTATCATATGATGGTGCATAACGGCTAAATGCAGATGGTAAACCTAGACCTGTAAATGGCATTGTTAAATTATTCGTGGTAAAAATTAATCCCCATAAACCATAATCAATAACTGAAAGATTATTGGTCAAAACAGGTAAACTTAAAAAAGTTATTGGCACTAAAAGTATTCTTGCAATTGCATTAATAGAAGAATCTTTTATAGTGTCTGAATATGAACTCATTATGTTTTAATTATAAATCAACTTTATATTTAATTAAATAATATTTTCTAGTTGTGATAAATATTCAATAAAAATGATTTTATCACTTTTTGATTCATTTCTCTGTTTCATGCTTTCAATGTTTTCAATCAATCTTTTTTTAAATGTATTTTTCAAAGAGGATATAGAAATTAATTTTTTTTCATAATCAACTGACATACTTGATGATGTAAATCCAATTATTCCAACACATTTTTTTTGAGATGCAAATAATTGAGAAGGAGGTTCTGTTGGAAGAATTTTATATCCAATAATTTTTAAAATTAAAAATTTTAAAAAAGAAAAATGCCTAGGCTTAAATTTAAAAACTAAATTTATTTTTTTCTTTCTAAAAATAACTTGAATATTATAGTATAAAACAATTAATTTAAACCAAGAAATTTGTTTAGCTTTTACTAATTCTTTATCAATAAATAGATAGAATGGTTTATCGAGTATATAAGAGTTTATAGCCAGTTCATTGATTTGATTACTGTTTTTTACATTATAAGTTTTAATGTTCGGCCATATGTTTTTTAAATTCACCAAGCCTACCCCGCTCATAACAACTTTTTTTTCCTTAACAAAAGAGTTGTATTTTTTGTTCTCAATTAATCCGTTTGTTTTAGTTTGAATAAATTTCTGAAAAGAAGAGAAATTTATATTTTGATCACTTGAAATATCATACCTTTTTTCAGCATATGCAATGTACTGCTCCAATACTTCAAAGCTTATTTTTTTTAAATATAATGCCCCAACATCAACCCAATTAGCATAAGTAATTATTAATGTATTAGTTGTTAAAACTGGTATTCTATACCAAATATATTGAGTATAAAGTTTCCTGATAGGCCTGAACAAACTTTTTCTATATACAATTGCATTTCCCACTAAAAAAATTGTTACATTTTTTATGTTTAAGCGTTTTAAAAATTTATATACACTTCGGTCAAGGGAAACAATTACAGCAATATTCGATTTTTCTTCATACAGTTTGTTCGTAAGAAAAGTCAAGTTTGGGTAGCTTTGAATTATGTATATTTTATCAAAATTCATGAGATAATTTAATTTTAAATTTTTTTACAGGAACTATAAAAAATTTACTCAAGTTTTTGAAAATTTAAAAAGTTGATTAATAATTTTATCCGGCTTCTCATATAGTAAACTAGTAATTCCACTTAAAATTGGAAATTGATTATCACGATACATTATTAATTTTTTAATAGAATAAATTGAATTAACGCCTTCAACAGTGATTTTTTGTTTATTTGCTTCATCAATTCCTTTTTCAAATGAATTATTTTTTGCAATTAAAATTCCTAGCTTTCTATTTCTACTATTTCCTAAACAACTCATCCACAAATCATTTCCCCAACACTGCGAATCCATATTAAAGGTATCTTTTTCACCTCCTAAGAAATTGACAACTAAGTTTTCAACTTCACCACTAGCTCTAGAAATTAAATGCGTTTCTGAACCAAAAGAATAATTTAATCCATGAACAATTCCTGCTAATATTGCGATAACATTTTTAAAAGCTGCAGCATATTCAACCCCTATAACATCTGAACTTAAATAAACTTTTAAATTTTCGTTAGAAAAGATATCTTTTAATATTGATTGGGTTTTCTTTTTTTTGAATGCTATAGTAATTCCAAGTGGTTCTTGCTTAAATAAATCGTTAGCAATCGTCCCTCCAGCTAACATGCCATATTCGTAATCTGAACTTTTTAAATTATCAGAAAAAATAGAACTTATAATTTTTCTTGAAGATTTACAAATAGCTTTTGCAGTATTTAAAATTATTAATTTCTTATTAGAATGGTTTTTTATTTGAATCGAAACATCATTTATAGCCTCAGAAGTAACACATAATATTAAAACATCAACTTTTTTAATTAATTCTATTGCACTTAAACATATATTAACATTATTGTTAAGGACATAATCAGTATGAAGATATGGATGTTTCTTGTGATCTTGAATTGAATTTAAAACATTAATATTTCTATCAAAACAATATAATTTATTTTTAAGTTTTTTATTAGATAAATGCTTTAATATTGCAAAACCAAAATTTCCAATTCCATAAATTCCTATATTTAAATTTGACATTCTAGGATTTTATTAGTTTAATCAAATCCTTTACAGAATTTACGATTAAGTTTGGAGTGGAATTATATTTTTCAATATCTAACCTATCAGACTCTCCGCTAAGTACACAAATAAAATCCATTCCACTTCCAATAGCTAATTCAAAGTCTGTGTTTAATCTATCTCCAATAAAGACACAATCATCAATAGAAATCTTTTTTTCAAAAAGATTTCTAAGCATTAATTTATTTGGCTTTCCAAAAACAGTTGGTGAGACATTATTTGAGGTTTTAAATAGACTTATAAGCGATCCTACATCAGGAATTGGTCCATTCTCGGTTGGACAAAATTTATCACCATGAGTAGCATAATATGGTAATCCTTTGTTTAAAAATTTTGATGCTTCTTCTAATTTCTTATAGGTAAGTTCAGTATCGTAAGCTAAAAGAACAAATTCTGGATTAATTTCGTTATGAACCAGATTATTTTCAAATAAAACTTGTTTGAAAGATTCATTCCCAATTATGTAACCAGAGGATAATCCCATTTCAAGCAAAGAGGAAATAGTAGCATCTGTTGAAAGTATAATTTGATTTTCGTCAATAAAAATTCCCATTGAATTTAGTTTTTCAACATAAGCACTCTTATTTTTGGAAGAATTATTTGAAACAAAGTGTGAATTTAAATTAAGTGAATTTAGTAAATCAATAAAATCAGAAGCGCCATCAATTTTGGTGTTACCAACATATAAAGTTCCATCAAGATCAAATATGAAATGTTTTTTATTTTTCAATTTTAAAGATGAAAACAAACTGTCCGCAGCAATTAAATCTTCTAAATTATCGATTTCAAACCATCTCTCAGTATTATCCAAATAAAATGGAAAGGTTTTCATTTTCTTTTCCGTTATGATTTTTTGAATTGCTAATTCTGTCCACTGATTTTTATCTACTTTAATAATTGTAGAAATTTCATCCATTAAAGAAGTAATTCCTGATTGAACAAAACAATACAAATCAATAGAGCAAGCGTGTGAATCTTCAACTGTAATCTTTTTAGAAATATCTGTAATTTCTGACTGAGAATTAATTGAAATCTTCATAGATTCATAATTATATTGGCTAGAATCACATGCAATTATATTTTGTTTTTCATTCACCATTTTTAATACTATGGATTCATCAAAAACAACGTCTGCATTTGAAATAAAAACCTTTTCAGAATTTATAACATACTCTTTACAAAGCCATAAAGAATACATATTATTAGTAGTGTCAAAATTTATATTATTAATGAACTTTATATTTTTACTATAATTGATTTTAATATAATTTTCTAACTCTACACTTTTATAACCAGTAACAATTAAGACTTCAGAAATTCCAGCATTTAAGTAAGCATCTATTTGATACTTGATGATTGGTTTTCCGTTAACTTTAATTAATGATTTAGGCTTATCTTTAGTTAAATCACCAAGTCTAGAACCAAGTCCTGCTGCTAATATTATTGCTTTCATTTAATTATTTTTTGAAGTTTGATAGCCACTCTATATGAGATATTTTTTCCCAAGCTAAATCAAAAACTTTTTCGGGATTATTCTTTCCTGAGTTAATAATTAACCAAGGATTTAAAGGTTTTTTAAAAACTCTATCAATTCCAATTACTGAACTTGTTTTACCTTTTTTTAAGGAATTGTACAAATCTTTGTTATCTCTTTTAACACATAAATCAATATCACAGTCTAAGAATATTTCTACGTAATCTTTAATTTCAATTTTCCATTGATCTCGTATTTCAAGAGGTTGACCTACAATTGGAATAATTGGCAAAATACCTTGTGAACTTACCCAATTTATAATCCTTGTTAAATGTTTAGATCTAGATGCTCTGTCCTCAGGCTCATGACCTTTAAAAGGATATAATATTGATGATGCATACATTTCAGTACCATCTAATAATAGAGGATTAAAGTTTTCACTTTTTAATTTATCTATTAATTTGTAGGCAAGTGTTGTTTTTCCAGCAGATGAAAGGCCAGTAATAAAAATAGCCGGATTTAGTTTTTTCATATATAATTAATTAATTCTTTTTCCTTTGTAAAAATCAGGTTCTTTTAAATATTCTGAAAAATCAGCATATTTTTTTACTCTAAAATCTTTTGGAATGTCCTTTATTCTAAAAATACTATTAGAGCGCTTTTCATAAATCTCACAACATTTTAGAAAAATATTAAAGTATTTAGATGAGCTATGTTGTTTTATTGCATGAAATTTAGAGTTGAAATCATTATAATTAATTTCTCTTGGTAACCTCTGATTTAAACACATTTCAATTGTTTTTTCAGAAAATTCTGTTCCAATAAATTCTGATATTTCTTTTAATTGTGTTAGCGGATCACATGTAAAATTTTCAAAATATACCCAGTGAAATTTTGTTTGTTCATTATCGCCTAAATTATCCTTTTCTTCAAAATATTTAATATATAAATCTGAAATTGTCTTAATTACCCTTTCAAGAGGTGATATCTTTTTATATTCTTCAAACCAATTTAACGCATAACCTGGGATTGGACATTCGTCATCGCCATAAGTTTGATGAACAAACCTTTTGTCCCTACCATACCTTTCTCCTCTCTTAGTTCGGTGCCAAGAAAATATTATATCTACAGGGTGTCTCAAGACAATAACTACTTTTAAATTTTCAAATGCTTTTAAAAAAATTTCCTTGTTCAACAATAGTTCTTCGCAGCAATTAACAGTAATTGATTTATTTGACTCAATTTCTTCAAAAATTTCCAATGCCGTTTGAGAAGTATCTTTTCGTAACATTCTTTCTTTGTACATTTGAGGATCTCTTGAATTTAATACACTTGACCAGTCATGTATATTAGTGTTAAGATTTCTACCTAAATGATTATAATATAAAGAAAAATCAACTTCCTGAATTAGCTGATCAATTGCTGCTAATTTTTCTAGATATCCCATTGAATAGTAATTCATTATTGTATCAAAAATGAACCTGTTTTGAACATGTTCAGTTCTTTTCAAACTAGAAACTGCAACCGCAACTGCCGCTTTTCCTGCTCTTGAAATTCCATCAATAAAAACAGGAACTGGCGTGAATGATTTTCTTAATCTTAATTTCATTAAATCTTATTTTTATTTTTTAAAATTGCTTCCGCAAACAAAAGGTCTAAAGAAGATTTTATATTTAAGGAAGCCTCTTGATCGAAAATAACATGTCCAATTTTTGAACCAGTCAAATCAAAAGTTTTTAAATAATCTTTTAAATCTCTCAAAATTAAACCTTGTATTTTAACGTAATTTTGTTCACTTTCTAATTTTAGCTGTACATTTTCTTTTTGTAATGGCACCATCCCTTTTCCGTTATGTTTATATAAAAGTTGGTCTGTCTCCCTTAATCCTAGAACGGTATCAACATCAAATATTTTTTTGATATTTATTGCTGAATCTATTAATTGAGATCTTTTAAATGGAGTTTCTATAGAAATCAGTAAAAA
>TARA_B110000003_G_scaffold117511_1_pt1 | contig 18578 bp, 13 predicted proteins | sample TARA_B110000003 | Tara Oceans TARA_B110000003 (sample SAMEA4396424) | marine metagenome | biome: Westerlies Biome; feature: [SRF] surface water layer (ENVO:00010504); material: water (ENVO:00002006), including particulate matter (ENVO:01000060) such as... | depth 5 m
TGCTGGAGCTTCCTCCGCTGCTGGAGCTTCCTCTGCTGCTGAAACTTCCTCTGCTGCTGGAGCAGCGGCAGCCGCGGCGGCATCTTCTTTCTGCTTTTCCACAGCAGCTTTGTCGCTCTTGCGTTCGTTCAAACCTTCTGCCACGGCTTCCACCACAGCATCCACAATCGCCACAATGGACTTGGTAGCATCGTCGTTTGCTGGAATCACAAAATCCACTTTCCTCGGGTCACTGTTGGTGTCCACCATCGCAAACACCGGGATGCCCAATTTCTTGGCCTCGGCCAAGGCAATGTGCTCCTTCATCACGTCCACAATGAAAATCGCTGCGGGGATGCGGGTCAAATCAGAAATGGACCCCAAGTTCTTTTCGAGCTTCGCGCGCTGACGACTCACTTGCAAGCGCTCCCGCTTGGACATGGTGGACAACGTTCCGTCCTTTTCCATTTTGTCAATGGTGCTCATTTTACGGACCGCTTTGCGAATGGTGGCAAAGTTGGTCAACATCCCACCAGACCAGCGCTCTGTGACGTAAGGCATGCCCACCGCTTTGACACGCTCGGCGACAGCCTCCTTGGCTTGTTTCTTGGTCGCCACAAACAAAATTTTCTTGCCGCTTTTGGCAATTTGCCTCATGGCCGCAGCTGCCTCATCGACTTTGACCACCGTTTTGTGGAGGTCAATGATGTGAATGCCCTTCTTCTCTGCGAAGATGTAGGGGGCCATGTGGGGGTTCCACTTTCGCTTGAGGTGGCCGTACTGTGAGCCGGCTTCAAGCAACTGATCGAAAGATACTCTTGACATGATGTTTACGTTCCTGGTTGAAGCAACATCGGGGTAGCTGCAGAACAGGTCCCAGACGTTTGGATGCTAAACGAATATTGAAATAAAATGAGGAGGTTTCTCCGAAGCGATCAACGCTTGGAGAACTGCTCCTTCTTGCGTGCTTTTTTCTGACCAAACTTCTTCCGTTCCACCATACGAGGGTCACGGGTAGTCAATCCTTGTGCCTTTAGAGCGGACTTCCACTCGGGGTTGATTTCAATCAACGCCTTCGACATGGCCAAGCGAATGGCTTCTGCCTGACCTGTGATGCCACCGCCAAAGACGTTGACGTTCACATCGTACTGGCCTTCGGTCTCCGTGATGGAGAAGGGCTGGTTGAGTTTGTACTGCAGGGTGCCGGTGGTGAAGTACTCCGCTGCAGGGCGCTTGTTCACGGTGACGGCTCCCTTTCCGGGCTTCAAGTAAATGCGGGCGACCGCGTTCTTGCGGCGGCCTGAAGTGTTGATGACGTCCATTAGGCGTTCAATTGAAATGGCTGAGGTTGCTGGGCTTCTTGCTTGTGGTCGGGTCCGACATACACGTGCAAATTGCGGAAGAGCTCACGTCCAAGCGTGTTTTTGGGAAGCATGCCTCTGACGGCATCTTCCAAAACAGCGAAGGGCTTGCGCTTCAATTGCTCTGCTGCTGTACGCGATCGCTGGCCACTGGGGTAGCCTGTGTATCGGATGTACTCCTTGGTTTCCATTTTGTTGCCGGTAAGCACAATCTTCTCCGCGTTCACCACCACCACATAGTCACCGCAATCGGCGTGGGGGGTGAAGTTGGTTTTGTGCTTGCCGCGAAGCAAGACAGCAATCTGTGTGGAGAGCCGGCCCAAAGTTTGACCTTCGGCATCGACCAACCACCACTTCTTGTCTGCGTTCTCCTTGTTGATGGAACGCGTTTTGTAGCTCAAAGTATCCACAGCGAACGGGTTGCGTTGTTGATTTTCCCCAAATTTTGGGGGTGCGAAGATAGGAAATGTTGTGGAGAACCCAAGCGTCTTGGTGGACAAAGTTTCGTTTGCCCCCTCATTTTCTTGCGATCAGTCGGATGCCCCCTTCGGAGGTTTTCTTTTTTTTAAGGCCCACTGCCACATCAAAAGCAAGGTGTGTTGCGCTGGTTGCCCCGCATCGCGAAGCGCAGATTGAAACTGGTACCCTGTAGTGATCTTCCTCCGCTTCTTCACTTTTTTGTCGATGGACAAACGGGCTCTGAACGACTCTGTCTCCCACCGACTGGTGCCCACGATCAGCGTTTGTGCACCCCAAAAAGTTTCACACGACGGGACGAGTTTCCAGCCTTGTGGCAAATCGTGCGTCCACTTGGCCTTGAGTCGCCATCGTGCGCGGTCCCAAGGACGCATATAATCTCCACCTTGTTGGTGGCGGAGTCGGAAAGCCAGCTCATGGTCGCCAACTTGCTTCTTCCATCGCGCCGCCAAAGCCCAGCGCCATCCTTGAGTCCACCCCCCCGAAGCAGGCCAATTCCATTGGGTGCGCCATTGCCCTTCCAAGGACAGCCCTGGCAAGGCTGCCCACCCTCGCCTCGCAGAAAGGTCGACTATGCCCTCGTTCCAGGTCCAAGATGATGCAGGGGTGCGCAGTTGGCCCTTGGCCGACCACGACCACTGCCGCGGCAACTTTTGGGATGTCTCTGCGACCATCCAGCTCTGTGCCCCTGCAGATGTTCCTGTGCAAAGAAGCCATGTGGCCAGAATCCAAGAAAAGAAACGGGGCACGGCGCAGTCAGATGTTGTCAAAAACGGTCAGGGTGTCCAACGTGACCGTTTGGGTTTTGGACTCAATGGTGACCGACTGTAGCACGACCATGTCGCGCGCAGGCACCACCCCAGAAGTATCCTTGCTGTAAGTATACACCGTGTAATCCCCGGGGCGCAACCAAGGGAACACATAGTTGCCTTGGTGGTTCGTCTCCACCTGATCATCGGGGCCAATGTTTCCACCGTAAATCAGAAAGACATCGTGGTCGGTGGCCGCGTAGGGCGCTGCAGCCGTCGATGGATTGGTCAGCACCAGGCGAGCCTCCTCTTGGATGTGCCCCACAATGCTGCCACGGCCTCCTTCGCCAGGCGTTTGAACACAGCCCCCTAGGCACAAAAATGTGCACAACGAAAGAACAAGACTTCGAGAATTCCACTTCATGGCCTCAAACTTACACCCTCCAAGGCGCTAACTTGCCGTTCCATGCATTCCAGCGACCAATTCTCTGCTCCTCAAGGCATCCCCGCGGGGGAAGGCCGTCTTGAAGTCGTCTGCGGCCCAATGTTCTCCGGGAAAACCGAGGAGCTGTTGCGGCGCATTCGACGTGCGCAAATCGCCAAGCTTCCCGTCGCCTTGTTCAAGCCTTCCACAGATACTCGGTACGACAAGGTGGAGGTGGTGAGCCACGATCAAAACGCCATGGCGTCGACCGTGGTTGCAGACAGCCAAGAATTGCTGAGACATGTGGAAGAGGCAAGCCAAAAGGTTCCAGGACGGTTGGAGGGGGTGGCCCTTGTGGCTGTCGACGAGGCACAGTTTTTTGACGAAGGCCTTCCCGACGTTTGCAACCTCCTGGCCAACCGTGGTTACAGGGTGGTGGTGGCGGGATTGGATTTGGACTACGAAGGGCGTCCTTTTGGGCCCATGCCACAGCTCTTGGCGCTGGCGGAGGAGGTGACCAAACTTCACGCGGTGTGCATGGAGACGGGACGTTCTGCTCATTTTTCTCACCGCGTCGCAGGCGGAGAAGACCAGGTCGAGCTTGGGGCCCAAGATCGCTACATCCCTTTGGCTCGGCATGCCTATGTCGCAGCCAATGAAACCACGTCTGCATGAATGGACGCGGATGGCCCGTCGACGCGTGGCGTCAATGGATGGACACATTCGCAGATGCGGTGACGCATTGGAAAGGCAGCCATGACGACTGGATCCTTCGGTTGTCCGCAGACAGCCGCAAGCTTCCCCTTCCTAAGCACTCCATTTTCTTCGCGCTCCATGGCCCTTGGCACGATGGGCATAACCATTTGAAGGAAGCCCACGCGGCTGGTGTTCGACGATTTGTGGTTAGCAATGCTCCCACACCAGAAGAAGATTGGTGCGCCACCTCGGACGTGGTGGTGGTGCCCGACGTGCTGTCCGTGATGCAATCCATGGCGCAGAGACAGCGCATGCAATTCAAAGGGCCTGTCATTGCGGTCACTGGCAGCAATGGGAAAACCGTCACAAAAGAATGGTTGGCCCAAATCATTCCATCTCACCTGGCGATCCACAGAAGTCCATTGAGCCACAACAGCCAACTCGGGGTGCCCTTGAGTCTGTGGTCGCTAGACGGACACCACGAATTGTCATTGATGGAGGCGGGGATCAGCAAGCCTGGAGAAATGGCCCATTTGGCTGCTTGCATCCAACCCACAGAAGGGGTCCTGACCCATTTGGGGGATGCCCATCTGGGAAACTTCCAAGACCGCGCCCATTTGGCAAGCGAAAAATGCCAACTCTTTGCCTCCTGCTCTCGTGTGTTCATGCCGGAAGCATTGCGGTCCCAAACACAAGACCACCTCCAGGCCAAAACCATCACTTGGTCGTTGAACGAACCCGACTCCAGCGCCGCTTTGAAAGTGAGCACCGTCGGGGACCAAGGAGGCTTTGAATGCTTCTTTCAGGGCCAATCGACGAGCCTGACGCTGCCTTTCTTGGACGAAGCCTCCATCCACAATGCCCTGACGGCTTGCCTGGTGGCCCTTCACCATGGCACGGCCCTTGGAGAATTGCCCGACGCTGTCGCCAAGCTCCATCGGGTGACCGGACGTCTTTCCAGCATCCCTCGACCGCAAGGAGGCACATTGCTTCAGGACGACTGCAGCCACGACCTCGGCTCGCTGGACGTGGCCTTGGGGGCGTTGGATGCCACTCCTGGGGACCAAATTCGGCTTGCGGTACTCAGCGATGTCGCCCAGTCAGGACTGCCTCCAAATGAGCGCCTCGAGCGCCTTGCCGAAATGGTGGGTCGATCGCGCTGCACCCATGTCTGGATGTGGGTGCCCAAGTGGTCCAGTGCATGGAAAGAACACTTTCAACGGGCACTCAGTGCCATAGAACCCAACAAAGAGGTGGCTTATTATGACGAAGCCAACGACCTTTTGCATGCGGCCTCCCGTTTGGGGCGTGGACACGTTTTGTGGAAGGTGGATTCCCACGAAAGGCAGGGCTCACTTGTGCATGCCTTTGCCCCCACGAGACACGTGACCACCCTCACACTCAATGCCTCGGCTTTGGTCGACAACCTTCGCCGCCTGAAGGCGCACGCAGGCGCGCGAGGCGTGGTGGCCGTTGTCAAAGGCTTGGGCTATGGCACCGACCCTGTGAAAGTGGGTCGCTTGCTCGAAGGCCAAGGAGTCGATTGGTTGGCTGTGGCGTATGCAGACGAAGGGGTCAGGTTGAGGGAAGCAGGCATCCGCTCTCGTGTGTTGGTGCTCAATCCCGATCCTGGAACCTTTGATACGCTCCATGCGCATCAGTTGGAACCCCAAATGGTGTCCCTTGCCCACCTGCGGTTGGGCAAGGTTTGGGCCAAAGAAAACAACGTGAATGGCTGGCCAGTGCACTTGAAACTCGACACGGGAATGCGTAGGCTAGGGTTGACCCCTGATGAGGATGAAGCCGCTGTCGACCTTTTGAAGGACAGCGCATTGAATTTGGTCACAGTCATGTCCCACCTCGCTGGTGCCGACGACCCAAGCCTCGACGCGACCACCAAAAACCAACTGGACAGTTTTCTATCCCGAACGGAGTCGCATTACCATGGAGTGCCTGCCCACATTTTGAATTCTGCAGGAACGACTAGGGTGAATGACCTGCTGGATTCCGACCCGCCATCGCTTCTCCGAGACTGGATAAGGGTGGGGTTGTCGATGTATGGATTGGGCACTGGCGCTTTGGACCTGGGCCTGACGCCCGTCCTGGAACTTCGGACGGTGGTGTCTCGTTTGGTGAGTGTGCCGCCCGGAGAGGGCTCGGGGTATGGCTGGACAGACGCTGCGGGGCATGCCCGAACGCTTGCTGTGCTCGCTGTGGGTTATGCCGACGGCTACCCGAGGAACCTTGGGAATGGACGCGGCCAGGTCCATTGGAAAGGACGGTTGTTGCCCACCGTAGGAAGGGTATGCATGGACATGATGACGGTGGATGCCACAGGCTTGGACATTCAAGCAGGCGACGAAGTCCTCCTTTGGGGAGAAGACTTGCGCCTCGAGGCATGCGCGGAGCAAGCCCACACCATCCCGTATGAGATGTTGACTAGGCTCGGTCCTCGCGTGCAGCGTGTCATGTTACGCTGACGCCTCGACCGACCGTCCTGCCCATTTGTAAGTGGTGCGCTCGATCCACCAATACATGACCGGGACGATGATCAAGGTCAAGAAGGTCGCAAAAGTCAACCCAAAGATGATGGCCCAGCTCATGGGTTTCCAAAACACGTTGTTGTCACCGCCCACATAGATGTTGGGGTCGTATTGCGTAAGCAGACCCACAAAATCGATGTTCAAACCGATGGCCAAAGGCAAAAGGCCCAGCACTGTGGTGATGGCCGTCAACAACACGGGTCGCAGACGCGTCTTTCCTCCTTCAATAATGGCGCGGTTCACCTCCTCAAAGGGAAGTTTGGTGGCTTCCATGGAGAATTCGTCCCCGCCCAGTCCCAACTCTTCGCGTTTTCTGGAACGCAGAAGATTGGTGTAATCAATCAACACAATGGCGTTGTTGACCACTACGCCAGCGAGCGAAATGATGCCAATCATGGTCATGATGATGACAAACTCCATTTGGAAGATGACCAAGCCCAACAACACACCAATCAAAGAGAACACCACGCTGAAGCCAATGATGAATGGTGTCGTGATACTGTTGAATTGGCTAACGATGATCAGGAAAATCAGGAACAACGCAATGAGAAGGGCTTTGCTGAGAAAAGCCATCTCCTTCGCCTGCTCCTCCTGCTGGCCTGTGAAGGCCCAGCGCACGTTGGAAGGCAAGGCAAGGCTCTCCTGCATGTCGGCCTCCATGTTGGCGATGATCTCCGTTGGGTTGGATCCCTCCAGCACATTGGAGGTGATGGTGATGACCCGTTCCATGTCCTTTCTCTTCACCGCGCTAAATGTGGTGGAGCGGCTTGCGGTGGCCACCGCGCTGATGGGGACCTCCTTGATCTGACCATCGCTTTGACTTCGGAAGATGACCTTCTGGTTCATCAAGGCATCGCTGCTGTGCCGGTACTCCTCTGCAAATCGGACATTGATAGGGTAGTCGTCTTCTCCAACCTTGTAGGTGCCGACCTCCCGGCCAAACAGCGCGGTGCGCAAGGTCAGACCGATGTCCCGGGTGCTCAAACCGTAGGTCCTCGCCTTCTCGCGGTCGATCTCCACCGGCATTTGAGGTTTGCGCTTGTCGACGTCAATCTTCAGCTCTTCGACTCCTGCGTATTGCTTTGTGCGCAGGTAAAGCAGAACATCCTCCGAGGCGGCAAGGAGCTCGTCGTAGTCGTCCCCCGTCAACTCCAAGTTGATGGGCGCGCCTTGTGGCGGACCATCTGAGTTTTTCGTCACAACCACCTCCGCGTCGGGGTAGCCCTTGAGTTCGTTTCGAATGGCACTCAAAACCTCTCCCGTAGCCAACCCTCGTCGGTCTTGGAACTTCACAAAGTTGACCACAATCCTCGCTTTGTGGGGAGTAGGACCCAACTGTGGCCCTTCGTTGGGGTCGCTTGTTCCGTTGCCCACAGTTCCAATGACAGAGTTCACGATGAAGCTTTCCTCTTCCCCTGTGTCAGGGTTGGGACGCTTGAACACGTCACGATTGAGCACCTCCATCACACGCATCTCAACGTCTTTGGCAACGTCATTGGTGCTCTCCAAATCCGTGCCAATGGGCTTGGAAACGAAAATGTTGAGGTATTGGGGTTCGTTGTCGGGGAAGAACAACACTTTGGGCGGCAGCACCCCCATCAACACGATGGACAGGAACAAGGTTCCGACAGTGCCAAAGAAGAAGGCCCAGGGACGCCGCCCTCCCAACACGTAGGTCAGAAAGCGCTCGTAGGCCGATTCCAAACGAGGCAAAAACCGGTTTTGGAACATTCTCGTCGCTGGATACAGGGCGTAAGTGTTCAGCATCGTCAAGACGCCAGACAGAACCAAAATGTTCCCAAACCCCGTGGCGCCGAGGGCCAAGAATGCCAATCCCACCGCCACCAAGACGGCTGAGACCACATGGGTTCGGCGACGGTTGATGCTTTCCTCGCCCACTCTCATCAGCACCGATGTCAACACGGGGTTGATGACCAGGGCCACGAAGAGGGAAGAGCCCAAAACGATGATCAAGGTCATGGGCAAGTAGCTCATAAACTCCCCAATCAAGCCCGGCCACATGGCCAAGGGCAAGAAGGCCGCCAATGTGGTGGCCGTCGACGCCACAATGGGCCAAGCCACCTCTCCCACGCCATACCTCGCAGCATCGTATGGGCTGTAGCCTTCATCCATCAATCGGTACACGTTCTCCACCACCACAATCCCGTTGTCCACCAACATGCCTAAGGCCAGCACCAGCGAAAACAACACCATGGTGTTGAAGGTCACCCCCAACGCATTCAAGATCAAAAAGCTCATGAACATGGAGAGCGGAATGGCCACCCCCACAAACAAAGCGTTCCGAAGTCCAAGAAAAAACAACAGTACCCCCACCACCAGCAAAACACCAAAAATGATGGAGTTTTGAAGCTCCTCCAATTGGGTTTGCGTCATGTCGCTTTGGTCGTTCGTAATGGACACCCCTAGGTTCCGTGGCAAAACGTCCTGGCGTGCGTGGCCAATGATGGCGTTGATCGCCGACGATGCCTCCAACAGGTTTTCCCCCGCACGCTTCACCACGTCCAAAGACACCACGGGCCGCGTGTATTCGCGGGCATAGCTCTCCCGTTCTTTCTCGACAAAGGACACCTCGGCAACGTCGCGCAAATGAACAATGTCCCCGCCTTCCGCCTTGATGATGACGTTTTCCAGCTCCTGGGTGCTGGTAAAATCTCCCTCAACCTGCACGCTTCGACGCACGCCGTCCATCAGCAAATCACCCCCAGAAATGGTTAGATTCTCTGCCGCAATGGCACCTGAAATGTCGTTGAAGCTGACCTGCATGGCCTGAGCGCGGAGGTGGTCCACTTGGATCTCGACTTCTTTGTCGCTGATCCCGCGGATGTCCACCTTGCTGATTTGGGGGAGGCCCTCAATTTCATCCTCCAAGTACTCTGCGTACTTCTTGAGGTCTTGAAGCCTGTAGTCCCCACTAAGGTTGATGTTCATCACAGGCATCAGTTCACTGAAGTTCATCTCCATGATGCTTGGGTCCGCAGGCAAGTCAGTGGGGAAGTCGGGGTCGGCTTTGGCCTTGTCTACGGCGTCCTTCACCTTACGAAGCGCCTCACTTGGGGTGACGTCAAAACTGAACTTGATATCGATGGCGCTGAAGCCCTGCACGCTCGTCGACGTCATCTCATCGATGCCAGAAATCGAATTGATTTCCTTCTCAAGTGGTCGCGTCACCAACTTCTCCATGTTGGTGGGGCTGTTTCCTGGATACGCCGTGCTGACAAAAATCTCAGGCACCACGATTTCTGGAAACGCTTCCTTGGGCACCGAGAGGTAGCTGCTGATGCCCGAGAGGGTGATGATGGCAATGAGCACAAACACCGTGGTCCGGTTTTGGATGCTCAAGGTCGTCAGGCCAAACTCTCTCAAAGTCCCGCCCTTGTTGTTGGATCGGTTCACCTCGGGGGTGGTTTCTGGGGTCGATTCACTCATGACAATCAGGGCTCAGGATTCCATCAACTCCACCCGTTCTCCAGAAATGACGCGGGTCGCTCCACGCTCAATCACTTGGTCTCCTGGATTCAGGCCTGATTCAATCAACAACATGCCTTCCGACAACATACCAGACACGACGCTTCGCTTCTGGGCCACTTCATCCTGGACAACATACACGAAGTCCTGTCCACTGGCATCTTGTTGCACCAAAGAAGCCGGTAGGGTCAGGGCGCTGTCAAGCGCCAAGTCCGTGATGTGCACGGTGGCCACCATGTTGGGAAGCATGCGCGTGCCCTTGGGCAAATCCACTGTCAGGTCGATGCTGCGATTCGCTGCAGTGATGTATTGCCCGACTCGACGGATTTTGCTTTCCAGCCCCTCCTTCATGCCCCGCACTTCCACCCGCACTTGTTGGCCCTCTGAAAGGTCGCCTGCGTAGTGGTCGCTCACGGATGCGCGGACGTACAAATCGTTCAAGTCCACAACCCTCACCAAGGGCATGGGAGGTGCGGCCATCTCTCCGACATTCGAAAAAATCCGGTCCAACACTCCTGAAAAAGGAGCGCGAATGACCGCTTTGTCAAGTTGCTCGTCCAACGTCGCCAAGCTGCGCTGCAAGGATTGGACGCCTGCTTGTGCCTGCAACAAATCCACTTCTGACCCAATGTCTTTGCCCCACAGTCGCTCCTGACGTTCCAGCAACGTTTGCGACAAGGCGAGCTGGGTCAGCAGTTCTTCCCTTTGCTTGCCCAAAACATCTGTGTTGATGCGCACCAAGGCATCCCCTTTGGCCACCTGATCACCTTCCTCCCGAAGCACTTCTTCCACAACGCCGGGGAATTCCGCCAACACATTGGCCACCCGGTCGGTCTCCACATTGCCCTGCACTGCAAAACTGTGGGAAAAGGGAACCCACTCCATGTCCCGAACGCTCACCCGGGTGTAGGCTCTTGTTTCTTCTTGGATCTGCGTTTCCCCGTTGGGCGCATCGGATGCACCGCATTGGATCAATCCGACGGAAATGGCCAATGCGGCCAAAATCCGTCCTGCATAAGTCGTTGTCAAGTTCATGGTTGAGGGTTGGATGCGATCAAACGTTGTTGGGCGGTGAGCCAAGACAGCTGCGCGCCAATGAGGTTGCCTTCTGATTCGATGAGTTGGTTTTGGGCTGTGTTGAGTTCAAAGCTGCTTCGGATGCCTTCCTTGTGGGCCGACTCTACGCGGTCCAAAATGCGGGCGGCGAGGTCCCTTTGAGACTCTGCATTGCGGAGACCGGCTTCAGCATCGAGAAAGCCGGACTTTGCATTGTCAAATTCCAGGCGGGCGGCGGCTGTCATCTGCTCCATGCCTGTTTGCGTATTCAACACCTTCAACTGGGCCTTCTTCACGCGCTGTCGACCACCAAAACTGGTCCAAATTGGCATGCTCAATGACAGTCCCAAAATTTGGTTGGGGTACCAATTGTTTTGTTCCGCCAAAACGGGGAATTCCGGGTCCCGAAATGCCTGCGAGCTCGAGTTGTAAAACGCAGCGACCTGGGGAAGTCCCTCCGCCCTTTTGTTCTTGACATCCAGCTCTGCAAGGGTCACATACTGGCGTTGCTCCTCAAGTGACGGATGTGCGCCGACATTGAGGTCCGACTGGGCAGCCTCTGGCACCGTCTGGGCTGTCAGGTCCGACAGCTTGTCCGTCAAAGCGACTTCCGTGTCGATGTCCAAACCACACTGGAACAAAAGGACTTTGACTGACAAATCGGCTTGCAACCGGGCCGTCGACAGTTGCTGCTCGATGGCTTGACGTGTCAACTGCATTTGGTCAACATCGACCGACTCCATAAATCCCTCTTGGGCCATGGCCCGCAAATCGCGCTCCGTCTGAGACACGAGGGTCAAAGCGCGGTCGAGGGTGACGACGTTGGCCGCAGCGGCAAGTGATGTGCCATAGGCATCGGCCACGGCTTGGCGCGTTTCCACTTCAGTGCGCTCCACGGCAATGTCTTTGGCCTTGGCCAGCGCCTTCGCTGCTTGCAGCCCCACAAGGTAGCTGCCACTGAACACCAGTTGGGTGGCACTGAACCCCACAGTCAGGCTTTGTGAGGTTCCAAATGAAAACTCCAAAACTTGGTCCTCTGTGGCCGACGGATCAAAAGAAGTTGCTGGCACCACTTGGGTAGGGATGTCCAAGAAATTGTTGAAATCAATGGCCGCGTTCACCTGAGGCAGCCCCGTTGCCAAGAGCTCCTTGATGTCCCGCTGCGCCATCTCCACGTCCAGTTCCGCGCGCTGCATGGCGTAGGCATGTTCCACGCCTTGGTCCTGAGCCTCCAGGAGGCTCAGGGGCATCTGCGCACAAACGCTGCGTGCCCAAAGGGCGGTGGCGAGGAAAATGGCGGCGTGCCGCCCAAAATCGCTGCTCATCATCATCATGGGTGGGGGTGAAGTTTGGATTCGAGGAAATCAAGGCCGCGGGGGCTGGCGATGCCTCGTATGTGGTATTGAAACAAGGCTTGAAAGTGCTCTGGCAGTGGCCTCTGAAGGGTGCCTTCTTGGGCTTGCAGGACCATGTCTTCCACCAAGGCAATGTGCATGTCAGCCACGGCGTCAATGTTGAGGTCCTGCCGGTACAACCCCTCCTCCATGCCTCGTTCCACGTTGTGCACAAGCATGGTGCGGACCATGGCCTGCCTTCTCATGAGCGTGGACTCAAACACCTTGGGGTAGTATTTCTTCAAGTCAAACAGCACGCTCGGATTCATGGCCGAAAGCATCGCGTGCTTCTTTTCCATGTCCTCGAGCGCTTGGTCGATGGCGTTGCCGTCGGCTTGCAGCAAGTCGGTCATTTCTTCCTCCATCATGTCCATATGGAAGCCAAGAGAACGCGTCACCAAGTCCCGCTTGTCGATGAAGTACTTGTACAAGGTCTTCTTGGAACAGGCCAAAGATTTGGCCAAATCATCCATGTTCAATGACTTGATCCCAAAGCGGGAAAAAAGCTGGGCACAACGTTGGCACAATTCCTCTGCCTTGGGGTCCGAGGACTCCACCGAGAGGACGTCAGATGTGCGTTTCGTTTTCACGGGAGCGCAAAACTACAACTCAATGCGCGCACAGGAAACTAAAAATTCCCAAAACGTTTCCTTTGTTTCCAGGCCCTGTTTCAGGACAGTGCAGACTGCACGAGATCATCGTCGGCGACATGCGCACGGGTCACGCGAAGTTTGGGCTCGGCCTCCATGGCCCTTTCAATGGCCCATTGCGCCCCTTCGTTCCGCGCCCAACTCCTGCGCGCGATGCCGTTGTTCACATCCCAATGAAGCATGGCGCGAAGACGACGCTCGCTGTCTTGGCTGCCGTCGATGAGCATGCCAAAGCCTCCATTCACGACTTCGCCCCATCCCACACCGCCGCCGTTGTGCAGGCTGATCCACGTGGCCCCTCTGAAGCTGTCCCCTACAAAGTTGTGGACCGCCATGTCCGCCGTGAAAGCCGACCCATCGTAAATGTTTGAGGTCTCGCGGTATGGGCTGTCCGTGCCACTCACATCGTGGTGGTCGCGTCCGAGCACCACCGGTCCCTTCAAACGACCCGATTGAATCGCGTCGTTGAATGCCGAGGCAATCTCAGCCCGTCCGTGAGCGTCGGCATACAAGATGCGCGCTTGCGAGCCCACCACCAGACCGTTGGCTTTCGCCTCGCGGATCCACCGAAGGTTGTCCTGCATTTGCTGCTGGATGGCCTCGGGTGCAGAAAGCATCAAGCGTTCCAGCACCTCCGCCGCAATGGCATCCGTGGCATCCAGGTCGGCGGGATCCCCGCTGCTGCACACCCATCGGAAGGGGCCAAATCCGTAATCGAAGCACATGGGGCCCATGATGTCTTGGACATAGGACGGGTATCGAAAGCCCTCTCCGTCCTGGCCCATGATGTCCGCCCCTGCCCTTCCTGCCTCGAGCAGAAAAGCATTGCCGTAATCGAAGAAATAGGTCCCACGGGCTGTGTGTTTGTTCACGGCATCCGCATGTCGCTTGAGGGAGTCCCGAACATGCGTCTTGAAGGTGTCGGGGTCTTCTGCCATCATGCGGTTCGCCTCCTCAAAGGTCAACCCCACAGGGTAGTACCCACCTGCCCAAGGATTGTGGAGTGACGTTTGGTCCGAGCCCATGTCCACCAAAATGCCCTCCTTGTCCAAGGTTTCCCAGACATCGACCACGTTGCCTAGATAAGCATACGACTCCGCGCGCTTGGCTTCAACCGATGCACGGACCCTTTGGGCCAACTCCGACAAGTCCGTGACCAAATGGTCCACCCATCCCTGCTCATGGCGCTTGTGCGCCGCCGCGGCATTGACTTCAGCAGTGATGGACACACAACCCGCAATGTTGGCCGCCTTGGGCTGTGCCCCACTCATCCCACCAAGGCCTGCGGTCACGAAGAGCTTTCCCGCCAACCCGTCCGAAGCACTCGTCTTTCCGCGTTTTCGGTCAATCATTCGCCCTGCGTTCAGGACGGTGATGGTGGTGCCGTGCACAATGCCTTGTGGCCCGATGTACATGTAGGACCCCGCCGTCATTTGACCGTACTGGCTGACGCCCATCGCATTCATCCGTTCCAAATCATCGGGCTTGCTGTAGTTGGGCACCACCATGCCGTTGGTGACCACCACCCTCGGGGCCTCCTTGTTCGATGGGAAAAGGCCCATCGGATGGCCTGAGTACATGACGAGGGTTTGGTCTTCCTCCATGTGACTCAAATATTGCATGGCCAAACGGTATTGCGCCCAATTCTGGAACACCGCACCGTTCCCACCATAGGTGATCAGTTCTTCCGGATGCTGAGCCACCGCAGGGTCCAAGTTGTTTTGGATCATGAGCATGACCGACGCAGCCTGCTGACACTGGGCGGGGTACCAATCCAATGGATAGGCTTTCATCGGGTGTTTGGGACGAAAGCGGTACATGTAAATGCGGCCGTAGTCCCTCAATTCTTGTGCAAATTCAGGGGCCAACACCGCGTGCTGGTCGGAAGGGAAATAACGGAGTGCGTTCTTCAGGGCGAGGGTTTTTTCCTTGTCCGTCAAGATGTCCTTTCGCACAGGGGCATGGCTCCATTCAGGGTGCCTTGATGTGGCAGGAGGAAGGGTGTTGGGAAGGCCTTCCTTGATGCTGGCTTGCAATTCCGATGGGGTCATGGTCATGTCGTTTTTTTCTTGAACCTTCCGGTGCGCTTGTCGTATCCGTAGGGGCAATGCTTGCAACCGCTTTGACAGCAATAACCACGTTTCCGGTGGTATGTTTCCGTAAAGACAATGAACCCCTCGGGGGTCTTGTAAAAGTCTTCGGGCTCAAGCTCCTTGGGCATGCCTCAAAAGTACCGCCATCTCCCTTTGGATGGCATGCTGTCGGTCGTGGGCATACCATTTGTGCAGGTGGTGGTTGTAAGTCGTGGCCGTTTCTGGGTTGGACTTCAGGCGGCGGACCAATTCCATCGCCTCTGATGGCCTTGGGCCCCATGTGCCCAAGACCCTGCATTGGGTGTCCAAAAGCACTGTCTTGGGGATGGACCTTGCGCCGTTGGTCAAGAACATGGACATCACTTCATCATGCTGGTCACGCAAGAGCACCCGTGCTTCGAGCGCCCCTTCGGAACGGGCCACCACAGCCTCGTGAACTGGCAGGATTTGGGCCCCATCACCGCACCAAAATTCATTGAGCACCAAGAGGCGAGATCCGGCCGCCACCCTGGTAACGGACTCCAAAAGCCCTTCGTTCAGCCCCGCTTTGGCGAGGTGTTTCCGAATCCGTCGGACCCTGGACTGGTTGATGGGAAGGTACTTGTCGTGAGGCGCCTCCTTTTCCACAGGGTGAGGGGTGGCCAAAAGCAGAGCATCGAGGTGGGATTGGACGGAAACCGAGGCCTCCCAAGCCTGCTGAATCCATTCACGCTCTTGGGTGTTCAATTCTTGACCCTCCATGGCTCAAAAGTAGCTCCTGAACCTCCCTTCCCTGTCGCTAACTTTGGCAGCGAATGAGCGATTTCCTTCAGCACGAGTGTGGCATCGCCATGCTGCGCCTCAAAAAGCCTCTGCAGCACTATGTGGAGAAGTACGGCACCCCGTTTTACGGGCTCAACAAGATGTACTTGCTGATGGAGAAACAGCACAACCGAGGCCAGGACGGTGCCGGGTTGGCGAACATCAAGCTCGACGTCAATCCGGGCAAGCGTTACATCTCCCGGATGCGGTCCATCGATTCGCGCCCTATCCAAGATTTGTTCCAAAAAATCATGGGGAGGTTCCAAGACCTCGAGGCGTCGTCCTTGCGGGACACCGTGGCGCTTCAGGAAAAGTACGCCTTCACTGGGGAGTTGTTTTTGGGCCACCTCCGCTACGGAACGTTTGGCAAGAATGAAATCGAGAATTGCCACCCGTTTCTCAGGCAAAACAACTGGAGAACGCGCAACCTTGTTGCGGCAGGCAACTTCAACCTGACCAATGTCGACGAATTGTTCGATGTCCTTGTCAACATTGGCCAGCACCCCAAACAGAAGTCGGACACCGTCACCATCTTGGAAAAAATTGGTCACTTCCTGGACGAAGAAAACCAACTGCGTTTTGACGCTTTGAAGGAAAAGGGCTTGGACAACCAAACCATCTCCGAGCGCATCGCAGACACCCTCGACCTTGGGCAAGTCTTGAGGAAGGCGAGCTCAGACTTTGATGGCGGGTACGTGATGTGTGGGATGCTGGGACATGGGGATGCCTTTGTGATGCGCGACCCCAATGGCATCCGCCCCGCTTACTGGTACGAAGACGACGAGGTGGTGGTGGCGGCCTCTGAAAGGCCCGTCATCCAAACCGCATTCAACGTCACTGCCGACAGCATCCAAGAAGTCCTTCCTGGGTCAGCGTTGATCGTTCGTCGCAACGGAAAGGCCCATGTCGAGGAAATCCGAGCGGCGGCTGAACGAAAAGCTTGCAGCTTCGAGCGCATCTATTTCTCCCGGGGCAACGATGCCGACATTTACAAGGAAAGAAAAATGCTTGGCGAGACCATCGTGCCGCGTGTGCTGGAGGCTGTGGAACACGATTTGGACCATACGGTCACGAGCTTCATCCCCAATACTGCTGAGGCTTCATTTTACGGTTTGGTCAAAGGACTCGAAGACCATTTGAGTGCAAGCAAAATTGCCCGAATCAAAGGCCTTGGGTCAAACCCCGACCATGACGAGATTGAGTCCATCCTGTTGGAGCGCCCGCGCATCGACAAGGTCGCCATCAAAGATGCCAAACTGCGCACCTTCATCACGGAAGACAGCTCGCGCGACGACTTGGTCGCCCACGTTTACGACATCACCTACGGCACGGTGGAGCGCGGAGTGGACAACCTCGTCGTGATCGACGACAGCATTGTCCGCGGCACCACGCTCAAGAAAAGCATCCTCCGCATTTTGGACCGCCTTGGGCCCAAGAGGATTGTGGTGGCCTCAAGCGCCCCACAAATCCGTTATCCAGATTGCTACGGCATCGACATGGCGCGCATGGGAGACTTTGTGGCGTTCCAGGCGGCAGTGTCGTTGCTGAAGGAGCGGGGTATGGAACACGTATTGGAGGAAACCTACGACGCTTGCCGGCACCAATTGACCCTTCCTTTGGGTGAAAACGTGAACCAAGTGAAGGCCATTTACGCGCCCTTCTCCGACGAAGAAATCAGCGAGCGCATCAGTCAATTGCTGACCCCCAAAGACGTCTCTGCGGAGGTGCGCATCATCTTCCAAAGTATCGAAGGCTTGCACCAAGCTTGTCCAGACCACTTGGGAGATTGGTACTTCACAGGGGACTTCCCTACGCCGGGGGGACACCGCGTCGTCAACAAAGCCTTCGTCTACTACATGGAAGGCAACACGGCCCGAGCCTACTGACCTCTGAGGAGGGTTCAGTGCAGCACCATGATTCGCTTGGTGGCCGAGCCTGTGGACACAAAGTACATGCCAACGGGCCATGCAGCAATGTCCAATTCTTCCACCTCAGACAACTGCTGAAAATGGGTCAACTGCCGTCCTGAGGCATCTCTGACCTCCACCCATGCTCCTGGTTCTGTGGCTATGCTGACCCTGTCGTTGGCGGGGTTGGGGTAGCACGTCAGGGCCACAGCAGGCAAAAGACGCTCTGCCACATTGGCCACCGCATCCAACAAAAATTCTGAGCCCACATACACGATGTTGGAATCCCCATCCACGACTTCCGTGTATGTGTAGGTTTGGGCCACTGGAAGAGGAAGGTCTTGCGCCCAGTAGGCGTCACCATCGACGATGAGGGTTGCGTCCGATGTCGAAGTGCTGTCCCGCGCCGTGAGACGCCAGTTGATTTTCAACACTTCAGGCAGGACCAAATCTCCCGGGAGCCACAAGGTGTCCCACTCCAATGCTTCTGAAACAATCTTTTGCGTCCTGTGAATTTGATCCCCTTGCAGGGTGAAAAGGACTGAAATGCTGTCCTGGTGTGTTTCGTTGACAAAAAAAGGAAAGGGCACAAGCGTCAGCGCCTCCGTGAAGGGAATGAATGCGTTGGCGTCGAAGACTCCCCAAAAATCCGCGCCCCCATTCGAGAAATCATACATGCTGTAAGTGGGTGTGCCAGTCGCTGAGTTGACTTGGGCGAACGACGCTTCAGGAAAAAGAGGCGCGTAGGCCGTGCTGTCAATGGGCACCACATCGGTGGTGGCGTTTTGCAAAGACGTTTGTCCACTCCAATCCCAACCCTGAGGTTGTGTGTTGGACGTGCCATAGGTCAAGGCGTAGCCTTGGTTCAATTCTGGCGCCGTCAATTGGCCATGCAACAAGACCGGCACCATGCAAGTTGTGGCCCAAACCAGGAAGATGCTTTTTAGATTCATGTCGACAAC
>TARA_B110000003_G_scaffold60883_1_pt1 | contig 18576 bp, 10 predicted proteins | sample TARA_B110000003 | Tara Oceans TARA_B110000003 (sample SAMEA4396424) | marine metagenome | biome: Westerlies Biome; feature: [SRF] surface water layer (ENVO:00010504); material: water (ENVO:00002006), including particulate matter (ENVO:01000060) such as... | depth 5 m
CGACGAGCGACGAGCGACGAGCGACCGAGAGAATAGATGGCGATGCAGTGCCTGAGGTGCGCGACGACGACGACGACGACGACGACGGGCAGCGGACGAATCGAATCGAATCGAATCGAATCGATCGCCGCGCGTCGAGTCGATCGAGCGATCGAAACGACGATGAGACGACCCTCGCGAGACGACGCGACGGCGACGGTCGCGCGCGTGGACGCGCGACGGGCCGCGATCGATGGATGAAGACGCGGACGCGAGGACTGACCCGGAAACCGCCGCGTTCGCGCGCGCAGCTCCAAGACGACGACGCCGACGACGGCGTTCGCGGCGCGACGCCGACAAACGACGGCGAAACGACAACTCCGCGTGCGCGCGGGTGAGGGCGAGACGGACGGTAACGTCAAGTTTGCCAATAATAAACCCGAGTTTGAAGCCGTGAGCGCCGCGGCTGGGAGCGGGTTGGTGGCGGTGCAAATCTCCACGAAGACGTGCGGGCCGTGCAAGATGATTTACCCAACCTTCGTCGGGCTTTCGCAAGAGTTACCAAAGGTGACGTTCGTGAAGATCATGGGCGACACTGATTTGGAGTCGCGGGCTTTGATGAAGGAGTGGGGCGTGCGTGTGGTGCCGCTGTTCCTGCTCTTCCGCAACGGCGAGCGCGTGGGCGAGTGGAGCGGCGCGAAGGCGGACATTTTGAAAGAAAATGTCCGCGCCGCGTGCAACGCGGACGAAAAGTAATCAATCGTATGTAGTATGACCCCTTTATTACGAGTAGTACGTTGTAATGATCGATTACCCGGTATAATTACTATTAAATGACCTCAACAAAGAATCTACGCGCGCGTCGGCAACCCGTTCGAAGTCATGTGCGCCTTGACTTCGCTCACCAAGACCTCTTCGCGATGAAATATACCGGCTGCGAGCGCGGCCGAACACTTGGTGACGTTGAAAACGTTGGTGAAGTGTTCGGGGCATCCCGCACCGGACGAGGCGATGACGGGAATGCCCACCGCGTCCGACACCAGGTTTACGAGCTCGTGATCGAAGCCGTTTCCTTGGCCGTCCTCGTCGATGCAGTTCAAAAGAATCTCTCCCGCACCGAGAGCCTCCATGGCGATGGCGAGCTCATACGCACCGATATCGCGACCTTCGCGTCCACCCTTCACGGTGCACTGGAACCACACATACTTTTCTCCGTTCGGGCCCGGGCGAGACGTTTCCACGCACTTGTTCTTCGTCATCGATGGATCGGCGACGTATTGCCGGCGCGGGTCAATCGAAATCACCACCGCTTGCACACCGTAACGCTCGGAGATTTGTTCTACGCTCGTCTTGCCCGTGTTCACCTTGCCAGATGCGTACCAATCTTCGGCGACGTACACGGCATCGCTTCCGATCGACACCTTGTCGGCGCCGCTCGCAAAGTACGCGCTCGCCACCTCGAGCGCGGTGTACGACTTGCCGTTGCTATCGGTGAAGTCACGAATGCCCCCACCAACCGTGAGCGGCACGAATACGGTTTCACTCGAGCGACGAAGGACCTCTAGCATGGGTGCATCCGTGAGTGGCAAGTCTCTGTAGCCCGTGATGTTAAGGAACGCGACTTCGTCCGCGCCTTGCTTGAAATATTTGCCCGCTAATTCAACCGGCTTGCCTAAGTTTCTCACGTCACCACCTTCATCCTTCTCGCGTACGTCGTACGAGTCACCCTTCGTCACTACCAAGTCTCCGCTATCGTTCGAGCGTACGTCTAGGCACGCGATAACGCGCCTCGCTAAACCGTTTGTCACGCTCGGCGCCGTGCCGAATTGCCCCGTCGGCTTGGCGTCCTCCAGAAAGCGCTGAAACACCCCCAAACCAGTGGCGCCAGACTTTTCCGGGTGAAACTGACACGCCATGACGTTTCCCTTCTGCACGCTCGCGATGAATTCTCCGCCGTAATCGCACGTCGCGAGCACCCAATCCTTGTTTGCCTCCGTCGGCGTCGCCCTGTACGAGTGCACAAAGTACACGCGCTCGCTCTCCATGCCGTCCATCAACCCGCTCGACTTTTTCGTGTTCGTGAGGTTCCACCCGATGTGAGGCACAATCAGCCCCTCACCGCGAAATTTATCGACGCTCCCCGGAATCAGTCCCAAGCCCTCGACCCCCCCGCTCTCTTCGCTTCCGTCGAATAAAAGTTGCAAACCGAGGCACACGCCCAAGAATGGCTTATCCGCTCTCACGTACTCGCGCAACGGCTCGATCAACCCGCGCTCGCGCAAGATATCCATCGCACTTCCATACGCCCCCACGCCCGGGAAGATCAACTTCTTCGCTTCGCTCAAATCTTTCGGCGTCTTGACGTCTCGCACCTCAAACCCGAGCGCCGTCACCGCGTTTCTCACCGATCGCACGTTCCCGGCGCCGTAATCGAGCAAGTACACCGGTTCTTTCGCCGCATTCGTCGCGTGCGTCGCATTCGCGCGTCCTCGTCCCCGTCGCACCGGCGATCGCGTCACCGCACGACGCGTCACCGCGCATCCATCGCCGCGCGCGCGCGCCGCAAGTCGAAGACCTCGCGCGCGCGCGGTGCGCGCGGGCGACGCCACCGGCGCGGCGCGCATGACGACGGGGCTCTTCGGACGTGAAAGAGCGCGAGGTCTTCGCGCCGCCGTCGCGTCCTCGCGCGCGCCGTTCGAGCGCGCGTCGGTGCGGGCGACGGGAAACGACGGGAAATGACGCCACCGCGCGAGGGCTACGGAGTCGTGTTTTCATGACACCGCGAGACTACGGGCGTCGGCGATTCAGGCGCCGCCTCGCTTTGATTGCGCGGCGAGGCGAGCGTCGCGCTCGAGCTCGTACTCGCGGTAGTCTGCCTGCTGTAAGAAGTCCTGGTGCTCGCGGTACGTGCGACCGCCGCGCCGATGGTGCTGTAAATCTTCCTGAAGCTCGACGTCCACGTCCTTGACGCCGCGCCAGTCGGCTTTGGTCTTGTCCAACACGTTTAACTTTTTAGGCTCCATGAGTTCGGCTAAGACGGCGTCGAGGCCGCCCTTCGCGAGCATTTCGACGCGCTTCGAGTGCGCCTTGGCCTCTTTGCTCCCCTCCACGATCTCGGTCTCGACCTCCACCATCTTACCCGCGAAATTTCTCGTCTCGGTGAATCTGGCGTTTTGCTCGGCGCGCAAACGCGTGGCTTCGCTCGCGAGCTTCAGCGCCTCTTTCGCCACCTCGCGCAGGCGCACCGATCGCTCGTCCGTTTTAACCTTCCCCACGCCCCCGCTCGCTTTCTTCCCCGTCGTCGACTTTGCCCGTTTCCCTCCTCGTTTCGTCGCTCGCGTCTCCTCCGCCTCGTCGTCGCTCGCGCTCGTCGTCGCCCTCCGCGTCCACGGGTCCATCCTCGCTTCGCGTCTTCGCGCGATCTCTGCTTCGCACGGCATCACCGCGAGCGCCTTGAGCACCGTCACCGCGTCCCTCGCGCGCGCCGTCGTCCCCGTCCCCGTCCCCGTCCCGCGCGCGCCGTCGTCCCCGTCGCGCGCGCCCATCGCTCGCCAAAGTTTCATCACTCGCGCGTTCTCGCTCGCCGGACGCAGCGGGCGCGCGTCGTACGTCGCGCACGGCTCCTCCCCGGGCCGCGCGACGACCTCGTTCGCGAGCTTGCGCGCGTACATGGCGCGCGTCGGCGAGTGCGAGCGCGCGCGACCGCACTCGTCCACGCATGGCGACGCGCGCGAAGCGAAGGAAACCGACGAGCGACGCGCGCGCGCTGCGCGCGGGACGCGCGATGGACGAACGCTCGCCACGTCGCGCGCGGCGAGCCGACGACGCCGGCGACGATGGCGACGGCGACGGCGCCGACGACGCGCGGGACGACGCGCGCGCGCGCGCGCGGGACGACGCGGCGACGCGCGCGGCGACGACGCGAGATGGCGCGCGCGTCGGGAACGCCCTCGACGCCGTGATCGAACGAAACGATTTGTTCGCGCACCCACCGTCGATCACGCGCGATTATCGCGTGGACGAGGCGTTGAAGTTGAGGTACTGCGCGCCGTACGACTTTGACTTTGTGTGCGGCGTCAAGGCGCGGTGGGCGGGACGGAGGCTGTGCGATTTATTCGCGAGTGAGTTTCCGATGCGACCGAAAGAGTATTACGTGAAAGCACACGCGATGGGACGGTTGTGCGTGGAGGCGAACGGGTGCGCGCGGACGAACGGGGAGGAGACGACGACGAAGACGACGAACGAGGCGCGAGAACACGAAGACGGGCCGATGCTCGCCGGAGGAAACCGCGTGCGACACTTCATACACAGGCATGAACCTCCCGTGATGGCGGATGAAGTGCGCGTGTTGACCGTCAATGATGACGTCGTATCGGTGTGGAAACCGGCGACGGTGCCCGTACACCCCACGGGGCAATACAGGCGAAACACGGTGCTCGCTTTGCTGGCGGCGTCGCGTAGGGATTTGGGACGGTTATTTCCCATTCACAGGCTCGATAAGAACGTGTCGGGGTTACTCTTGCTTGCACGTTCGTCAGAAGCCGCGAATGAGATGCGAGTGAAGATGGAGGCGCGAGAGATGCGGAAGGAGTACGTCGCGCGCGTGCGAGGAGCGTTCAACGACGGTGACGCGACGCCGGTGTCAAACGTAGAGAGTTTAGGATTCGATAGCAAAGGCCGTGTGGCGATTTGGCGCGGAAAAAAAGGTGTCGCCGATCTCGACGAGCGGACTTTGAAGTCATTCAAGGATGCGTCTACGAAATTTACGTGTATTAAGACGCTCGTTGACGGGACTTCGCTCGTGCGATGCGAACCCTTCACCGGACGCTCGCATCAAATACGAGCGCACTTAGCCATGCTCGGGTATCCAATCGCAAATGATGTCGCGTATGGGGGTGCATTGGTCGAAGTTGAGCGCGCTCGAGCGATTCAGCACGCGTGCGACGTCACCGTGCTGAACGAAGCGGGCGAATTAGTCAAAGACGAGTCGCTCGCCATCGATTACTCCGCTCCCCGCAAGAGCCGGGAGCAGAGCTCCGATTTGTGTCCACACTGCCCGAGAATCGTGCACGCTGGAGACCAGGCAATCGACCTAGAGGCGATATGGTTACACTGCGTGCGATATAGCGGCGAAGGGTGGGAGTTTGAGTGTCCGATGCCAGACTGGGCTTTGTAGTATTATTGTGCTTTTAGCTAACATTTGCGCGCCGACCACGGCTCGATGCCGAGCTGCTTCAACACCGAGTTCGGCAACGCAAACACAGGATCAATAGGTTCCACTACAGCGGGATGTCCCATCAAGCTCAAACCGGCGATGCCGAAAAAAGTGTGATAGACGTCTGGCTCGTCGTCTGGCCTGTCGGAAATCCCTCCCGAAGTTTCGTCTTGGCATCGCAAAATGAAACGTGCCAACGCCCCACGATCAATCCAGTGAGTCTTACCCAGTATGCTCAACGCACTTAGCACCCACCACGAGTAACAAACGTCCGGGAGCTTCTCTGGGCGCCCGTTCAGCCCACCAACCTTCACTTGTCGCTCCGCGAGCCACCAGCCCAGCAAATCGCCGTCGACGTAGTCTAATCTATTCCCAATCGCCAGCGCCCCTACGCACGTGAACACCTGACCGGCGTGTGACTCGCCTCCCGGCGTAGCACCGAAACCACCGTCGAAATTCTTACACTTGTTGATGTACGCGCACGCGGCTTCGACGTCCACCTCGTGCAGACGGTCGAGCAAACGCAAAGTGCTCAACGCGCAATACGTAAATCTCGTGTCCACCTCCCCCCACTCGTCCCCTTGAAACGAGCCATCCGCCAACTGCAGTCCCTTGACGTAATTCACCACCGAATCGCGATCGATTCGATCCATCGCGTCGAACAACGCGTAAATTTGGACCGCGCTGAGTGTGTACAACACGTGCCCGTCGTGCCCAGCACCTCCGCTATACGCCCCCGATTCGCATCGACAGCTCGCGACGTAACTTAAAATCTCTTCCCGTTTGTCCGCATCCATCGTTTTGCGCAGATTTCCCATCGTCGCCAACGCACAGACGCCCCAATAGATGCCCGACAATCGCAAGTGTTCGGTGAAGGCGTGTTCGAGCGTGTCCTCGCTCGCGCTCGCGTTGACGATGAACGATGCGTGCGCGTCCACGGCGAGCGATTCGAAGGCGATCGTCGTAACCTCATCGGCGAGGGATGACATCGTTCCGTAGGCGGAATTTCGTGTGCGTCGCCGAGATGTGTGGATGCAAAGTTAGAGGACGCAAAGAGTGTGCGTTGGAGGTTGCAAAGAAACAAGTTACAAACGCCCTTCTCACGTCGGACTCCACGAACAATACGTGCCTTCGCAGACGTACTCTAACGCGCTATCGACGTAGTTCAAATGATATGGCAAGGATGCCACGGACCCGTCTTGTTGAAGCGGCGGCGCCTCACCCGTGAGGCTTCGTCGCTCAATTTCGTCAAAGTTGACGCGAGGGAAATTTTGGATGACTATGTAATCGCTGCTTTCATGCGTCGGCACGACTCTGGGTACTTGAATGCCGAACGCTATGGCAGTTTCTTCAGGACTCCACAAATTAATACCTCCGGATAAGTTGTCCATCTTCTCGGAACACTCCGACCGGAACGTTTGCGACGGGATGAATCGAGACCCGAACGATAAAACGCCGTGACACTCCCCCGCCGGGACGCGGTGCAGCGCTTTCTCAGAATCGTCGGACATCACAGGGGGTGGATCCCAACAAATCCACTGATGCACAGTATAATATTCACCGGCCTGCACCGGCTCTTCGTACGCGAGGTGAACCGCCATAAGGATCAGCAGGCGCTCGCCGCTCGGGCTCCACTGAATCACCTCGATGGTGTAACGCAAGACCTCATTCACCACAGATAACACGGGAACTTGGCGCGAACCGTTCCAGGAAGCATAGTTTCGCACGCTAACTTCATCGTATGATTTGTTCCATCTGTTCGCACCGTTCAAGATGCTCGTGAAATCGATCACCTGCATCATCGGACCCAGAGTGGGAGGACCCATCCAGTCGCCCTCGGCGTCGAGATTAAAGTCTACACAGCGCACGAAGAGGCCGTCTACGGTCGACCAAACGACTTGGCGACCTCCCGCCCTTCCAGCATAAAGAAACCGAGCGACTATGTTGGGCTCCGCGTACGCTGGTGCGGGCGAGATTTCAGTTATCACGCACTCACTAATATTTTGAAACAGTTCGTCGTCGTCCCCGTCGATGAAGGGCTTTATCTTTCGTTCCTTGATCGCTTTTTCCGACGGCACCGGAACCATGACGAGGAAGGCGTAGTACGCAGTATCATGATCATCATCATAACGCTCCGGGATAGACGACGGTAAAAGCCAAAACCCACGCCCATTAACGTCGCCTCGCTTGGAAGGAACCCATTCGATGCGCTTTGCCGTTTCGTCAGTGTACAGTCGCGCGAGCGGTTGTTTGGCGTGTTCCTTCACCAAGATATCCGTCAACTTACGAAAGTTGGGGATGTTTGACCACCACGTGCCCGCCTTGAGACAACTCCAATCACTGCGATCAATACTATTTGCAGAGTCTTTTATACGTTTAAGCGCGCCATGCTCCGAATCTTCATCGCGTTTTGCCGAAGTCGAGGGTTTTTCGTTGCCCCGCGCGCCCAAAGTAGCAGACTTTACGCCGGCGAGAATGTTACGACTGAGCTGTTGCCACCAAGTCATCTTGGGCGTTGACACCACTTCTTGACAATCGCGTGTCGCTCGCTCGTGAATGTCGTCCTGAAAGGCGGATTCGAGCGGCTCAGACGCTGTGTCGCACGCTGGGTGCGCCGCGTTTGAGTTTGCCGATGTGAGAGAATGATTGAGAGATCTCGGAACATCGACCGCATCCGGGGGCATTTCGTATTCGCGCTCAAAACCATCTGATGCGTACAGACTGTCGTCGTCTGACGAAACCTCGTCAAACGCTCGAGTTCCCGGCCAACGATCAGACAGCGGGATCGCGCCCCCGCGTATTCCTTGTTTCCTCAGCAACATGATTTCTCGTTGATCGCCGAACATCAGCAAGGAATTGTTATCGATGGGAGAGATGGCGAATCGGATGCTATCCGTACCGCTCGCAACCCTCGTGACGTGCTCTGACGGTGGCGGCACGGGCGAAGTGCCACTCTTGCCGTTACTGGGACCGTACAAGGACGTAATGCTGATTGCACAATCGAGCGTATATAGCGACGACTCCATGCGGTCTTTGTGCAAGATATTCAACATCGTCCCACAAGGCGCAAATGCCATGTGTGCGCACTGTAACCCATGCGGTAACGCTATGATATTATTCATGGGCGGAGCTTCGTATGGATGTCGCCCGTGTCGCGGCGTCGACACCTCTGCATTTGTGTTTGTAAGCGCGTCGCCCCGGGCAAACTTCAGTTGCCCTGTGAGTACTGCCTTCGGCGCAGACAGTATAATCTTGCTATGACACGTTTTGGACTCCGCGCCGTTCACGAGGAAAGCACACGCCAGTAATTCCGACCTCGGCGACCACAGGAGCGTATGCGGAACAAACGAGTTCATCCCGCTGTCGTATACGTTGTAAATGAGTCCCCCCTTCGGTCGTGGATCGCACGTGAACAATTGTTCTTGATTTATCACGGCCAGTCTACCGAGGTGACCAATCTTCGACCGCAATTCGCTCGAGCTCGGTCCGGAAGCGTCCGCGCTCAACGCGCGCGTGGCGTCGCCCCGCGCCGCCATCTCGGCGTACGCCTTCGTGTTCATCATCGCGCACCCTTTCAGCGTGTGAAGACGCCACATGAACAACTCCTTGTAGCTGAACGCACGAAACTTCCCACTGCCGTTTTGCATCAAATCCTCTCGCATCAGCGCGCGCGGTTCGAGTTTAATCAACAACTCGAGCCACAGTTCGTCGTTTTCCCTCCCCGTCGCTTCAAAATCCTTACACGCGCACGTCGCCATCGCCAGCGAGTAACCATCAAGTTCTTTCATTATCTTCACCACCAGCTCCGTCGGCAGCGTCGCAAATCCTCCGAACGTCGTCCGCGCGTCCCGCCTTCCCGCGTCGTCGCGTTTGCGTCGCGCGCGCTTCTTCCCTCTCGACTGCGTCTCCGCGTCGTCGCCCTCGCGCTCCGCACCGCGCGTTCGCGCGTCGCGCGCGAGCGTCATTGTTCTCGCGCGCGCCGCCTCCTCCTCCTCGTCGTCGCCGTCGCCGTCGCGCGCTTCGTCGCGCGCGTCGACGTCGTTCATCTTCCCGCGCCGTCGCGTCGTCGTCGTCGCGCGCGCGTCGCGCGTCGCTCGCGGGCGCGACGGCGATGAAATCGTCGACGCCGTCTTCGTCGCGCGCGCGTCGGCGCGTCGGCGCGTCGGCGCGTCGGCGCGCGTCGCGTTCTTCGGATGAAAGGGCCGGAGACGGCGCCGGAGCGGTGCCGCGGTCGGTCGGTCGGTCGGACAGCGAACGCCGGCGCGCGACGACCGCTTTACGTTTCGCTTCGTTTGGTTGCGTCGAATCACACGCCTCGCTTGGCGAGTCTAGGGGTCAGGTCTAAGGTGCGACCGCGGTCGGGCGCGGCGGCGATCTCGCGACGGACGGCGTCGACGAGCGCGCGCGCGGGTTTGGTCGAACGCAAATGCGGCTTGCCGGCGGCGGCGGCGGCGGCGAGGACGCGGATGTACTCGTTGACGATGGCGTCGATGCGATCGGGAGAATGACTGGGTAAGATGGAGTGACGGAAGATGTGCGTCAGAGCGGTGGTCAAGGCGTCGGATTGCCGGGCGTGGACGACGGCGAGGATGGCGAAGGATTCGTTGAGCGCGCCGACGGAGACGGCGTCGGAGAGGTCTAAATCACCGCGTATAGGCGGTAAGATGCAGCACTCCACGCACACGCGTTCGACAACGAATCGCGTAAAGCCTGGTACGCGTTCATCTCTCGGTCCTTTGGCAGGCGCTGACGACGTCGGCGCACCTTCGAGCGAAGGTGGTTCGTCGGGCGATGTGTCCAACGTCCATTCTTCAACGAAGCTCTTGAGCGCGGTCAGGGCGACTTTGCGCGCGCTCACCATGCCGTGCGACTGCGCAGCTTGGACAAGATGCGACAACAGCTGCTCTCTGAGCGGCGCGGTACGCTTGGTGTTGGGATATCCCGTGAATGTGGGCGCAATGAGCGCGTTGGCGCCGAGGGCCGCCGTCGTAGTAAGCCACATACGTTCGAGCTCGTCGGCTTCGCGCACAACTTCCGTGTTCGTGGCAATACTCCCCCCCACGGACTCAACCGATGCCTGTGCGTACGCGCTGGAGATCGTGTTGAAGATTTGAGCGGCAAGACCTGGTAATACTTCAACAACAAATGGCGCGAGCTCGGCGGCGTACGTCGACGCGAGTTGATTGAAAAGCACCAACGTCTCGCGAAGCTCCACGGCGTCGGCATCGCGACGGAGCTTATGGACCGTCGGAGCCAAGTACGGTGTCACAGTCGGTCCGAGCAAATCAATCATTCTGTGCAAGAAACCAGTGGCACGATTGCGCACGCTCGCGTCTCGCGGCCACACGTCGAGACATCGAAGCGACATCTCCAAACACGATCTAAACACTTCTCCAGTGCGAGGTCTACTCGTCAAACACGTTCGCTGCGAAAATCCTTTGGATATATTCCCGAACGCCACGATGGCGCGCGTTGCCAATGCGATGCGAATTGGCGCGTCCTCGCCCGACTGTCCTCCCGCCGCGACTTCCTCGATTTGACGACAAAGCCCAGCGGCGATTTGCGATAAATACCTATACTGTTCCTCTTCTTTCACCTCATCCGCGCCTAGCATCGTGCCGAAGGCTTCGAACAGGTACAACCGATCGTCGTTTCCGCTCTCAGCCATCGCTCGAGACTGAATACCAGCCGCGCTCACAGATACAAACGCAGCGTTCTGCGTCGTCGGTTCCGGCAACGATCTCGCGAATTCCGTGAGATAGGCCGGGAGTACGCACATGATGTTTTCCACCTTATCCGAAAGCTTGCAGCGAAGCGGTCGGGACAGACGCGAAATCAAGTAACATGCACGCGACCGCACGGCGAGATCGACGTGACCTATACCTCGCTCGTCTAAGAACGCAGTCAAGGCGGCGACTAGAGCGGCGTCATCGCGCTCCAAAACGGCGTGATATCTGACGCAAATCTCCAAAAACGTCGGCGCTACGAGGCGATGGTACGCCGCGCGACCAACACTCGTGCCCCATTCGCGTATAAGCGATACCACTAGCGCTCCGAGGGGGGTGTCTGTGACCTCACCGGTGCCGTTCGTCGCCTTGGCTCGATCCGCGATGGACATGGGTTTCACCGCGGCGTCGTCGGCGCCTTCTCCCAGGGTGAACAGCGCCGAAATCGCGACCTCGACGTTTTGCCAGCAAAGCTGGTTTCCTTCGCCACTACCCACGACGGCGCTCATCAAGACTTGACGAACGACTTCGCGCGCCAAGTGTGGTGCGAGCCGCGCTATGTTCTTCAGCTGCACGTTTAGTTCAGCGCGAAGACTGAAGACGTCCGCTTCAAATTCTTGCGTGAGGGCGTTGGAGCCGTCGTTCCAATCCAAGCCGTCTATGTGTTCTGTAGGGAACGCCCCACGCGCTATGAGCGCCTGACACGCCGACGTAAGCGCCGGCTGCGCCGCATTCAACAACGCCGGCTGTGATTTCATGTACCCAATGTACGCCGTGAGGAATGGTAGCGCCACGAGCACGGCGCGCTCGTGCTTAAAACTGATGCTCGACAAAACCAACGGAGTCACCTGATGCAAGGACGAACTGACCTCAGCGGACAGTTCAACACCGAGAGCCGTTATATTCTCGACTTTGTTGGCGTTCAAAAGCTCCGCGGCGACCGCGGCGGCGAGATTGGTCACCTGAGTTACGAATTCTTCGTCGAAATCATCCTGGGTAGCCGCGCAAATCACCTGCAACCGAGCGCACACTTCTACGATCTTCGTGCTGATGATCAGGCGCACTTTTGCACTCGTTTCCATGCCTTTCGTTATGACGGCGTGCAAATACCCTACCGCCGCGGCGCGCAAACTTTCATCCGCCGCGCCGCTCAAATCGTCGAGCATCAAACACTCCTTGGCGCCCTTCACGTACTCTTCGCTCGCGACAAGACCGACGTCCACCCACTCGACGTATCGCCGCGCGACAGACCATACCCGCGTCGCCACGCGTGGATCGACGCGCGCATAATGTTCCAAACACTGCCTCCACGCATCGAAAACTAAGCGCAAGCTCCCATCCGCTCGCATCGCTTCCTTGATGCGCATCGAACGCGCGAAGTCCTCCTTCCCTGCTCTTCCCGCGTCCACGGTCGCGATCAGCTCCTCGTCGATCGCCTCGAGCACACGCGTGAACATATCCACGCCTTGCGTCCCTCGGCTCAATAGATTCGCCAAATCCGCGAAGAACGAGGGCCATCGTTCTGGGTACTCCAGCGCCACGGCGTACGCGCACGCCTGCGCGAGCTTATTTTTCACGAACGCCGGCGTCGACGTCGACGAGGCCGCCGTCGCCGCCGAACTCCGTCGATCATCTCCACCGTCTCCTCCCGTCGCGATCTCGCCCGTCGCTTCGCTCACGCACGCCCCGAGCGCTCGTCGCAGCGTCTCGGCGTCTTCGTCCGACATCGTCGTCCCGCCTCCTCTCGCCTCCTTCGCCAGCGCCTCCGTCAGCGTCTGCAGGCACCAAAACTTCGTCTCGCTCGACGTCGTGCGCGAGTACGCGCGCAGGCACACCGCCCACGCCCGCGCGTCGCGTTTCAGCGCGTCCAGCGCGCGCGATGCGTCCGCCGCCTTCGCCGTCGCGCGCGCGTCGTTCGTCCGCGCGAACGCGTCGCGCACGACCGCATCGAGCGCATCGACGTCGTCCAGCGTCGTCATCCGCTCGATCGCGCGCGTCGCGCGCGGCGCGCGCCGTCGTCCCGTCGCGCGTCGTAACCGACGCGCGTCGCGGCGCGGGCACTGCTCCACACACGGACCGTCGATCGACCATCAGACGCACGTCACACACGGATACCACCCAAAACGACACCGCACTGTTCGCCCACACGAGTCGATCGCGCGGGTTCGGACGCGCGGATAACGCGACGCCGCGGCGACGGCGCTTCGCGACGCGAGGCGCGCGCGCGGTGCGTGCGCGCGCGACGCGACGCGCGCGACGACCGATCGACTCGACGCGCGCACGACTCGATATCACGCGATCGACGCGAAAATCGCGACGATCGCGCGCGAACGCGCGACGGATTCGACGCAAGATGAACGCCGCGCGGCCGGATGCGTCGTACCCCCGACGACGACGAACGGGGCGACGGCGCGACGGCGCGACGGCGCGACGGCCGATGGCGGCGACGACGCGACGATCGATGCGAGACTGACCGATGACGACGGCGACGCGACGAACCGCAGGAAAACCACCGACGCGAACCTCGGGAAGCGGCGTAGATCTCGCGCGAAATGTCCGTCGACGCGGCGAGCGCGAGCGCGGGCGCGGGCGTCTTCGGCGCCGTCGGTCGGGTGAAGGAGTCGGCGCAACACGTCTGGGCGCAACAGAAACCGATGAGTGAAATATTGGATGCGTCGGCGTACGCGCGTCCGGTGAGTTTCGGCGACGCGACGTCGAGGATGCAGAAAAACTTAAACTACTTCAGAATCAACTACTTGGTCTTCGCGAGCGCCGTGCTCTCGCTCTTTGTGTTGTTTCATCCGAGCTCGTTGGCGATTTTTGGCTCCGTCGCCGCGGCGTGGGTGTACGTGTTTTCCGTTCGCAGCGAACCGCTTAAGATTGGAGATAGAGAGTTGAGTCATCGCGAGACGTTGATGGGAATGTCCGCGCTGAGCGCGTTCGTAATCTTCATGCTCACGAGCGCAGGCACGGTTTTGTTTAGCGGCCTCGGCGTGGCGTTGCTCGGCGTCGGCGCGCACGCCGCGGCGCGCGTTCCGGACGATTTGTTCGTCGAGGACGCGAACGACAATAAAGGATTCTTCTCGTTCTTAGAGCCTCCTTCGCGTAACGGTCAGGTTTCGTCGGGCACCGTGTAATTACATAAACTCTCAACGCCCCGCCTCGAGCCCGCGGTCGTCCACGCGCGAATCGACGCGCGGCGGATCGATCCCTCGTTCGGTCGGTCGGTCGCGTCATTGACCGTCGCGCCGCGCGCGAGTCGCTCGCGAGTCGGAACCGTCGACGATCGACGCGCGCCGACGCGTTCGTCGCCGTCATGCACGCCCTCGCGCCGCGCGCCGACGCGAGGCCGTCGTCGTCGGGACGTCGCCATCGTCGACACCGCGCGCGAAATCAAAATCAGCGGACCGCGACGACGTGCGCGTCGACGACGAGCGCGCGAGTGACGCGCGCGGTGAAAGCGCGATCGCGCGCGTCGATCGCGCGAACGTGCGAAACGCGCGCGGTCGGATCGCCGAACGACGAGGCGCTGACGTGGGACGAGATTGAAAACATCGTCAATCGCGACGTGGTGCGAAGCGTCATGACGTCGCGAGTGCTGACGGTGCGACCGGATGAGAGCGTGTTTGAGGCGATGAAATTGTTAGTCGATAATCGAATCAGCGCCGTGCCGGTGGTGAACGCGAGTGGTGAGGTTTTGGGCGTGGTGAGCGAGTACGACCTCATGGCGCGCGTGGGGAAGAAGGAGACGACGAAGAGCGTGGCGGATGACGGGATGTTTCCGCGCGTTGGACGATGCGATGAGTTTAATGGGAACGTGAAAGAAATGTGGAGTCAGTTTCACAACTTGCAAGAGCGCATGTATAAAGCCAGCGGGTCGAAGGTATCGACGGCGATGCACGAGGCGACGACGTGCACGCCGGACATGCCCCTCGTGGAGGCGACGGAATTGATGCTCAACGGTAATCTCGCGCGCATGCCCGTCGTGGACGATCGCGGCGCGTTAGTCGGGATTTTATCTCGCGGCGACATCATGCGCAGGACTTTTCAAGCGTTTCTGTTGGCGCAACAAACTTCGGACAAGGAGTCGTTCGCCAAGGAGGTGATGCGTCTCGATGCGAGCGACCCGAAAATCGTCTCCGAGATCAACGACTCCCCGGGCGTCGTGGAATTCTGCGAGGCGCAGCCGGACGATGATGAGTGTCGCATCTACGAAGATTAAGTCGTACTTTTGTAAATCACCGTTATCCACGCGATTCTTCCGGCTTTGGCTTTGGCTTTTGCTGCCTGGCTTTGGCTGCGGCGCGCCGCGGCGCCGTCGACCGCACAACTCGACGATCGGCGACGCTCGGCGATCGCGATCTCGACGCGAGCGTCCGACGCGAAGCGACATGCCCCGCGCCGAGTCTAAGGCTGGCGGTGGCGCTAAAGCGCGTCGCGCGGCGAAACGCACGAATAAATTCAATCCGAGCGCCGCCGCCGCCGCGCCCGCGCTCGTGAACGTCGGCGACGCGTCGCAGTACGACGATGAGCGCGCGATCGAGCTCGAGCGGGGGAAGAAATCAAACGTTAAGCAAGGGAAGAAGCTTGGCAAGCGAAAGAAGGGAGCGACGAGCGACAAGGAGACTGGTTCGAGCGAGGACGCGGCGCCGAAGAAGAAGCGAAGCGACGCCGCGGCAAACGCGGAGAAGGTGGATTTTAGTAAATTGAGTCGCAAAGAAGCCAAGGCGAAGAGCGATGAGATGAAGGCGCTGAGAAAACCAAACTTTGCGCTGGTGCAGGAGTTGGCGCAGATTTGGGAACGGATGCGAGGCAAAAAGGTGTCCAAGACGGATCGAAGCGCGATGTGCGACGAAATTTACAAAAAGTGCGTGGGGAAGGTTCCCGAGTTGGCAAACAATCACAAAGGTTCGCGCGTGGTGCAGGCGGTGTTGAAATACGGCACTACCGAGCAGTGCGCTAAGATCATGAGCGAAGTGACGCCGCAGATGGCGTTGCTGTCAAAGTCGCTGTACGGGAATTTCCTGGTTCGCAAACTCATAGACGCCGCGGACAAGAAGGAGATACCGGCGCTGGTTGGGAACTTGCGCGGGCAAATCGCGCGATTGGCGCGACATCCCGTGGGGTCACAAATCGTTGAGGCTTTGTATCACGCGGCTTCGGCGAAAGAAAAGAAGGCGATGACTTTTGAGTTTTACGGTCCAGAATTCGTGCACTTCGGCGCAGCGGACGACGTCAAGTCGCTTCGCGAAGCTTTGCTCCTCAAGCCCGTGGCGCAGCGCCAAGGCATGCTTCGTCACATCAACGTGACGATGATTCCAGTGTTGGAAAAGGGCTTGGTATCTTCATCAGTGATCCATCGGGTATTGGCGGAGTATCTCAGCGTCGGCGGTCCGAGCACAAAAGCCGAGGCGGCGGGATCGATAGCCGCCGCCGGCTTGCTTCGCATGATGCACACGAAGGACGGCGCGCACGCGGTGAATATGATACTTGCACACTCTGGCGCCAAGCAGCGCAAGGGGGTGATCAAGGCGTTGAAAGGTCAAGTTTCGAGGGTATCGCAGGATGATTACGCCCACGTCGTCATCGCCTCGCTCTTCGATTGCGTGGACGACACGCAGTTGTTGGGCAAGGGCGTCGTGAGTGAGCTCAAGGCAGAGAGTTTGGCAGAAGTGGCGTCGCACAAAAACGCTCGGCGTGTGCTGTTGCACATCCTCAATCCTCGATCCACAAGATACTTCCCATCGCACCTGCTCGAGTGCATGCCGGATCCTCAAAAAGTTCGCGAGGACGCCGAAGAAACCGTTGTGGCGATGAAGCGCGGCGGTAAAGCCCAAAAAGATGCGAATAAAGCTGTGGGCAAAGACCTTTCAGATGATGAAGACGATGATGACGATATGGGTACCGTAGATGATGAGTTCGGCGGCGAAGACGAAGAAGAAGCGCCAGAGGGCGACGACGACGACGACGACGACGACGACGGTTTAGAAGAGGCGCCGGCGGATGGTCCTGATTTTGGCATCGCCAAGAAACCTGCGAGCACGCGCCGCGCCGAACTGTTTCATCAAGGATTGGGAGACTCCCTCGTTGCAGCATGCAGCGTGAACGCGGCGTCGATGTTGCGAAGCAACCTCGCGTCCGACGTGTTGTTCGAAGTCGCTGCGGGCGGGTGTGACGACATCTTTTACAAAACTGTCGGCGACAAAAAGATGACCGACCTATTTGAAGCCATTTCGGAAGCGGTCGCGACATCCATGACATCCGAACAAATCGACGCGGAATCGGGGGAAAAGCTCGAGCCGTTGCACGCAAACTTTTTCTCCACGCGAACGCTTCGTCGCATGGCTTTAGAAGTCAAGCACGCCCAGTTCATTCCCATTTTCTGGAAAAGTGCGCTGAAGGCGAACTTGAAAACCTGGATCGACGGCCACGGCGCTAAAGTCGTCGCTGCCGTCGTTCGCACGAAAACGGATGCAAAAACGCGCAAAGAAATCCACGCAGCCGTGGGAAAACTGGTCGACAGCGGCGACGCCGCGGCGTGGTCGGAGGGATTTTTCCGCGTCAAGGATGGAGACAAGCCACGAAATTCAGCTGGGAAAGACGAGCAACCGACGTCAAAGAAGGCGAAGAAGGCGAAAACGGCGTCAAAGTAGACTTTGCGATTGAATTATGATCTAAGAAGTACATTCATTAAACGCTCCGATGTACCGCGCAGCTCAATCGAACCCGACAAGCATGGGCGTGCATTTTTCGTACAAAGCGCGCGGCAATTTCGCCTTGAGCGCGGCGCGCACCTCCTCCGCCTTGTACCGCGCGCTGAAATGAATCAATAAAATAGCTTCGTTCTGGAACTTATCCGCGCGTGCGACGATATCGTCGATGTGCGTGTGCCCGAATCGCTCCGCGTCGTGCTTGCTCACCGCGTCGTCGATGAACGTGCACTCCATGATGAGAAGTTTCGCCCGGAGCGCGTCCGCGTTCGCGGGGTCGTCGATCCAGTCCCCGGTCGTGTCTCCAGTGAACGCCACCTCTGGGACTTCGACTTTATCCGTCACTTGTTCGCCGTCGTCGCGCAACCGCTTAATTTCCGGTCCGCTCAACCCCGCGTACGCGGGCTTCAACTTTTGCTTCGTGCCGTACACGACGTACCCTTGACTCGGCACCGGATGCCTCGTTCTAAAAGCTGCGACTTCAAACAACTTATTCATCGCGTACCGCTCCCCCGGGTCGATCCCGATCGCGCGATGATTCAACTCGCTATCGTCCAACGCTCGCAGCGATTCTATAAACGTCCCGAACGCCTCTCTCCGCGCGCTCGGCAGCAGCACCGTCGGCGGCGTCAGGCTCAACAACCCGCGCGTCGCGATGTACATCCCACACCCTCCGACGTGATCCATGTGCGTGTGACTCAGGCACATCACGTCCGCGTACACGCACCGCTGCGGGCATCGCCCCGAATCGAACGCCACCCCCAGCGCCGGCAGCACCACCGACGTCTCGCGTCCGCCCACGGAGACGCCCTCGATCTTATACCCCGCCAGCTCGTGCACCGCGTGTCGATCGCGATTCTTCGTCCTCTTCTGCGCGGCGTCGTCGCCGTCGCCGTCGCCGTCGCCGTCGCCTTCGCGTCCCGCCGGTCGGTCGCGCGCCGTCGCC
>TARA_B110000003_G_scaffold44894_1_pt1 | contig 18567 bp, 18 predicted proteins | sample TARA_B110000003 | Tara Oceans TARA_B110000003 (sample SAMEA4396424) | marine metagenome | biome: Westerlies Biome; feature: [SRF] surface water layer (ENVO:00010504); material: water (ENVO:00002006), including particulate matter (ENVO:01000060) such as... | depth 5 m
GTAGAGTCAATTTTAAATAGGCACCCAAATGTAAAAATTTGCGCTGCAGTGGCTGTTCCAGACAAACTGCGTGAAGAAGAGGTTGGTGTTTTTATAATTCTTAACGAAAGCGAACACAATCGCAGTACTGCTAACAAAATTGTTAAGTGGGCTCTCGTTCAGATGGCTTATTATAAAGTACCTGGTTATATATCATTTACTAATGAACTACCATTGACTGGAACTCAAAAAGTAAGAAGAGGCGATCTAAAAAATCTCGTAAAAAATACATTAAAAAATGACGGCTTCTATGACATGAGAAACCTTAAAAGAAGACAAGTATGAAACGTTATCAAAAATCATATGAAGGTGTTTCTTTATGTGCTCCGATTACAATTCCATATAGAAGGTATTCTCCTGAAACCGCTCATTGGTGGGCTGGTGCTGCTCTAAAAGAGCTAAGTCTACAAACCAATCTTACATCAAACGACATTGATGGAGTTATTTTTTCTAGTTTCTCCTCTAATCCAGATACTGTTGTAGGAATTGTTCAACACTTAGGTTTAAGTCCTACCTGGATGGACAATATCCCGACAGGAGGTGCAAGTGGGGTTATGGCAATTCGAAGAGCGGCCCGAGCGGTTCAATCTGGTGACGCTAATATTGTTGTATGTATCGCTGCTGATACAAACCATATCGATAGTTTTCAAAAAACATTGGATACATTTTCACGATTTTCTCAAGATGCCACATACCCCTACGGTCAAGGAGGGCCGAACGCAACATTTGCTATAATGACTGAATATTTCATGAGGAAGTTTAATTTAACAAGAGGAGAGTTTGGGAAAATAGCAATCGCGCAAAGACAAAATGCTAGCACAAACCCAATTGCCCTGATGAAAAGACCATTAAACATGGACCAATATCTGGACGCTAAACCAATCGCTAATCCACTTCATCTTTTTGATTGTGTAATGCCATGTGCAGGTGCCGAAGCCTTTGTAGTTACCACACCAGAGATCGCTGAAAAATTTAGTCTATCTACAGTTAAAGTTCTTAGCACAATTGAAAGACATAATGCTTTTTCAGAAGATCATATCCAATATCGTGGAGGTTGGGTCAAAGATATTGATGATCTCTGGTCCTCATCAAATTACAACCCATCAGATATAAATTTTGCTCAGGTATATGATGACTATCCAGTAATTGTAGCGATGCAACTTCAAGATCTTGGGTTTTGTGAAAATGGCAAGATAAAGCAATTTATAAATGACACAGATTTTACGATAATGGGAGATTTGCCTTTAAATACAAATGGCGGTCAACTCTCTGCGGGTCAAGCTGGAGCCGCCGGGGGATATCAAAATGTCACAGAAGCATTGAGACAATGCATAAAACAGCCGCTAGGGCAACAAATCCCAAATTCTACAAAAGGGTTAATTTCTGGATTTGGCATGGTAAATTATGACAGAGGTGTATGTACGGGGGCTGCCATAATAAAAACAGATACAATTAGATGACAAAACAAAAAAAATATCTAACAAAAAAGAATCCGTTGGTTAAATCTAAAATTAATCATGTTTCCTCTCACTTAAGAAGTCGAGCTACAAAGGCTTTAGCCTGCCATGCTGCAAAAGGTGATTTTGTTTTACAAGAATGTTCTGAATGCCAATATATTAGCTACCCTCCTCGTGATCGATGCCCTAAATGTTGGGGTGTGTTGACCTGGAAACATCAAAAACGACATGCAACTCTGTTAGCTGAAACAACCATTCATTCGACAACTGATCTTTATTTTCGGGAGCACGTTCCTTGGCGAATTGGCACAATTCTACTCGATGTTGGTCCAACGGCTTTTGCTCATTTACATTCTAATGTACAAGTTGGAGATAAATTAAAAATACATGTAATGTTAGATCGAAGTGGAAACCCAGCTCTCTTTGCAATGCCAAGAAAGGTTACCGTCAATATGGAAGAAGATTATCAGTATAGTCAGTTTACTGCCTCACCAAAAGGCAAGCGTATCCTAATATCTGATGGGCGAACTGAAATTGGTCAAAAACTAACCTACGAATTAATTAAAGCAGGCGCAGAAATCGTTTATCTTGGCAATGCAGACTCAAATCTGCGATTTGAAGGACAAGACTCTATCTCTAAACATAAAAACGTTAAAATTATTCCCCTAAACTTACTTAGTACAAAAAGCGTAAAAAAATGTTCTCAACAATATGGAGGTAAAGTTGATATCTTGATAAATACAGCCTCTTATGTTCGCTCAGGCTCTATTGCTTTCAGTGGCAAGATTACCGAAATGCAAAATGCTATTGATTTGAATGTTAACGGCTTAACAAGGCTCGCAAAAGCATTCTGCCCAGCAATGAGCGCAAGATCGGGCGATGAAGAAAGGCCAGCAATCGCTTTTTTAGATATATTATCTATTTTTTCTTTAACTGGGCATCCAGGCTATGCCAGTTTGGCCGCAAGTTCTGCTGCACGACTTTCTATAATCAATAGCCTAAGATCAGAAATGAGTCTTAGTGGCCTTAAAGTATTTAGTGCTCTAATTGGACCTATCGAAGATGAATGGCATCAAGACATACCTCCACCTAAAGTCACGGCAGAACAAATTGCCAAATCAGTAATTACCTCTCTAAAGAATGGACAAGAGTTAACACTAGTGGGTAATGTTGCAAAAGATATTTTTGAAAAATGGTCAGCCAACCCTCTTTTAACAATGAGAGAAACAATTAAATGACATCGAAAGAAAACATATTAATTAGTCTTGCTGAAAAAATTTCGAATGAAGACATAAGAATAATAGATTTAACCAATACATTAAGTTCAGAATTTCCCGTGATTGTTTTGCCACCTGAATTTGGTCAATGTGATCATTTTTCGATGGAAACAATATCCAAATATGATGATAATGGCCCTGCTTGGTACTGGAATAAAATCTCAATGAATGAACACACAGGAACACACTTTGATGCTCCTGCGCATTGGGTAACTGGCAAAGACCTCCCCAATAATAGCGTTGACTCAATTCCCTTGAAAAATTTTATGGCACCTGCAGTCGTAATTGATATCAGTAAAGAGTGTGCGAAAAATTCTGATTTCCTTATTACAAAGAAATTCCTTATAGGTTGGGAAGAGCAGTATGGGCAAATTCCAAAAAACCATTGGGTCGCGCTAAGGACTGATTGGCACAAATTTGTTGGTAGCCCCAAATATCTCAACATGCAAAATGATGGGGCTCACTCCCCGGGACCAGATAAATCAGCAGTTGAATATTTAGTCCATGAAAAAAATTGTATTGGGTTAGCAGTCGAAACAGTGGGGACCGATGCAGGACAAGCATTTGATTTTGATCCACCTTTACCTGCTCATTCAATTTTGCATGGCAATGGCAAATATGGTTTGCAATGCTTAAGAAATTTAGACAAGTTACCTACTTTCGGTAGTATTATTGTTGCCAACCCTTTAAAAATTGAAAACGGCTCAGGAAGTCCTTTGAGAGTTTTCGCATTAGTTGATGGTCAAAATGATGAATTATAAGACAACATTAATTACGGGTGGAAACTCAGGCATTGGTGCCCAAATTACCAAAAATCTTTTAGTTAAAGGTGAAAAAGTAATCAGTCTAGGTCTTGCTATACCTAATTGGACTCATGAAAATCTAACAAGCTATGAAGCTGACTTAACCGATAAAGATCAAACAAAAAATATAGCCAATATAATCTCTTCTGAACACGAAGTGGATAATATCATACATAATGCTGGTATGATTAAACCGAACTTACTTCCCGATGTAGAAGAAAATGATTTGGACCAATTAAGCCAATTACATCTTGCGGCACCAATTCTCCTTACTCAAGCAATACTTCCAAATATGAAGAAAAATAAAACTGGTAGAATTATATTTATAAGCTCTAGAGCGTCTATGGGCATGCAAACTAGGTCGGTTTACTCAGCAACAAAAGCAGGTATTCATGGTTTAGCTAGAACTTGGGCATTAGAGCTCGCGGAAAGTCAAATAACAGTCAATGTAATTGCACCCGGGCCAATTTTAACACAAAATTTTTGGGATTTAGTGCCAAAAAATAGTGAATTAGAGGATCAAATCTCTAATAACATTCCAATTGGCCGCATCGGAAAAGCAGACGATGTAGCTAATGCTGTCGAATTTTTTCTAAGTGAAACCTCTGGCTTTGTGACCGGTCAAGTATTGTATGTGTGTGGCGGGACTAGCCTAAAGGGTTTAGGAACTTGAGTTTTCAATTTATCTTGTAAGTTAATCATTTTCTTTGTACGCCTAAAATATCTTAACAATTCTTCTGGAATTTTGATCAAATTGGAGCAGCGATAATCTAATGACAATATGGCATCCAACTGACAATTCCCACGCTGATATTACTAGCCATGATACTTTTACAAATGGTGTCCCCCATAATACATTTGCAAGGCTACGAACAGAGGATCCCATACATTGGACCGAATATAAGGATGGTATAGGATTTTGGTCTATTACTAGGCATGAAGATATATCACTAATGATAGGAAATACTGAAACCTTTACCTCTGAGTATGGTATTCGCATGGAAGACCAAAGCTATGAAGAATACTTAGCTCGACGAACATTTCAAGAAATAGACGGCATGGAACATAGAAACTTAAGAATGAAGGTTGCTAAGGCCTTTTCAGGCCCTGTCATCAGGGAGTTTGAATACAGTATCCGGGATCTTTGTTCTAAAATCCTTGACGATGTTTTTGTAGATTCAAAATTTGATGCTGTGGAGAAAATAGCTCGGGAGCTACCAATGAAAATGCTTGGACGCATAATTGGTTTACCTGAAGAAGATTTACCATGGTTAGTCGAAAAAGGTGACGCCTTAATCGCAAATACAGACCCAGATTTTACTGATCATGTGCTCGATAAATTAGATACAGATAAATTCAGGATGATGCCTCATAATTCTCCAGCAGGAGCAGATTTATATCAATATGCTGAAGACCTAATGAAGAAGAAAAAACAATCTGGGGATACTAATGGTATTTTAAGTATGATTGTTGAACCTAATGAAGATGGTTCAAAAATATCTGAGATAGAATTTAAAAACTTTTTTTGTCAACTTGTAGCAGCAGGTAATGATACGACACGATATTCGATAGCAGCAGGAATTCATGCTCTGTGTCACCAAACAGAACTATTAGCCCAAATGCAAGGTGACCCCAAGATCTGGGACACTGCACCAGATGAAATAATTCGTTGGGCTAGTCCAGTAAATTATTTTAGAAGAACTGCTAGAAATGATTTTGAAATTCATAACAAGATAATTAAATCTGGTGACAAAGTATTATACTGGTTTGCTTCATCAAATAGAGATGTTAAGAAATTTGATAATCCCTTCAAAGTAGATCTTTATAGAAAGCCAAACAGTCACCAAGCATTTGGTCAGGGTGGCCCTCATATTTGCTTAGGTATATGGCTTGCTAGATTAGAAATAAAATGCTTATTTCAAGAATTTTCCAAAAGAGTCAGCAAAATTACTCAAACTGACAATCATGAGTTCTTAAGATCAAATTTTGTCAATGGTATTAAAAAATTACCAGTAAACATAAAATTACAATAAGTAATTTAACACAAAAGTTTCAATATTAACCCTTAATTATTTGAAGTTAGCTGCTCTATTTGTTTATTTATTTTTTCCCAGTCATTTATCAGCAATCTAATAGGTAAAGTTAAAATTTCGCTTTTAAACTCTTCAGGCAATCGAACCGCATCTTTTTCGGTTGTCACTAAAATAGCATCCATTTCATTTGCTTCTTTAAGTAACCTTAAAATTAATTTTCTATTTAAATTTGTATGATCAGATAACGGTATCTTTTTCAAGATATTGGCACCTAAATTCCTTAAACTTTCAAAAAATTTTTCAGGATTACCAATACCTGCAAACGCTAATACCCTAGCATTTTTCCATTCAAAACCCGTCTCAATAACTTCAACATTAGCTTCACAAATTTCTAATTGTATTTCTTTTTTCTCATTTAAAAATCTAACTCGATCTAGCTCATCACCTACTAACAGCATAAGATCTGCTCTTTTAAGGCCTCGATCTACTGACTCTCTTAAGGGTCCAGCTGGGAAAACTCGTTCATTCCCGAATCCACGTTTGGCATCAACGACTATTACCGAAAAATCTTTATGCAGATAACCATTTTGGAAACCATCGTCTAAAATAATAATGTCACAACCATTTTCCACCGCTTCTTTTGCACCTTTCACCCTATCTTTCGATACCCAAGTTGGCGCAAAAGAAGAAAGTAAGATTGGCTCATCACCCACATCTTTTGAATCATGCTTTTCCGATACCAATATTGGCCCTGTCAATTTTCCTCTATAACCCTTCGACACAATATGAGGATTCAGACCAATTTCTTTAAGCTTTTCAGTAAATGCGATTACAGCTGGAGTCTTACCAACTCCACCAAGATTAATATTGCCAATACAAATTACTGGTACTTTTACTTTATAGGAAGGAACATTTAACCGATGTTTTAGACCCAAAGTCCATATCCATGAAAATGGTGTAAGAAAAAATGTCATCATACCAGGGTTAGAACTGTTATTTCTCCAGAACCTTGGTGTTAACATTCTTGCACCTCAACTTTTAGGTTTTCGTTAATTAACTCTAAAGCTCGATCTGTGACACCAGCACCATTTGACGAAACCTCCCAAGCGGCATGCGCCAATCTAGCTGCATTGTCAGGGGACAGAATTTTTATCAAATTCTCACTCAATTCATCTTGATTATTGATCCTAACTGCGCCATTTGCGTCATTCAATCTATTATAAATTTCTTCAAAATTGTAAAAATATGGTCCATGTAGAATGGCAGATCCCAATGCCGCAGGTTCAAATGGATTATGACCTCCCACATTAACTAATGATCCACCAACAAAACTTACTGGTGACAATCTATACCAAAGCCCTAATTCTCCTAAAGTATCTGCAATATAAATTTGCGTTTCTTGTAGTATCTTATCATTTTTAGATCTTAGACCTACTCTGAGGTTATTTTTTTTCAAATATGATGCTATCTCTACCCCACGTTCAGGATGCCTTGGAACAATTATTAACAAAAGACCTTGGGAAGCTTTTGATGCTGCTTTATGCGCTCCCGCAATTATTTCCTCCTCGCCTTTATGAGTTGAAGCGGCCAACCAGATTGGTCTATTATTAATTTGTTTAGAAATTTCTTCCTCATCTACCTCTGAATGAGGCAAAGCAGCAGCGCCTTCCTTTAGCGTACCCGTTAGTTCAAACTTGTCCTTTGAAACTCCAAACTTTTTTAAGTATTTCATAGTCTTTTCGTCCTGAACAAGAAAGTAATTAAAAGTGCTCAATAGAGTAGTCAAAGATCTTTTAAACAACCGCCATCTTCTGTAAGATTTCTCTGATATTCTTGCGTTAATCAAAATCATTGGAATTTCTTTTAAATATATTTGTTTTAAAAGATTGGGCCAAAACTCACTTTCAGTCCAAATTGCCAAATCAGGTTTCCACCAATCCAAAAATGACTCAACAGCCTTAGGTGTATCAATCGGAATATATTGATGAATTGCGTTTGCTGGCAGATGAGACATAATTACCTTCGCAGAAGAAACTGTGCCTGTAGTGACTAAAAAATTATATTCTGGCTGAGAATAAGAAAGCCTTTTAATTAATTCTACTAATGATAAAGACTCCCCAACACTGGCTGCATGAAACCAAATCAACAATCCTTTGGGCTTATCAATCCTTGACTGTCCCAATCTCTCTTCAATTCTGTCTGGATCTTCTTTCCCCGCTTTGACTCTAGATCTTAGCCGATACTCTATATATCGTCTCGCTCTACGCATAAAAAAGCTGTAACACCATAACAACATCGAGCTTTTCAATTCTTTCATCTAATGACCATACTTCTCTTATATAAAAAAAACTTTGATTACTGCTATTATCAACAGATCAATAAGTATTACACTAGTTTTTAAATTTTAATTAAAACCCAGTTTAAATATAATAATAAAACTTACAAAATCTTAATTATATTTTAGTCCTAGCCTTGACTATGCTCAAAGCAGCATTTGCTGCCTCTTTACCCTTTTCTATAAAGTGTGATTTAAAAATTTTATCATGAAATGCTGTCTCTTGATATTGATGAGGAGTTAAAGAAACAGATAAAATTGGGACATTTGTTTCCAAACCAACTCTAACTATTCCATCAACTACTGCTTGTGCGACAAAATCATGTCTGTAAATACCACCATCAACGACAAATGCAGCGGCAGCGATTGCAGAATACTTTCCAGTTTCGGCAAGAGACTTAGCCATTAATGGTAGCTCTAGGGCACCTGGAACATCATAAACATCGACCTGGTCGCTGGGAATGATTTTCAAGAAACCTTCTAGAGAACTATCTACAATATCTGAATGCCATTTGGCCTTGATGAAAGCATATCGGGTGTGTGTCATAGTATTTCCTTTCCTTCAAAGACACGTCACCCAAGGCGATAACAGTCAGGAAAAGCATACTAGCTCAGCCTTACTATTCTCTTCCATCCGGACTTTAACCGTCGGCTCTGGAATTTAACCAGATCTGCTGACCTTTGACTTTGTCAAAGCGCTCGCGGGCTCACTAATACTTCGTTTACCGCCGGTGGGGAATTACACCCCGCCCTGAGAACATACACTTTTTTACAAAATTTGCCCATTATTACAAGGGAAAAGATAAATCTATTTGAAAATAGTCTCAATTAAAGCCTATCAATAAATTATGATCGTATTATTCAATAAGCCATTTAACGTCTTATCTCAGTTTACTGATAATAAAAATATAATTGTGAGTAGGGGTAATCTCTCTGATTATATTGATGTACCAAATGTCTATCCAGCAGGCAGATTAGATAAAGATAGCGAAGGCTTACTTATCTTAACTGATCAAGGAAAATTACAACAAAAAATAAGTGACCCTAAATACAAAATGACAAAAACATATTGGGTCCAAATAGAAGGAAACATAGCTGAAGATAGTTTAAATAATTTAAGGTATGGTGTACAATTGAAGGATGGAATGACTCGAAAAGCAATTGTAAAGAGAATTAAACAGCCGCATAATCTATGGTTGCGAAAACCACCCATTAGAGAAAGAAAAAATATACCTGACGAATGGATAGAAATTATAATTTCTGAGGGAAAAAATCGACAAATTCGACGTATGACTGCTGCCGTTGGGCACCCAACACTTAGATTGATCCGAACGAGAATTGGCGACTGGCACTTAAACGATCTGCAAAATGGGACTTACAAAATATTATAGATTTTACGCATTTTTACCGACCCAATATCCGGTTGCAAGACATGCATTAATTAAATAGCCACCCGTCGGCGCTTCCCAATCAAGCATCTCACCGACACAAAAAACCTGAGGGCTCTTCAAAATCATCAAGTGCTCATTTAATTCACTAAAATCAACTCCACCAGCTGTAGAAATTGCTTGATCAATTGAGTGAGAACCTTGTTGGTTTAAACATAAATTTTTAAGTGAGTATGCTAGGTTTTGCGGACTATTTGGAATTGGACGGATAAACTCATTTATCAATGCTAATCTTACGCCTGATAAACTCAATGTTTTTCTTAAATAATTACTAATACTATTTTTTTTTCGATTTCTTGACAGTTTTATCGCTAGACTTTCCAAGGTAATGTCAGGAAACAAATCAATTTTCAATATTGCACCTTTTCGAAGTGCTGGAGATAATTCATAAATTCCGCCACCTTCTAAACCTTCCTTTGTTACTAGCGCTTCTCCTCTTGTATTTAAATTATCAGAACACATCTGAATGTTTTTCACCGGTATTCCATGAAATTGATTCATAAATTTTGACCAATTAATACGGACACCAACATTTGATGGCGCAAAACAATTAACTTTAATTTTTTTTGTTTTAAATATTTTAGCCCAAGAACCGTCAGAACCTAATTTAGGCCAACTGGCTCCACCTAAGGCTAAGATAGTGGTCTTTGGTGTTAGAAATTTTTTCCCAGAAGGCGTGTCAAACACAAAACTATCGTGCCAATCCACCAACTTATAGTTCATTTTAAATTCAACGCCTAAACTTAAAAGCCTTTTTAACCAAAGCCTTAATAATGGAGATGCTTTCATTGTTGTGGGGAATACCCGTCCAGTGGAGCCTATGAATATTTCTTGCCCTAAAGCTTGAACCCATTTCTTTACTTTTTCTGGTCCAAAAGAAGTTAACATTGGTTCTAACTTTTTTTGATCATTACCAAATCTACTAATAAATTTGGCTAATTCTTGATCATTGGTGATATTCAACCCAGATTTACCGGCCATTAGGAATTTTCGACCAAACGATGGCTTTGAGTCTACAAGGGTTACTTTACGACCCCGGAATGCTAAAATCTCTGCCGCCATCAATCCTGCTGGACCAGCGCCAACAATTAAGACATCCATATGTTATATTGCCCTATTTCTACTCTCTTCGATGTAAATCTCACGTAATCTCTTAGAAACATTGCCTGGCTTGCCAGCCCCTATCAAAACACCATCGAATTCAACCACTGGCATTACAAAAGTTGATGCTGAAGTTATAAAAGCTTCATCTGCTGACTTTACTTCATCTACAGAAAAAGATCTCTCTTCAACTATCATTTGAGCTTCCTTGGCATATCGTAAAACAGATGCTCTAGTAATACCGTGTAAAATATCATTAGATAATTCTCGAGTAATAATTTTATTCCCAACCACTATGTAAGCGTTATTCGAAGTTCCCTCAGTGACGTAGCCATCTTCTACCATCCAAGCATCATCACAATCTGCTGCCTTAGCCATCATTTTACCCATAGATGGATACAAGAGCTGAACAGTTTTTATATCGCGGCGCCCCCAACGCAAATCATCAATTGAAATAACCTTCATACCCGAATTCACCAACGGGGATCCTAAAATATCTTTTGATTGAGTGAAGATAACTAAGGTTGGCTCTACATCTTTTGGATAAACAAAGTCTCTATCAGCAACTCCGCGTGTTACCTGAAGATAAACACCACCTTGTTCAACTTGATTATCATTTACTAATTTATGGTGAATTTCGAGCAAATCGTTAAAAACGCTTGGTTCAGGTATATCTAATTCCGAAAGAGATCTCTTTAATCTTTTTAAATGGCCTTCAAATTCAAGTAATTTACCATCAAGAACCGAAGTTACTTCATAAACTGCATCTGCCATTAAAAAACCACGATCAAAAATTGATATACTAGCTTCTTCCTCTGGAAGATATTTTCCATTTACGTAAACTATTCTACTCATCCTAACTCCTAACCCCAAAGTTCTTTTTCAGGAGGATAAACTCCATTTAAATCATATTTTAGTGGATAATTTCTATCCTGCGATAGCAATAATGGCCCATCTAGATCAACAAACTCGATTCCTTGAGCCAAAAGTGTGGCCGGCGCCATAGCCAATGAAGACCCAACCATACATCCCACCATTATTTTATAACCATCACTTAATGCTATACTTTTCAGCTTCAATGCCTCTGTTAAGCCACCGGTTTTATCAAGCTTTATATTTATAATATCATACTTATCTTTAAGGTTTTTAAGACTAGTGGAATCATGGCAACTTTCATCGGCACAAACCGGTAATACTCTTTCAATTTCCAATAACGCATCGTCATCATCAGCTGGGAAAGGCTGCTCAACCATTTCAACACCCAGCCTGACTAAGACTGGAGCTAATTCATTATAGAGTTCTGGTGACCAACCTTCATTCGCATCAACAATAATTCTTGAATTAGGAGCTCCCAATCTAACTTGCTCTATTCGAGCAATATCTTGCTCTCCACCCCCTAATTTTGTCTTAAGTAAAGGTCGAAAAGAATTCTCCAATGCTTGATCATACATACTTTTCGGTGATTCTAATGATAATGTGTAAGCTGTTATCTGGGGCGATAAATTATTTATACCAATTAAGTCCCAAACCCTCTTGTTTTTTGTTTTAGCCTCAAGATCCCACAGAGCACAGTCAACTGCATTTCTAGCAGCTCCTGGCGAAAGCATATCTAATAACTCTAATCGATCAAAACTTGATGGAAGATTTTTTATTTGTTTTGTTACACTTTCAAGAGTCTCATCGTAACGCGCGTACGGCACACATTCACCCCAACCTGTTACGCCGTCCTTCTCTAATCTTAAAGTTAACACTTCCGCCTGCGACCTCGAACCTCGTGAAATCGTAAAAACTTTTGCTAATTTAAATGTATCAGCGGTGACCGAAATTATCATAAATATTCCACTTTTTCTTCAAAAGAAATTAAAAAAGTTATTCTATAGATTTTGTAATGCGTCGCATAAACGACCTGAGCCATGCCTAAATGGATCAACTGCTGGCATTTCAAATTCGCTTTCTAAGGATTCAAGATATTTGACAGCCTCAGCCTCCGACATATGCTGTGTATTTACTGAAATGCCAACTACCTTACAACTTGGGTTAGCAACAGAAGCTAATACCAAGGCCACATCCTTCAACTCAACAAGTGAAGGTTGTTGATATTCAGGCAACCCACGCATATGCTTCCTCGTTGGCTCATGACAAAGAATCAAAGCGTCTGGTTGACCCCCATGAACTAATGCCATTGTTACTCCTGAATAGGAAACGTGATATAATGATCCTTGCCCTTCAATCATATCCCAATGGTCTTGATCATTATCAGGTGTGAGATACTCCACTGAGCCAGCCATAAAATCAGCTATCACAGCATCCAATGGCACACCGCCTCCAGTTATTAAAATTCCAGTTTGACCAGTCGCACGAAATGTCGATTTTAATCCACGCCGTTTCATTTCTTTATCCATAGCTAAAGCAGTATACATCTTTCCGACTGAACAATCAGTCCCAACGGCAAGACATCTTTTTCCAGTTCGTTTTTTCCCATTAGCAATTGGATAATCAACTGTCGGCACTCGAACATCATGTAACTGACAGTTATTTTGTGTTGCTGCTTCAACCAAATCAGGTTCATCTCGGAGCAAATTATGCAACCCACTAGCAATATCAAAGCCCGCTTCTAATGCTTGAATTAAAACCTCCTTCCAAGCATCCGAAATTATACCTCCCCGATTTGCAACTCCTATAACCAATGTCTTAGCTCCAGCTTCCTTGGCAGCAGCCAATGTCATTTCTGGCAAACCCATATCCGCATTACATCCTGCCATTCGAAATTGCCCAATGCTAGCATCAGGTCTCCAATCCTTGATTCCTTGAGCCACCTTCGCTGCTAATGCATCAGGTGCATCTCCTAAAAATAATAAATATGGCGTTTTAATCATTTTGACATCTCCTAAATAACATCTTCTTTTCTATTGCTTACCAAATAGCAAAAAGAATATCCTCTGAAATTTAAGTGAAATATACATAATATTCGAAGATTCTACTATATTTTTTTAAAATCATACAGAATTATTCGGGTATTTAATCATTTCATCGGAGAATTTTAAATTTAAGATTCGGTAAAACCATTATCAAGCAGATGAAATAAGAGCTACCGGTAAATCATTTCTTTTTTCAAAATCTATTGGCGCTTCTTCTAATACCTGGGTATGACGCTTAAATTCAAAAATCCTTTCACCCCCTTTAACAGAGGACAACACAATCAAGCATTGTGCAAAATGATTTGCCCCGTCGTAAAGATCTACTAATCCCCTTAATTTTGGAGCAACGTTTACATCCAAAGAAAAGCCACCTTCCCAATACCTTAGAACTGGAAACACAACATCACCAACCATTACTCTCAATCTATTTTTCTTGGAATAATCTTCCTTTCTTGCCTTATTCAGGCCTTCCAAGACCTCTTTTGGTAAATCATAAATCATTTATTACCCCCCATTACACATTGAGTAAGCAAATAAAAAAAGCAAGATAAAAGTATTATATATTTTTCATGTATTATTTGGTTCTTCTAATTCAACTCCTTTAACAGGTCGCAAGACATGAGGTTTGGTTGAGTCATACAAAGCACTATCTTTGAATAGTAAATCTCGATCTAAAGCTGGACCAATCATTATAAGAGCAGTTCGTGTTATTTTAGCTTCTCGCACCTTTTGCCTGATATTTGATAAATTACCTCTAATTAACAGTTGGTCCGGCCAAGTGAGCCTATATCCCACGACAACTGGACAATCTGCATCATAATAAGGCATTAGTTGCCGCTCTAATGTTCGCATATTTCTAATAGACAAATGTATTGCCAAAGTAGTTCCAGTCTTTGCAAAGTTCTCAATAGTTTCTTTTTCTGGCATCCCAGTCGACTTCATTGATGTCCGTGTTAAAACTATTGATTGAGCCACCTCTGGTATCGTTAGCTCCTGCTTCATTGCGGCAGCCATTGCGGCATAGGCCGGCACCCCTGGGACAATCTCATATTTGATATCTGACTTGACTAATCTTCTTATTTGCTCTGCTATCGCCCCGTATAAAGATGGATCGCCCGAATGCACTCTAGCCACGTCAAAACCTTTTTTGTTTGCTTCCATAATCGTCGAATGTGTTTCATCTAAGGTCATAGAAGCTGTATCCATCACTACCGCTCCTACTGGAGCAGACCTAACAACGTCCTCGGGGACAAGAGATCCAGCATATAGGCAAAATTGACATTCTTGAATTTTGCGAAGACCCTTTACCGTTATTAAGTCAGGATCACCTGGGCCAGCACCAATAAAGTATACAGTCATGATTCTACTTCCTGCAGATTGTTATAATAAATTAAATAAACCCGTCCATCTCCGTAATTCCCAGACCAAGTTCCATCTGCATCATCAAGTAGAGATGCAATATTTGAAAAATTTTCAGCTTCACAGATTGAGACAATAGATCGGCGATCTATTAGCTTAATCAAATTATGCTTATTTCCAAAAATTTGTACTTTTTCAGCTGCCTTGCGAGATTTTCCTGGAACTGACGGATGCCCCCAAGCCCACATAAATTGTCCATCATTTGTTCTAGTACCCACAATTTGACAAAAATATTCAATACAAGTTTCAGAACTTATAATCCACTTTATCCTTGACTGGTCTAAGTCTAACTCAAATTCTTCACATTCGATTATCAATTTATTAAAGATGTTTTCTTCAATTTTTCTCTTACTCCGAGCGTTTGAGAAGATCGACAATTCCTTATATGTAATCGAATTTTTATCTAGGTTTTCTATCAAACCAAATCCCTATCTAACTTTTTAGAGTAACCTCTTGGTGTATATATTCTCAGCCCATCACCTAATCTAAAAACCTTTGAGTTAGAGGAACCTATTATCACAACGGTCAACATATCTACTTCGTCGACAGTCAAGTTTTCTAAAGTACGGTACAAGAGTTTCTCTCCATTACGTCCCAGGTTTCTTGCTAATAATACTGGAGTGTCTGATGACCTATTCTTCAATAAAATTTCTCTCGCAGTTTTCAATAATGTTTTTCTATTGGCTGATACAGGATTATAGAAAGCTATCACAAAATCACCATTAGCAGCAGCTTCCACGCGCCTTAATATATCCTCCCGAGGCGTTAAAAGATCCGAAAGAGAAATAGTACAAAAATCATGTCCTAACGGAGCACCAGCCTTTGCTGCTGCTGCTTGTAATGCAGAAACGCCTGGCGTACACACTACGTCTACACGCCTAGCAGCATCTGACACGCCAAGATTTTCTACGGATCTATGCATCAATTCGAATACTAACGAAGCCATTGCATATATACCTGCATCTCCAGAGCAAATTAATGCTACCCTTTTGCCCTTGCCTGCCTGCTCAAGTGCATATCTGCAACGTTCTTCCTCTCCACCCAAAGGAAAATCAGTTTGAGTTTTTCCATAACCAATTGGCCCAACCAAATCTAAATACAAACCATAACCTATGAGTTCTTCAGAATTTGCTATCATACTACTTGCTTCTGGTGTACGCCAACTAGATTGTCCTGGCCCAATGCCGACGATTGCCAAACTACCCCGCCGCCTTCCAGGTAAATCTATAAGCGGTTCATTCGATATAGAAATTGCAAGAGTAGCATTCTTGGTTTTTGTTTTTGGGACGAGTAACCTACCCTGAGAACCGACACACGCTAAGGCAGACCCTTCAGAAACTCCATGACATCCAACCTCTTCAAAAACCAACTGAGACGGATTTTCTAGTCGATCAAACTCATCTTCCAATTCATCTGCTGTGAACAATAAGAGTGGCACATCAAGCCATTTTGCAACTTCGTTTATTGCCTTCTCATCGGCTTTTAAATCAATCGAGCTGACTGCTGCAATGCAACCTTTTGATAATTCTTGTTCCTCTAATGCGCATTCAACCAAATTCCATAGTTCTTCAGGATCGGTGTTTCTTGCACAACCCAACCCTATAACAGTATTTTTTGGATGATAAATTAAATGCGATGAAGAGCCCAACTTTGGCTTCATGGTTACTTCAAGCAAAACCTCCCCTTCTAAATGACTTTCTAAAGAAAAAATATTTTCGCCTATAATCTTTCTCTTTGCGCCAGATAGGAGCTTCATCATTACAGCCTTCGCATCAGATCTATTAGATAAGGAATAACCTATAGGCGGCTCGTCCAACGCCACACCAAGTGCTATATCTCCGGCTGTAGTAACAGCGGCAAAGCCATTTACAACCTGAGAAATTTCTTTTGCCATTCGGTTGGCCCCGTAATGACCACCTATAAGTGGGATAACCACCGAGCCATCCTCAGCAACCGAAATTACTGGTGGATCCAGTGTTTTGTCTCTTAAAAATGGGGCTATGGCCCGGACCAAAACTCCACTAGCACAAACACCGACTATAGAGTGTCCAGAAACAAATAAATCTCGAATGTGCTCTAAGGCATTATTGAAGTAAACATCTGCATGTCTAACCCGGTCAATTCTTCCGTGCAATGGCACATTAAGATTAGACGCAATAGTTCTAGCCACCTCTTCCCCAGACTCAGACAATGCCAAAATCACAACTTTCATAACCAGGGATCTTCCTCTTTATTGACAAGAACCATCGAAAAATACGGCGCTACTTCAGGAGCATCAATTAATTTTAGTACCTTCTGTTCTTTTAAAGATGCCCTCTCAATATAAAGAGATGAATCCATTAATCCCAACCTATCTATAACACTCTTTATTTTTTTTATATGCCGACCTACCTTCATTATTGCTGATGAATTATTATCGGCTAATCTTCTTTCTAATTCCTTTTTACTTAATGGACCGGGCAAAACGGTTAAAACTTCATTTCGTGCTGCTAATGGCTTCTTTGCCATAGCCGCACAGGCTGTCATACTAGATACACCAGGTATTATTTCCACCAAATATTTCTTATAGAGACGCGAGTGCAAATACATAAAAGAACCATAAAAAAAAGGATCCCCCTCGCATAAAAATACTACATTCTTACCCATATTCAAATGAGTTGATATTTCTTTAGCAGCTGCATTATAGGCCCGCTGAGCTGGCAATCGATTTACAGTCATGGGAATTTCAATGGCTATTTCAACTTTTGGTAAATCGATAAACTCTTCAATTATATTACGAGCAAAGCTTTTACTGCCTTTCAATTTTGGATAGGCTATTACTTCAGTGCTTTTGATTAAGCGCAGAGACTTCAATGTTATTAATTCAGGATCCCCTGGCCCAACACCAACTCCATAAAGAACACCATTCATTTTTTTTCAATGCTCCATTGTGTGACAGGTGTAAAGGGTTTCCAAATAGTAGAATTCCCGATTTGCTCCACTCTTTTAATTTCTAATTGACTTATGTCACCTCCATATTGAAAATATAACTCTAGCAAAAGCGCCTGACTTTCCAAAGTAACAACATTAACAACAAGCCTTCCATTTGTCATCAACTGTGACCAGGAAAATTCAAATATTTCTCTAGACAACCCTCCTCCAATAAAAATCGCATCCGGTTTGTCTAAATTACGAAGTGCTTCAGGTGCTTGACCATTAATTACTCTAAAATCAGGAACCCCCAAATTAATAGCGTTTATCGAAGATAATTCACAACGGTCAGCTCGCTTATCAACACCAATTGCAATCGCATTTGAAGCTGATCTCATCCATTCGATTGCAACGCTGCCACACCCGCAGCCAATATCCCATAATACTGCTCCATTTATGGGCTTCAGTTTTGATAATGTCACCGCTCTGACTTCTTGCTTCGTCATAGTTCCATCATTCTTGAAAGCATTGTCAGGTAATCCTGGGGTCTTAGGCACAATATCACAAAACCCTGCTGACAAGCATTCAATCGCTAACGTATTAAAAGATGGAACACTCTTTTTCCAATTTTCTGCTGTTTGAAAAAATACTTGTTCATTCTTATCGCCCATCGAAGAGAACACTGTCATTTTACTTTTTCCAAAGTTTCTATCTGTCAACAATTCTGCAATTTCTTTTGGTGTTTCTGATCCAGATGTAAGAACAATCAATTTTTGATTTGGTTGAAGATATGGTATTATTTTTTCCAAAGGTCTTCCGTGCACACT
>TARA_B110000003_G_scaffold92156_2_pt1 | contig 18562 bp, 14 predicted proteins | sample TARA_B110000003 | Tara Oceans TARA_B110000003 (sample SAMEA4396424) | marine metagenome | biome: Westerlies Biome; feature: [SRF] surface water layer (ENVO:00010504); material: water (ENVO:00002006), including particulate matter (ENVO:01000060) such as... | depth 5 m
CATAGGCTCAAGCTGTGGGGCTTTTGTCGTCTCAATCACCAACACTGGCAATTCTTGTTTCACCGCCCCTTGATCCGTAAGAACCTCGGATTCGGGCCCAAAAACATCTGCAAAATCGAGCTCCACCACGGACGCTTCTCCACCTTGAGGGACCAAAATTTCTCGTCGAAGCACCTTGGTGTCGTTGGATGCTGTCAAAACCTCCGACTCCAAAACAATCTCTTCGCCCGCATGAACAATGAATTGAAAAGTCTCTTCTGTACTCCGCAAGTCGAGCCGCTGCAAAATGACCCCAGTTTTGGCATCCTTGAGCACCATGGCAGGTGGCTGCTCGTCTGCCCCGAGGCCAGAAGTGTTCATGGATAGAACCACCACTTCCTCTTCCAACAAATCACTCCCGTTCAAATCCGCTTTGAAAAGGTCCAGATCTCCTGAGGTAGGCTTTCTCCTAGTGGCAAAAAATCCAGTTTCGCCTTCTGCATCAAGGACGAATGCCAAGTCGTCGTCCACACTGTTGATGGGCGCGCCCAAATGCTCTGGCTGGGTCCATCCTCCCGCATTGTTCCGCGTCGTTCTGTACACATCAAAGCCTCCCATTCCTTCCGCACCATCGGAAGCAAAGAACAAGGTTGTGCCATCCGCAGCCACAAAAGGAGTGATTTCATCTCCCCAACTGTTGACGTCGCTGCCCAATGAACGCAACTTGCTCCAGCGTCCATCAGCACCCTTTTGACTCTCAAAAAGATCAAAACCTCCAATGCTCTTTCGGGACTTCACACTTGCAATCAGTCGATTCTTGTCAGGAAAAAAGGCGAGCTCTCCCTGAGCAGGAATGGTCTTGCCAAGATCCAGCGGCTCCGCGGAAGTCCAGCCTCGTTCCCAACGCTGGGTGATTTTAAGTTCATGGTTCCATCCATCGCTGTCCACCACAACCAACTTGTCTCCAAACGCATCCGAGCCGACCACATAAGCATGGCTACGTAAGCCTACGTTGAGCAAGGTTGGCTCGTCCCATTCACCTGAGGACAAACGTTCCGCCTGATAAATATCGTGGTAGTGCTCTCTCGTATCGGGGTCGACGCGCCCGTGGTTGGAACCATTGCTTCTCGATCGGTTGGAAGAAAAGAAGAGCAGCTGGCCATCAGCCGTGATGACGGGATGGGTTTCTTGTGCCTCGCTGTTCATGGCCAATGGGGTGACATGGCTTGAAGTCTGGTTCTCTATGGCACGGCTTGCGAACCGTACGTTGTCCAAAATGTCTGAGGCCCATTCCAAGCTGGGGTGTTTGTCTCCCACTTTCGCCAAGTACTTGTCCACTGCCGATTTGGCGGACTCAAAATGTTCCAAGCGATGATGCGCCTCTGCCAACCAAAGCCACGCTTCGACAGGGGGCAGTTTTTGGTTGGGATTGAACGGGTCGTAACGAAGAGTCAATGAAGGGCCTGTGACCTGCTCAAATTGAGCAGCAACCTCCTCCCAATGGCCTCCGATCTCGGACATGCAAACCCCTCTTTTGAACTTCACCACCCGGTTGTGGGGGTGCGTCTTTTCGGCATAGGCCCACACCCTGGATGCCTCATGCCAGAAGCCCTCCTCCATCAGGATGTTGCCTTCCATAAAGAGTTCTCCACTGGTGTAGTTCGACCAAGTCGAATCCAAGCTACAGAGCGCAGCCTCCGAAGCCTGCAGTGATTTTTCTGCGCCCGTCAAAAAGAGGACAAGGACCAGGGAACGGCCAATTTGTTGGTTGATGTGCATGTCAGTACGTTACAAAGGCAAGCTACCTGACCTATCCACAACTGTGGAGCTCGACGGGCAGACTTATCACCACTGTTGTATGGGAACTCTTGAACGTCGTACGTCCAAATCCGCCCAAAGGTTATCCTTCCAGTGGACGGTTCAAATCGAACCCTTCAAGGTGGTCGGCCACCCTGCGCACGAAGCTGCCGCCCAGCATCCCATCAACCACCCGGTGGTCGTAGCTGTGGCTGAGGAACATCATGTGCCGAACCGCGATCACATCGCCTTGCGGCGTCTCCAGAACCGCTGGACGTTTTCGGATGGCCCCCAAGGCCAAAATGCCCACTTGAGGCTGGTTGATGATGGGCGTGCCCATCACGTTGCCAAATGTACCCACGTTGCTCATGGTGTACGTCCCACCGGCCACGTCGTCAGGCGTGAGTTTGCCCGCGCGGGCCCTTCCTGCCAAATCGTTGATTTGACGAGCCAATCCCTGCAAATTGTACTGGTCGGCATGTTTGATCACAGGCACGATCAAGTTGCCAGAGGGCAAAGCCGCCGCCATGCCAAGATGAATGTGCTTGTGCATCAAAATGCGGTCACCATCCACACTGGCATTGACCCCTGGGAATTCCCCAATCGCTTTGACAATCGCCTCCGCAATCAAAGGGGTGAAGGTCAACTTCTCTCCGTACTTTTCCTGGAATGCCTGCTTGTTGGCGTTTCGCCAAAGCACGAGATTGGTCACATCCGCCTCCACGAAGGAGGTCACATGCGGGCTGGTTTGGACACTCCGCACCATGTGGTCCGCAATCATCTTGCGCATGCGGTCCATTTCCACAATATCGTGGTCACCGCCCATGCTCTTCGCTGCCGCTGAAGCAGCCACAGGCGCTGGTGCTGGGGATGGTGCTGGGGCAACCACTGAAGCCACCCCTCTTGTCCCGATGTACGCAAGAATGTCCTTCTTGGTGACCCGGCCTTCTGACCCTGTTCCTGGAACGGCTTCCAACTCCGCCATTGCGATGCCTTCCTTCTGCGAGATGCTGCGCACCAGAGGAGAGTAGAAACGTCCAGAGGGCCCTTTCCGTGCAGGAGATGTTTCCAAAGGAGCCATGACAGCTTCAACCACCTCAGGGGCTGGAGCGGCCGAAGGTGCAGGCTGGGGCAAAGCAGCTGGCGCTTCCTCCTCCTTGGCTGAGTCCACAGAGGGCTGGACCGCAGAGGCCGCAGGCGCAGAAGTCCCTTCGCCTCCAATATCGTAACGTGCAATCACGCTTCCCACTTGCACCACATCTCCCTCCTCCACACACCATTCTACCAAAACGCCATCCTCAGGTGCGGGCACCTCTGAATCCACCTTGTCTGTGGCGATTTCCACAATGGGGTCGTCCGCTTCCACGCTGTCGCCTGAACCGGCGACCAACTTGGTGATGGTGGCTTCCGCCACACTTTCGCCCATTTTGGGCAGGAGAATGTCAATGATGGCCATGGGAGATGATTGCTCGGTGCGAAATTAAGGCATCCACCACCACCGAAAGGTCCTTCCTCCAATGGTAATCTCGTCCATGGGTGAAGGCCTTGCGCTGGGCGCTCTTTTCTTCTGGATCACTGGCCAAGTCCAAAACCCAGGGGCGGTCGGAGGTCAAACTTCCCGGGCGCACCCAAGTCAGACGTCCCACAAGCACTTTTCTCGCGGCACCTCCCCAGTTCCTGCGGCCTGTGGTCCAGAGTACTGGAAGGGCAAGCAAAACCGTCAAAGAAGCAAGAACATCAAACATTCTTTTGGTACGAGCCACTTCAGGCACATGCAACCCTTTGCTGAAAGAATCAAAAGCAGGCCTGGATGCGCCTCCGCTTGACATCACATCCCCAGCATCCGTCCAAGCAATGCGGCATTGGATGTGGCGTTTCCCGAGCATTTCAAGCGACTTCACCATCAAATCTGTCGACACATCCCTGCCGCTGAACACCACTTCATCCGCATCGTGGATTTGAAGGGCCTCCTCCAGGTCGTCTACTCCACCAACCCAGGGAACAAATGACAAAACAGGTGCATCGGAAGGCCGTGGACCTTGGGACCAGAGTGCCACGCTGTGGTGCCGCGTGCGCTCTCCCTCATTTCGTCGCAACAGGTCAACCATCTGTTCCAGATCCTCCGCGGCCACAAGCACACGTCGGACGTGAAAAGGGTTGCCACCGCGCTTCCAAGACCGGTACATGGTGAACCCATGGGCCAAACCATGCCCCGCGACCAGACCAAGTACCCCTGCCCTGCTGAAGCGCCAGCCCTCTGGCCACATGCCATAGACGACCCAAGTCAGCAAAGAAGCCCCCATCCAAGAAACCAGCTGACCGGACAAAGACCGTTTGTTCCTCGTTTCTCTGTAACCGCCCAATGCCCACATGCCTAGCCACTGAATACCCAACAGCACCGGAGCTTGCCATCCAACCTCCTGCCAGGTCAACTGCCTGGCTCCACCCGTATCCAACAAAACCAACCATCCGGCCAACAAGACAGTGGAAAGGGCTGCCACTTGGAACAGCTCTCCCCACCGCGAAAACAAGCGTCTCACAATGGCCAATGCTGCACGACCATAAATGGCGAGTCGAATCATCCAAGAGAACAGCTTGGCCTGACGCCCCTCAAAGTGTTTGGCTGCGAACAACAACATGGCACGGTAAAACACAAGGACGTAGTTCAGGCTTCCTTTTTTGGTGCTTTCTCCTTTGTAATGTATGATGCTGGTCGAGGCGAGGTAGTGGTTGCGCCAGCCCCCTTGGACCAAACGCCAGCTCAGATCGATGTCTTCGCCGTACATGAAGAATTGCTCGTCCAGCAAACCGACATCGTCCAAGGCCTTCTTCCGCATCCACATGAAGGCCCCTGAAAGGATGTCGATTTCTGCGGTCTCGTCTTCTGCCACATGGCCCGCATAGTATGCGTTCCACTTGGGCGATCGAGGGGCAAAATGGTGCAACCCTCCCATGCGGCAAAACGCCGCCCAAGGCGTGGGAACCCCTCGCTTGGACTCCGGCAAAAACTGGCCGGTTCCGTCGTACATGGGCACCCCCATGCCCCCCGCTTCGGGGTGGGAATTCATGTGCGCCAGCCCCTTGACAAACGTGTCCTCGCGGACCACCGTGTCGGGATTCAGCAAAAGGACATGGTCCCCTTTGGATTGCCGAATGGCTTGGTTGTTCGCGACTGAAAATCCGACATTGTCGTGGTTGGCCACGAGGTGCACCTCGGGAAAGCGGGACCGAACCATTTCCACAGATCCATCCACGCTGTTGTTGTCCACCACCCAGACTTCCAAGTCCAAACCTGAAGATGCGCGCTCCACAGACACCAAGCATTGCTCCAGGAAGGCCCGAACGTTGTAGCTGACAATGATGACACTGAGGTCCATCAACCCTTGTATGGCAGGCGGTTCAACAACGAACTCGACAGCGTGGCTTCGTCCGCATACTGCAGGGCCTCGCCCACGGAAACACCTCTTGCCAACGTGGTCAGCATGCATTCGCTGCCCACCAGCCTTTTGGCCAGATAAAACGCTGTGGTGTCTCCTTCCATCGATGCAGGCAAGGCCAAAATGATTTCTTTGAGGCCCCCTTCTGAGGCCCTTGACACCAGTGCATCCACAGTCAAATCTGCCGGACCTACACCATCCATAGGACTGATCACCCCACCCAGCACATGGTACAACCCACGGTATTCGCCAATGGACTCCAATGCGAGCAAGTCCCGCACATCCTCAACCACACATACCGTCGTGGCATCTCGGTGGGGATTGGTGCAAAGGTTGCAGGTCTCCTCTTCTGTAGGGTTGTGGCAGATGTTGCAAGGTTTCACCCCACTCCGCATGGCCACCATCGCCTCAGCAAAGTCACGGACCCTGTCTTCGTCGCGTGCCAACATGTGCAGCACGAGCCGCAACGCCGTGCGGCGGCCAATGCCAGGCAGAGTGGCCATTTGGTCCACTGCAGCTTCTATCAAACGGGACGGGAGTTGCACGGGACGAAGGTACAGAATGGCAGGGTGTGCCCGCCTCGGCAGGACGTACATTTGACCGCATGAGTCCAAGCACCGCCATCCTCATCACTGTAGGCTACGTCGGCTTGTTGTTGGGCATCGGGTGGTGGAGTGCGCGCAGGGCGGAACAACTGAACTCGACCCAAGACGACCGTGGGTTCTTTGTCGCAGGCCAAAGCGCACCTTGGTACGTGGTCGCCTTCGGAATGGTCGGTGCTTCGTTGTCTGGCGTGACTTTCTTGAGCATTCCGGGGTGGGTGCGTTCACAAGAGTGGACATACCTTCAGATGGTTGCAGGCTATTGCGTTGGATACGTGATTGTTGCAACCATTCTCCTCCCGCTATACTACAAGCTAAGATTGACCAGCATCTACGGGTACTTGGGCCAGCGTTTTGGGCGACACGCCCACAAAACTGGGGCGGCCTTCTTCTTGTTGAGCCGAATCATCGGGGCTTCATTTCGTTTGTTCTTGGTGGTGTTGGTGCTGGATGTCCTCATCCTCGAGCCTCTGGCGGGTGGGCCTGCGCCTTGGAGTTGGTTCATGGGGACGACCGCATCCGTGTTGGCCATCATTTATGCTTACACCCGCAAGGGCGGAATGAACACCGTGATCTGGACGGACACCCTTCAAACGGCCTGCATGCTGCTGGCCGTCGTCCTCACGATTGGAGGGATTCTTTCTGCCGGAGGCCAAAGCTGGGCCGACCTTCCCCAGGTGCTCGACGGTACGGGACTGACCCGCATTTGGGTCACAGAAGATTGGCGACTTGGCAACCATTGGGTCAAGCACATCCTGGCCGGCATGTTTGTCACTGTGGCCATGACAGGTCTCGACCAAGACATGATGCAAAAAAACCTGGCCTGCAAAAATGTCCGCGAATCGCAATGGAACATGGGGGCGTTCACAGTCGTTCTTGTCGGTGCAAATGTCCTGTTTTTGAGCATGGGAGCACTCCTTTGGATGCATGCCGAACGCATTGGTATGGCCTTGCCTGAGGCCACGGATCGCCTGTACCCCATGGTGGCCATGGGAGGAACCTTGGGGCCATGGCTGGGGGTCGCCTTTTTGGTGGGCCTTTTGGCCTCCGCCTTCAGTTCTGCAGACTCCGCCCTGACCGCCTTAACGACTTCCGCATGTGTGGATTTGCTGGACACCCCAAGCATGAAAGGCGACAAGGGCAAAACGATCCGGAAGCGTGTGCACCTTGGTATGGCTGTAACGCTTTTGGGGGTCATTTTGGCCTTCCACGCCGTGAACGACACTTCAGTTGTCGCTGCGCTGTTCACCGTGGCGAATTACACCTACGGCCCCCTGCTTGGTCTCTTTGCGGTGGGACTGGGCACGACATGGCAACCCCGCACTCACTGGATCCCATGGGTATGTGTTGCGGCCCCCATTTTGGGCTACACCACAGAGACCTTGTTGGGGGCCACGGTGGGATTCTCCTTTGGCTTTGCACTTCTGCCTGTCAACGGACTGTGGACAGCCTTGGGACTGTGGTGCATATCTCGTCGTTCTTGAGGGCCTTCTGTCGAAGGCGCTCCGTATTTTTGGGCACGCATTCACAGCATCCATTTCAGTTCTTCCCATGCAACCCACCACCTCTCAATTGCTCCAACGTCTGAGCGAATCGGCCACGATTGCCATGGCCAGAAAGGCCCGCGAATTGAAAGCCCAAGGCATCGATGTCATCTCCCTGTCCTTGGGCGAGCCTGACTTCGACACCCCGGCGGCCATGAAGCAAGCGGGCATCGACGCCATTGAGGCGAACGAGACACATTACACCCCGGTGCCTGGCACCCCAAGGATCCGAGAGGCCATCGTGCACAAATTCCAAAGGGACAACGGCTTGACCTACGCAACGGATGAAGTGGTCGTCAGCACGGGTGCAAAGCAAAGCCTTGCCAATGTGGTGCTGTCCTTGGTGGACCCGGGGGACGAAGTCATCTTGCCGGCCCCCTTCTGGGTGAGCTATGAAGAAATCGTCAAAGTGGCTGGCGGAATCCCCGTAGTGTTGCCCACCAGCATCGACGACGATTACAAGATTCAACCCCAAGCCTTGGAGGCAGCCATCACCCCAAAAACGCGGCTGGTCATGTACTCCTCTCCATGCAATCCATCGGGCTCCGTCTACACCGAGAAAGAAACTGCGGCACTTGCTGCGGTGTTGCTGCGGCACGACAGGGTCGTGACCATCAGCGATGAAATTTATGAATTGATCAACTTCACGGAGAAGCACGCCAGCATGGCTGCACAACCAGGCATGTGGGAACGCACTGTCACCGTCAATGGGGTCTCCAAAGGGTTCGCGATGACGGGCTGGCGATTGGGCTACATCGGTGCACCCAAATGGATCGCCGCGGCTTGCACCAAGATTCAGGGGCAATTCACTTCTGCCCCCTCAAGCATCACCCAGGCAGCGGCTGCCGCAGCTTTGGAAGCAGAACCCTCCTCCGTGGCAGCCCCCATGGTGGAGGCCTTCCGTCGGCGCAGGTCCCTCATGGTAAAAGGCCTTTCAAAGGTCCCGGGATTCCAGGTCAATCAACCGATGGGCGCGTTTTATGTGTTTCCCGATGTCAGCGCGTTGTTTGGCAAAAGCCATGCCGGAGGCACCGTAAAGGATGCCAATGACCTTGCCTTTTACCTGTTGGACCATGCCCAGGTGGCTTCGGTCAGCGGCGCGGCCTTCGGCACCCCTGAATGCATTCGACTTTCCTACGCCGCTGCGGACGACGTCCTCGAAGAAGCCATACGGCGCATTGCAAAAGCCTGTTCACTTCTGCATTAAGTCACGACCTTTGGCCTGATGTCGGATCCCAGCATTTCTTCAACCTCTCGTTCCTTGCCATGGGATGCCCCAAGGGTTTGTGTTTTGGGGGACGTCATGTTGGATGCCTACATGTGGGGGTCGGTGACCCGGAGAAGCCCCGAGGCTCCGGTACCTGTGGTCGACATTGCCCAGCGCGAACGGAGGGTGGGTGGTGCGGCCAATGTGGTCAAGAACTTGCACGCCCTAGGGGCGAAGGTGGACCTGGTCAGCGTCGTGGGCCAAGACGGTGCAGGACAAGAGCTCCAGCGTCTTCTCGAAGGCATGTGCCGACCTCATTTGATCGTCGATGCCCAACGCCCCACCACAGTCAAGACAAGGGTGATCAGCGATGAAAAGCATGTACTACGGGTCGATGAGGAGTCCACCCAATGGATTTCAGACCTCGTGGCGGAGCAGGCTTTGGAGAGCCTTGACCATTTGCTGTCGGGTTCCGACTGCCCGCACGTGGTGGTGGTCGAGGACTACGACAAGGGCATGATGTCTCCTGCCTTTGTAAAAGTTGTTTTGGCACGGTGCCGAGAGGCAGGGGTGCCCGTGGCCGTAGACCCCAAGTTTCGCCAGTTTGGCTTGTACGAAGGCGTGGCCCTTTTCAAACCAAATTTGAAGGAACTCAACGAGGGTCTCCGCTTGGAAATGGCTGCGCACCCTAAAAATGTTGCGTCCATGAAAGAAGCTGTGGAAGCATTGATGGCCCAACTCCAGTGCGAACGTCTCATGGTCACACTTGGTGAACATGGCACTTGGATGCATGCTCCTTTGGAGGGCATCCACCACCAGCACTTGCCTGCTTTGCCTCGGAATATCAAGGACGTCAGCGGCGCTGGAGACACCGTGATTGCCGTGGCGGCCTTGTTGCTAGCCTCGGGTTGTGATGCAAGCCGCTTGGCCGCGGTGTCCAATCTGGCTGGCGGATGGGTCTGCGAGCGTGTGGGGGTCGTGCCCATTTCAAAAAGTGAACTGGAGCAAGAGTGGTCCCGTCTCTTCCCCAACGACACCCCTTCCTCTTGACCTGGCAATCCTTTCGAGAGCGGGCCAATGTCTGGCTTTACAAAAGCAAGGAATCGGTCCTAGGCACGTTTCAATGGCTCAACCTGCTGGTCAATGTCATGGCCCTCGTGGTGCTGGCCCTGTACTACGGGTATGCGCACGAACCAGAAACTGCAACCCTTCTGTTCCAGCTCGTCAAAGCCAGCTTTGGCTTCTATGTTTTCCATTACGGCATTCGGGGCCTCTATCATTTTCATCCGAGCCAGTTCCTTCGCGAAACTTGGCCTGAAGGCATCGTCATGGCTTTGTTGCTCGTGGAAGGGGCCGGAGATGTCGTTCTTGGAACCCCTCTGCTTGGTGAGGCACTGAACCGTCTGGTGCCGAGCATCACCGACTTCAGCACGGTGTTGATCCAAGGCTATTTGTTCGCTGTGATCATCTCCGAGTCATTGAGACCTGGTTCCCGATTGCCCAAGGTTCGGCTCCATCCGGCATCCGTTTTCATTCTGAGCTTTTTGTTCCTCATTGGAGTGGGCACCTGGTTGCTCAATATGCCTGAAATGACAACAGTCGAAGGGCAAATGCCATGGGTGGACGCCTTCTTCACCGCCACCAGTGCCACTTGTGTCACAGGGCTCATGAGTGTCGACACAATGACCTACTTCACTGCCAAAGGTCACTGGGTGCTGTTGCTTCTCATTCAATTGGGAGGGTTGAACTTCATCGCCTTTGGCTCCTTTCTTGCCCTGGTTTCCAAATTTGGCGTTGCAGTCAAGCAACATGATGTCATCGAGGATTTCGTGAACAGTGAAAGCCTTCTAGGTAGCTCTGGGTCTTTGGGGAAGGTGGTGCTTTGGTGCCTGGGGTTGGAAGCCATTGGTGCCCTTGCGCTCATGATGCTTTGGAGCCCTAACGTCCCATTTGACTCCTGGGGGGAGCGGCTCTTCTCTTCTGTCTTTCACAGTGTCTCCGCCTTCAACAATGCAGGCATCACACTTTTCACCGATGGGTTGGCTCATCCCTGGGTGGCCACCAATTGGCTGGTGCATTGGGTGATCACCTTGCTGGTCTTTCTCGGCGCACTTGGCATGGTGGCCATGTTTGACCTCTTCGACTTGGCCAAACTGCGGGAGCGGATGGCACAGCCTTGGAAGACCATTTCATTCCCTACAAAAATCGCCCTCTACTTTTCTGTGGGGCTTGTGGCTGTCGGAGCTTTGGCCTTTGGCGTCCTCGAGTGGGGCGGCACCATGCAAGGGATGTCATGGTTTGGGAAGTTCACCACGGCCATGTTCCAAAGCGTGACCAGGACAAGTGGCTTCAATACGGTGGACATCGGAGCTGTGGGGATGCCTATGCTCTTTTTGCTCATGGTCTTGATGTTCATCGGGGCATCCTCTAGCTCCACCGGCGGCGGCATCAAAACCTCAACATTGGCCATTGTGCTGGCAGATGTGTGGCGCACCGTTCGCGGCGCAGACCACGTCCAAATTTTTCAGCGCACCGTGCATTCGGTGCTGCGTTCACGTGCGTACAGCGTGTTGCTGTTCTTTTTGGTCGGAAACATGGTGGGCATCTTTCTGCTGACTGTCACGGAATCTCATCTCGTCCGGCATGAAGGGGTGGCCTTTTTTGATTTGGCCTTTGAGCATGTGAGCGCAATGGGCACGGTCGGACTGAGCACAGGTCTCACTGCGCAACTTTCACCCGCTGGAAAAATGATCCTGGCCACAGCCATGTTTGTTGGTAGAGTAGGCACATTGACCGTAGCATTTGCCGTGGGCGGCAGGACCCTTCAATCGCACTTCAAATACCCAGACGGGCACACCATGGTAGGTTGAACCGGAGAGGCTTCTCTCCTGTTGCATCTTTGACCAACATTTCAAGCATGGGCACCAAAATCACCCCCTACGTCTCCCCTGACCAGGAAGACAAAAAAACGCAGGTCGAGCGCATGTTCGACGGCATCGCCCACAGGTACGACTTCCTCAACCACTTTTTCTCTTTGGGCATCGATGTTTTATGGCGCAAGTCCTGCATCCGTATGCTTCGAAAAGAACAACCGCACACATTGCTGGACGTGGCCACGGGAACGGCAGACTTCGCCATCGAGGCGGTGCGCATGGGCCTTGATGCCCATGTCACAGGAGTTGACATCAGCTCTGGCATGTTGGATGTGGGAAGGCACAAAGTCACCCAAAGGGGATGGGATGAACGCATTGAGTTGATCCAAGGCGATTCAGTGTCATTGCCCTTCGACGAAGGCCACTTCGACGCGTTTACTGTGGCGTTTGGGGTTCGTAATTTTGAAAACCTCCAAGGCGGACTTAAGGACATGCTCCGCGTGCTCAAGCCCGGAGGTTTGGGAATGATCTTGGAATTCAGCAAGCCCCGTCGTTTCCCGATTCGTCAGCTGTTTGGTTTGTACTTCAAGCACATCATGCCGACCATTGGCCGCTGGGTAAGCAACGATCCGGCTGCATACACCTACTTGCCAGAAAGTGTTCAGGCATTCCCCGAAGGACAAGACTTCTTAGACCACCTGACCAAGGCTGGCTACACCGACGTCCACGCCCGGCCATTGACGGGAGGTATCGCAACGGTATACACCGGACGCAAACCTCAGAACAAGTCATGATCTTAAGGGTCCTGCCCAGTCCATTGTCCGGGGACACCGTGTGGGCACCACCCAGCAAGAGCATCATGCAACGCGCTGTGGCCATTGCCACCGTTGCCGATGGGACAACGATGATCAGCCGTCCTTCTGAATCGGACGACTGCACCCATGCCCTAATGATGGCTGCACAGCTCGGTGCAGAGGTCGAACTCGGCGAGGCGGCCGTGGCCATCCACGGAAACTTTCCATTGGCGCCGCGAACCAACACCATCACCCCTGGCGAGTCCGGATTGGGCATGCGGTTGTTTGGCACCCTCGCTGCGCTTCATGATGGACGTGTAATGGCGGAGCGTCAGGAGAGCCTTTTGCGACGGGACATGCATGGGCTGCAGGACATCCTGGCCACTTTTGGGGTCACTGTACAAGGTGGGAGCCCCGAAGAGGAACTCCACATCCAAGGCCCCATTGTAGGAGCTGAAGCCACATTGGACTGCTCTGCAAGCAGTCAATACCTGACAGGACTGCTATGCGCCTTGCCATTGGCAGAGAAAGCGAGCACACTCCACTTGACGAATGTGGTCAGCCGACCCTACGTGGACATGACCCTCGAGATGCTCGAGGATGCCGGAGTCGACATTCAAGTCGTGGCGGACCATCAAGAGGACCGCACCATGACATTGTACATCCCAGGCGGACAGAGGCCTCAAGGAAAAGACGTGGCCGTTGACGGCGATTGGTCCGGGGCGGCCTTCCTCCTGGGGCTGGGACTCCTCTGTTCGCCTCATCACTTGACCATCGAAGGACTTCACAGCACGTACACCCAAGCCGATGAGGCCATCAAAGGTGCCCTCCTCTTCGGAGGGTGTCGGCTGGCAGGGACAGATGAAGGGGTACAGGTCTTCGCAGGCCGTCCCAAAGGTTTCAATGTCGACTTGACCGACAGTCCCGACCTCTTTCCGCCCCTTGCCGCCATGGCAGTGTTTGCGAAGAAGCCAAGTCGCCTTCGTGGACTGCATCGCTTGGAAAACAAGGAGTCCAACCGGGGAGCAACCATCCAAAAGGAATGGAAAAAGTTGGGCCTTGACGTCGAATTGTTGGTGGACGACGACACCATGTTGATCCACCCAGGCCAGCCCTCCATGGGAAGAATGTCCACCCATGGCGACCATCGATTGGCCATGGCTGCGGCCCTGTTGGGTGCCGCAGGGCAAGGAATGGAAATCGAGGGTGCGGAATGCGTGGCCAAGAGCTACCCTGCCTTCTTTGACGACCTCGAAGCCCTAGGGGTCCAAATTCAAGTGGTCGCAGGCGAGGCAGGCTGAGCCCTTCGAACGGCCAGCACAGCCACGGTGGCCGCACCCATGCCACCCATCAACGGCCCCAAGGTCCAAGCCACAACCGGGACCGACATCCAAATGGAAAAGGGCACGCCCACGCCCAGTGCCACGCCGAGGTGCTCGATACTTCTGACAAGGCCTGCCTTTGCACCAAGGCCTTCGCGTTCCCACACGTAGTCCAACATCGCGGCGCCGTAGGCCCATGCACCGACCGTCCAGGACAAGGCCAGCATCAGAGGTGAGAGCACAGGTATTGCCCAAGCGACGGCCCAACACGAGAGCCCCACCACGATTTCGAGGCCAGCCATCCAAAGCACAGCGTGCATGCCACGCCACGCATTGTTCACCAGCAGCCGCCACGAAAAAGGAACCGGCTTGGCCCCCAAATGGACATCTGCCGCTTCGCTCACCATCCCCAAGACAGGCCCCAGCAAAAGGAGCATGATGTATTTGGTCACCTTCAACTTGAGCACCAGGAGCACCATCCAAATCGACACTTCCACCAAAGCAGCCAGCCAGCCAGGAGCATGTCTCCATTCCTCCTCTGGCAACCAACGAGCCGCCAAATGCTCCGCCAAGGCACCGATCCCCCACCACCCCAAAGCTGAAAGGAACAACGTGACCAAAGCCGCTGGCAGAAACCACAACGCCAATGGACCCCGGAGCAAGCGCCAAGCCGCACGGTGAAGCCTCAAAGTTTGGAGGGCATTTCTCATGCTGCGAATGTGGGAAAGTGAAGCCCCACTTGCCTCATTGCACCTTCAAAAGATGTGAACTTTCGTCCCATGCGTATCCACCTTATTGCCATTGGAGGAAGTGCCATGCACAACTTCGCACTCGCCCTTGCACATGCCGGCCATGACGTCACGGGAAGCGACGACCAAATCTTTGAACCAAGCCGTGGCCGACTTGCCTCGGCAGGTCTTTTGCCTAAACAGGAAGGATGGCAACCTGACCTGATCACCTCTGAATTGGATGTGGTGATTTTGGGCATGCACGCGCGCACTGACAACCCTGAATTGTTGAAGGCCCAATCGTTGGGTCTCTTGGTCCAGTCGTATCCAGAGTTTCTTCGCTTTGCCACCGAGAACAAAAAGCGCATGGTCGTGGCAGGGAGCCATGGAAAAACAACGGTCACCTCCATGATTTTGCACGCGCTCAAGGGCGCCGGCATTTCCACCGATTTGATGGTGGGCGCGCAGCTCGATGGGTTTGACCGCATGGTTGACTTGAACGAGGCACATGAGTGGGCGGTCATTGAAGGCGACGAGTACCTCAGCTCGCCTGTGGACCGTCGTCCCAAATTCCTCTGGTACGGCCCCCATGTGACTGTGGTCACTGGCATTGCCTGGGACCATGTGAACGTTTTCCCCACAGAAGCGGACTACATCGCGCAATTCCATGCCTACCTCCTGACGGTCGAGCCCCACGGCACCGTCGTGCATTGCATGGAAGATCAGCTCCTCAATGAAGTGGTGGCGAAGGTCGTGGCCCTGCGTCCTGACATCCATTGGGTGGGCTATGCCACACCGGTCCATGCCCCCATTGCGGGAGGCAGTCGTGTACAATTTGGCAGCGGCCCAGCCCAAGAAATGCAACTCTTGGGCGCCCACAACATGCAAAACCTCGCGGCAGCTCGGGCATGCTGCAAGGCGATGGGACTGGATCATGAAACCTTCGACCAGGCCATGGCCAATTTCACGGGGGCGGCGCGCAGGCTGGAAGTCATGGCAGAAGATCAGGAAAAAGGGTTCATCGCCTTCCGCGACTTCGCCCACGCCCCTTCCAAATTGAAGGCCACCCAGGCTTCCGTGGTGGGGCAATTCCCCGACCGTGAAGTCACTGCATTGTTCGAGTTGCATACGTTCAGCAGCCTCAACAAGGATTTTCTCCCACAATACAAAGGTGCCATGGATGAAGTCCACCATGCCATTGTGTTCTTTGATCCAAAGGTGGTGGCGCACAAAAGGCTTCCCAAACTGGATGTGGCATTTGTCCAAGCTTCCTTTGGCAGAACCACCATCGAAGTGATCACTGAAGTGCACGAACTGGAGCAAAGGTTGTCTCAAGTCCCTGACAAACGACATGTGCTGCTCACCATGAGCAGTGGGCGATTTGGTGGCGCTCAGCTCATCCCAGACCCACATCCAGGGACATCATCACAATGAAGCCACCAATGAAACCAAGGGTCGCGATGTCTGTGTACTTGTCGCGTTGGGTCTCCGGTATGACTTCCTCCACCACCACGTAAATCATGGCCCCTGCCGCAAAAGCCAAGGCGTAGGGCAAGATTGGGCGCATGGCCATCACAGCCAACGCCCCGATCACAGCGGCCACAGGCTCCACCACGGCCGACAATTGACCAAACCACCATGCGCGTCCTCTCGACACGCCATCTCTTCTCAATGGCATGCTCACAGAGAGGCCTTCCGGAAAATTTTGAATGCCAATCCCAATGGCCAAGGCCACAGCTCCCGCGGTGGTCGCTCCATCCAAACCCAACGCCGCGGCACCAAAGAGCACCCCCACGGCAAGCCCCTCGGGAATGTTGTGCAAGGTGATGGCCAGTACCAAAAGGGTGGTTCTGTGCCAATCCGTTTGGGGGCCTTCAGCTTCCTCCTTCTTGAAGTTGATGTGAAGGTGCGGCGTGAACTTGTCCAGGGCATAGATGAACAAAGCACCAAGCGCAAAGCCCAAAGCCGGAGGACCCACTTTGGCAAATCCCTCGCCTCCTGTCATTTCTATCGACGGGGCCAACAACGACCAAAAGCTGGCCGCCACCATCACTCCTCCTGTGAAGCCGAGCATGCCATCGAACCACTTGCGGCTCATGGTTTTGAAGGGGAACACCAAAGCGGCGCCCAAGGCCGTCATTCCCCAAGTAAAAAGGGTGGCCACAAGGGCGGCCATCACCGGGCCAAGGCCCTCCATCCATGCAATCAATGAGTTCATGTGGCGCTCGTTTGTAGCTGTGTACCCATCTCCTCCCAAGGGGTCACCAAAATGTACTGATGTCCCTCTGAAGGCAGGCTCATTCTTTCTTTGGGACCAATCACTGAGCCCAGCGCAAGGTTGTGCCTTTGCAATTGGTCCAGGACTTGCCCTTGGTCGTCTTGGACCGCACTGATTTGGCCCCAAGTGTCAGCCGGCAACTCACTCAAGGGCATCAGCACACGCTTGTCCAAAATGTCGCCATGGGCATTGGGGATCGGCTCGCCATGGGGGTCCACCTCGGGGTGATCCAAATAGGCGTCGAGTCGTTGAACGAGCTCTACACTGTCAATGTGTTCCAACTGCTCTGCAATGTCGTGGACCTGGTCCCAACCAAAGCCGAGACGCTTGACCAGAAAGGTCTCCCACAACCGATGCTTCCGCACCAGGGAAAGGGCCAAACTCCTACCGGTAGGCGTCAAGCGCGCGCCATGGTACGGACGGTGTTCCGCCCAACCCAGCTCCTGCAACACCTGTACCATGCCAGAAACGCTTGGAGGCTTCACCTGGAGATGGGCCGCCAAGTCATTCGTGGCCACCCACGCATCTGGGCCTCCTTTTCTTTCGCCGAGCGCATAGAGCGCCTTCAAATGATCTTCACGGTTGGTGGACTTGGCCATGCCGCAAAGATAGGCACCTTGCCCTTTTTTTAGTCAAGCCTAAAAAATGAGGTTGCATCATTTCCCGCTGGAGTGAACCTTTTGGTGCCAAAGTTTTCTGAAATTGGGGCCATGAAGCAACTGTACGTGGTCCGACATGGGCAGGCAGAGCCACAGCATGAAAGCGGGGACTTTCAACGACGGCTGACGGCCCAAGGGGAGCTCGACGTGGAGGCTTTGGCCCGCGCAAGTCGCTCCAACAGGGTTGTGGGTAGCCCCTTGTGGACCAGCCCTTCTCAACGCACCACACAGACAGCACAAACCCTGCTCAAGGAGTGGCACGAAGCACCTATGAACATGCAGATCCAAGACGAGGCTTACCTCGCATCGGATCGGTCCTGGATCCAATGGATACGACATTGGGACAATGCCCATGATTCGGGCTGGCTGGTCGGACACAATCCTGGCTTGAGCGATTTGGTGCAACACCTGACTGGACATTCCATTTCTCTCTCGACAGGAAGCATGGCGGCGCTTCAACTCGAAGTGAATCAATGGGAGGAATTGTTCGCCGGCGTGGCCCATTTGGAACGTCTATTCTCCCCCTCCATTCCCCATCTGTCATGAAGCGCATCGCATGGGCTTGGTGGATTCTCGCCGCAATGCTCGTCGCATTCTTTTGGCGATTTGGGCAATTGGCCTCTTACATCTTGGCGGCCGTTGCGGTCAGCTTTGCAGGACAACCACTGGCATCGTGGCTAAAAACACGCAGGGTGGGGCCTTGGAAAGTGGGGCCAACCTTGGCCGCAGGGCTCACCCTTGCAAGCATGGCCGCTTTGCTCTCTGGTGTCGTGATGCTCTTTGCCCCACTGGTGGCGGAACAGCTCGCCGCCCTGCGCGGACTGAATCCCGAAGAATTGATCCGGCACTGGAATGAAGCCTTGGCCAAGGTGGACCGTTGGACAGCTGGCATTGACATGAGTGGCGAGGGAATCGCCAACAGCGCCTATTTGGCAGAAGAGGCTTCCCAATGGATTCAAATGGAGGCCGCCGGCAGCTTTCTGACCGACTTGCTGTCCTCCATTGGCAATGTGTTTGTCGCGACGTTCTCCATCCTGTTCATGGCCTTCTTCTTTTTGCAAGAACCCCACCTTTTCAAACACTTCGTCCTGGGCCTGACGCCACCGGACAAGAAAGCCTCTGCAGAAAAGGTCATGGCAAGGTCTGGCGAACTCCTAACCCGCTACTTCGGGGGGCTTGTCATTCAAGTGAGCATTGTGACCTTGATTGTGGGCTTGGGCTTGACCCTCGTTGGGGTGCCCCACGGTTGGCTGCTTGGGCTTTTGGCAGGACTGTTCAATTTGATCCCATACGTTGGGCCACTTTTGGGAGCGGGCATCGGATTGTTGGTCATGATTTCCAG
>TARA_B110000003_G_scaffold48750_1_pt1 | contig 18532 bp, 34 predicted proteins | sample TARA_B110000003 | Tara Oceans TARA_B110000003 (sample SAMEA4396424) | marine metagenome | biome: Westerlies Biome; feature: [SRF] surface water layer (ENVO:00010504); material: water (ENVO:00002006), including particulate matter (ENVO:01000060) such as... | depth 5 m
ATCAGTATTTCTGTAGTCAATTCAGCATTTAATATTCTTTCAGCTTCGTCAAACCAATTTTGGTGTATAACGGTATAATATATGTAATCGTATTTGGTTTCAATTCCCATGTTGTTGTGTGTATGTTAATATTATTTATATGAATAATATTAAATCAATTTTATTATCTTGTATATCTTCTATTTTTCTTTGTACATGGATAAAAAATGATAATAATATATAAATGGGTGTATATAAACTATTGATATATGGGTGGTATATATTTTTTGCGTTGAGTAAGTTGGGTCTATGGAAGAATGCGGATATATATTTAGAAAAGTCAGCGTACTATTTGAAGATGTATATTGGAGTGGTGTTGTTGTATTATTTTAATCCGGTAATAAAGAGGGTGCTTAAACCAGAGCATAAGGGTATGGTATTTACAGCGGCTTGTTTTATATTATTTACCTCAACGTTTGAAGAATTTTTCAGTAGGGTAAGAAATGATACGGGGGAAGTGAAGAATAATATACTATCATTAGTAAAAAAATAGTGTACGTAAAAAATTATAAATAATAAAGATTTTATTAATTATAATGGATATAAGTAAAAATAATTTCTATAAGAAGAATGATATAAGTTATAAATATATGCCGGTATCTGTTTTTGATGTGGCGAAATGTGGGAAGGATACGATACGTGGTAAACAAGATCATAATAAGAAATCGAATAGGAGTTCTTTTAGTCCGTTTTTGCCGGATGTAGCGGAATGGTGTAGTGAATATTATTTGCGGGATGCGACCTTTGTATTTGATCCGTTTGCTGGATGGGGGGAAAGACATTATGCTATCAAGAGGTCTGGTAAATTATATTATGGGTATGATATATCAGAGAAAGCGATAAAATATGCGAAAGAGAAATTTGAAGTAGATAATATACTTGGGGATTCAAGAAAGGATGATATTCCGGTGCATGATGGATTGTTGACTTGTCCACCATATTGGAACCTTGAAAGATATCATAGTAAGGATGGTTTAGATAAGATAAAAGGTTGGGAGAATTTTCTGGAGGATTATGAACTGGTATGGAAGAGGGCGACGGATGCGGCGATGCCTGGTTCAAAATATTGTATAGTATTGGGAGACTGGAGGAAGAATCATAAATATTATGATTTTGTATATCAAACGGAGAAGATAATGGAGAAACTTGGTATGAAACCATTTGATAAAGTTATATTATCAAGTAAAAAACAGAGTAAGATAAAAATAATGCTACCACAAGCAAAACGTTTGGGTTATTCTGTGAAGGTTCATCAAATATTATTAGTATATGAGAAATAGAGAATGAAAATTTTCTTTATATAATATAAATGAAAATGGCGAAACTAATAAAAGATTTAAGAAAATGGATAACAAGAAATAAATGGAAAATAATGATAACATTTGGTGTGGTGTTATTGGTGAATGGCTTGGGTATATTTAATAGAAAGGAGATAGAGGGAGTAAAGGGGGCGAAGGGGGCGAAGGAGGTGAAAGGAGGGGCTGTTCAACAGAGTGCGGTGCCGAATCCGAGTCAGAGTATTAGCAGCGTAGTTCCCAAAAGTGATGCTCATAAGAGATGGGAGCAATCAGTTAATTTTCAAAATGCGAAGCGGGATCATCGTGAGAATGAAAGAAGTAGGGCATTACGTCAAGAGAGTATGATGAGAGAGGAAGCAGAGAAACAGAGACTTGCGCAAGCAAAACGTGCTGCGCAAAGGAGGGAGACAGCGAGGGCAGAAGCGAAGCAGGCACGTAAAGATGCGAGGAGACGTAAGAAGGAGGATGAGGCGGAGGCGAAGAGGATAAAGAAGCAGAAGGAGGCGGATAAATTGGCGAAGGAGAAGGAGGAGGAAGGAGGAGGAGGATTATTTTAGAATCAGTATAAATAATAAGATTTTCTTTGTACATGGTATAATGAAGATTACAAAAAATATGAGAGACAATAAAATATTAATAGGTATGTTTGCGATATTTGTGGTATTAATACATGCGTCAGGATTAATGGAGAAACTATTTGGCTTGGAAAGAAAAGAGGAGGAAGAGAATAAGGGGATAATGGATGTATTAAAAATAGGGGGTAAATAATTATAAAATTGATTTAAATTTGTATTTATAAATAAATATAACTACAAAATGATACTCTTACCAGAGGAGATAATACGATTAATACTTTCATATGCGCCAGATTTTCGCGATAACTTGAAGCGATGTCAAAAAGAAATGATGTTAATTCATAGACCGTTATATGTAAAAAAGGTTATAGCAGGATTTTCACCTGGGATAGCGGATAGTCCAACGTGGCATAATTTCAGTAATAAAAACAATGTGATAAGAATATGGAGACAGGGTGCTCGAGTGCCGATGACGTATATGGAATTAAAATTGCATGCGATAGAAATAACACCACATAGACCGCCGAATGCTACACATTGGCATGATAGAGATATGCATTTATATTATGGATGGACGAAAGCGGATAATAAAACATATTTTGATACGATATATGAATGGAATACAGATTCAAATAATTATGAATTTACTCCAGGGTACTATTGAATAAATATATCTTTTTTCTTTGTACATGAGTTATGTACAAAGAAAAATGAATAAAGAGAAGTTAATAAAATAATATAATAAAATGAAAAATATGGGGAAGAATATATTGAGAAGTTTGGAAGAGACGGAATGTTATAAAATAAGAAGAAAGGTAACAAATGAATTATATGGTGATTATCAATCGTTATTAATAAGTAGATTATTTAACGAACATGAATCTTATGTAATAAAGAGGAATGCCTTTCCTTATAGTTGGAAAGAGAAAGATTATAAACATGATTGTTTATGGATAAATCCGGTAGTAGATGAAAGATGGACGGAGGAGATGATATTGGATATATGTGTAAGATATTATAGAAACAATGAGATAATATATTTATTTGAGAATGAGATGGATGCGAGGTCGGTATTGGATATAAGACATTATCATATAATATATAAATTGGATTATAGTATGTGTAAGAAACTTAAATGTAAAATATAATATTATAATAAAATGGATAATTTTATAATAAGAAAGGGTGTGAAAAGGGAAGTAGTAGTGGAGGAGGGGATAAATGTATATACAGATGGAGCTTGTGTAGACAATGGTAAGCCATATGCGAGAGCTGGATACGGTGTATATTTTGGAAAGAATGATAGTAGGAATGTGAGTGAGAGTTATAAAGGATTACAGACAAATAATGTAGCAGAGTTACTGGCGATAATAAAAGCAATGACTATATTGAAAGAGAATATAATAAATGGGGAGGTGGTGAATATATACAGTGATTCGCGTTATGCGATTAGATGTTGTACGACATATGGGAAGAAATGCCATAAGAACAATTGGATAAATCCGAACAATAAGAATAAACCGATACCGAACTTGGAGATAGTTCAAGTAGCATATATTTTTAGTAAAGACTATAAGAATATAAATTTCAAACATATAAAGGCTCATACAGGATTTCAAGATGAACATTCACTTGGGAATGAGAATGCGGATAGATTAGCGAATGAATCGATAGGTATAAATTATAATAAGATGAGTAAAGGTAAGAAGGGTAAGAAGAGGATATATTTGAAGGTGCCGTATGATGAGAAAGATGAGGCGAAGAAGATGGGTGCGCGTTGGGATATGAATAAGAAGAAGTGGTATTTTGAAGAGGGGAATAAACATGGGGTCCAATTGATGGGAAGATGGGGAGGAGTATATTGAAAATAAACATTTAAAGAGGACTTTAATATAATAAATATAATGCCGAGTGAGAGTGTGAATTGTATATCTTGTAGAAAAAAGATGGGAGAGAAACAGGAAAAGAATTATTTGGACCATAGGGATAGGGGGTGGCAAATAGCGAGGAATAATGTGTGTGAGGATGCGTGTAATTGGTGTTATTGGTATGCGTGGGATAATGCGTCACGGGTAAGTTCATTTCAAAATTTGGAAAGGAGGGGGAAACAAATTAAATAATGTATTTAAACAAAAATTAAATATATTATAAAATGATTATAAATAACAACAGAGAGTATGCATTAATAATGGTAACATTTATATTATCAGCAAGTATTAGAATCCTATTAGACGTATATATATATGATGAGAAACCATATCATAGGGATTTGTTTTATGAATTATGGATGGGTAATTTTGTATGGGATAGATATTGGGGGGGTATAATGTTAGCATTGAGTATTAATGGTGTGATATGGAGTTATTTAATAAATGGACATTTGAGGGTATTACATTATAGGTCTTGGGAAGAAAGAAAGAAAGGTACGATATGTAGAAGGATTTGTGGATTTTAATTCATATAAGTGAGCTGTTGAGTGGCCATACCGGCGAGGGTTCCAATAACATAAAAGATGACTACATTGATGGCGATAAGTTTTAATTTATCGAATGGTGGGAAATTAAGCGCTAAACGTCCATATGCGCCGATGTTGTAACTAACGATAGCTTCGGCGAAGATGAGGAGAACGCTAACGGAGGTTGAAATAAAGAAGAATAAAAGAACTTGTGGGGGCATTTCGGTAATAAATTGTAAAGGTGTGTTCATCATTATATATTAATTATTAACATAATTAATTATCAATATTAGATAATTAATTATTAAAAATAAAATGAATTATATAAATACAATGAAACTATTTGGAGGATTGCCTGTGGACATAATAAGAAGGATATGGGAATATGATACGACTTATAAAGAATATTACGATAAGAATGTGATACCATTTATAGATGAGGATTGGGCAATAAAATGGATAGATGGGGAGACGGGTGATTATGGGTTAGATTATTCGCATTATGATATATTTGGAGTGAAAATAGAGAGGGAAAGATTAAGTGATGATCCATTGGGTGAATATATTTATAGACTTGGTGAAGCACAAAGGATATGCGAAATACAGAATAATAGAGCGAAAAGAAAGAAGAGAGATATATGTTTCAAACCGGAACATATATTAAAGGGGGATATGGATGGAACGAATTTAATAAATCATTATCATTTAACTTATTTAATAAAATTATGAAAGGATTCTTTAATACTGAGGTATTTACCGGTGCATGTGGCGTTGGCGGAGAAGAAATGAGAGAGAGAGAATTTTCGGCCGAAAATAGCTTGTTTATTTCTAAAATAAACGATAAAGCCGATGAAACATAAAAGGAGGGAAGCATTTAAAAAAATTTGCTGGTATTTACGAATATCTTGGAAGACGTACATATTTCTAACTTCAGAGAGAGGAGTTTGTCCAGCGTCATTACCTTTAAGAAGAGTATTTTTATAAATTTCTATATAATACATACAAGTGAAAAGGATGAGGACTGGTATTAAAAATCTGAAAGGTAATCTGGTGGTGAGAACGAAAATAACATAATATGAGAAGGAGTAACCCATTAAATTGCTGAAAGCATAATCTTGACCCCAATCGGTTTGGGCGGTAACGAATAATAACATGGTTAAATAAGCTAATGCGTGTTTAACAATGGTATTTTTTCTTAATAGTTTGCGCAACGTGCAACCGAAAATATCCGCAATAAAATTAGAACTAATGATTAAATATAGAAGAACAATAGCAGGACCTGTGAATTGTAAGAACTGTTGCATATATTAATTATGTATATAATTTATTTATAATTAATATTAACGTTTTTTGAGGGCACCTATCATACCGTCCCAATTTTTAACGACGACCCATTTTTTAGATTTTTTAATTTTGAGTCCTGCTTGTAATAGTGCGAAAATGATAATAGATAAACAAGTGAATTGAAGTACAGAAGTGAGTAATTTATCAAGATTAAGTTGAACGCCGCCTTCACCTTCATCATCAGGGGGTACGACATTAAATTTTAAACCACCATTGGGTGTAATTTTTTTAATGAGGGGTTTAATAAATGGCATTATAACGCCAGAGATTAGGGCTTTGGCGATATCTTTTAAATTGGAACCGATGATGATACCCATAGCGACACCAATAACGTTAAATTTAATCATAAAATCTAAATAGGAAGGTTTAGCTTTTTTTTCTTTATCAGACATAATATATATTAATATGGGAAATAAATTTTGTTGTTGTATTGACGATGATGTTTCTAAATTGGATAATCAATTAGAAAGTTTAATAAAAAGCAAGAAGGGTATAAATATGATGATGGCGGATTGTAGTTTTTGTGGAAAAAAAAATGTGGTATGCTTTCAGAATTATGGTTCATTGGGGGATAGAATAATAATGGTTTGTGTATCGTGTGATATAGATTTAGAGACTAAAATTCTTGGTTATTGAATTAGAAAAACTCAACCTCCTCTATCTCCGGGTTAATTGCATTGGCTTTACGTTTATTGTTTTTCTTACCGTGCACGGAATGGACTTTCTATCGTCTTTAACCACCGCACTTCCGGCCATTATATAACCAATTCTACTACGTTGTAATAATATCTTTCAATATTAAATATATAATGGAGGATGAACCCTCACCCCCAAAGAGTATGCCATAAAGAGGAATTGAACCTCAACTTTGTCCCCGCAATTAGGACTACTCACACCTGCTATGGCTGTTATAGAAAATTTAATTTCTCTATTAATGAATATTGCAATTAATTATTCTCCTATGTAATATGCCCCACCATCGCATATTACTGTGATTAACATCTTGACTCCCATAATCCCCATTTACACAACCAATTCCCCTGGAATCTTCTATTATTATTGCTCATCGCCTATTCTCCATATCGCACCCTTGTCATTTTTTCAACCGCGACTTATTCGGACACCGTGTGCGGTGCCACACCTTCGGTTGGTGCTAGGGGTGGGAGCTACCCACCTGCTATTATACGATATAGGCAGTTTAAAGTCTTACCCAGGACTACGCCGGCAAACTGGTGTGTTAAAATTAGTAGTGTTGTTGTGTTGTGTAGAAATCGAATTCACCATCAGGCTGAAAAGCCATATTATACTGTTCAGCCTTGGCTCTATTCAACTCAGCGTCATACCGCTCGTTATATATTGATCTCTCACCGCGTGGTGTATCAATGATATAAAATCCTTGTGCTTTAGTCCAACGACGATTCAACCGTTTCCCGTTCTTAATGCTGATTTGCCACCCATCATCATTAAGATTAGAGCGAACGTCATCATTCCATCGTTGCTCGCATTGAGCAGCGTTATTGTAACTTTGTTGTGGGTAGGTGTTTGATTGCATGTTTGTTTGTTTTGTTTAGTTTAGTGTTAGTTTGTTATAACTGTTGCTGGTTAATGATTTAATATACATGATTAAAATCAAATCAATTTTTCAATATTCGGAAGGTACCTTGAGAGTACCTTGAGATTAATCTTGATGCTGTTGAATGTTATTAGAATATTCGATATAAATATCAATATATTCTTCGCTGGAAGAATAATCAGGCTTCATGGTAGCTGGGGATGGTAAAGGAGAACCGGATTCGATAGATGAACATGGAGAACTTGGGGGATGATTAGAATCGGGGGTAGTTGGTGGAGTAAATATATTAGGATTATTTTTAATATGTTGAATACATTTTTTACATACACAACGGTCACAGCAAAAGCAAAACCCTATTAATCCGGCTACGATCACAAAAGAGTGAGCCATGGTGAGTGGTTCCATTAAGATAGTATGAAAAAATAAAAGTGGGGGTCAAACGAAGGAAAGTACCTTGTATAAATTATGAAAAATTGAATTAAAAATTGAAATTATATTGAATTACTAAGCATGACAAGTAAAACTAATACTAAACAAATAATAACCAGTAAAACCGAAAATATGTATTCAAAAGACCCTATCAATGTTCCTACTAAGGATATATTGGCTAAATCGCCAGAGGAAGTTCAAAAAATTTTGAGCCGCTATGGTGTAGCGGTGATAGCATTACCAGTTGATAAGGCTGAGATGGCTAAAGCCCTTAAAGAGACGAAGTTCTATAATACTGCGAACTCAATGTTTAAGGATGAGTTTAAGGTAGCAGAACCTACAGAGGAAGAACTGAGTAATCCAGCTAAATATAAGAAGCGTAAAGCAGGCGACGACGCTCAAGGCATGATTCATCAGTATGGTACGCCATTACATACCTTAATACAGATGAACCCTACGCTAAGAGCTACTATGTCTGCCCTATACGGCCGTGATATTAATTATTTGCCGAACCGTTTAAGGATTTCGCGAAAATTCAAGAACAATGATAAGACGCTACATATAGAGGCACATGAATTATTCCGAACGAATAAGGAAGGTAAAATCGAGCTGATACCGGGTGAAGTTGCTATGACCATAGCATTACGAGGGACAAGACGATTTGGATTTTGGGATTTGAACGGCGCGGACCTTAAACCACTTAAGGACTACTACGAGGAGCATGGTAGCGAATTCACATTAGTTGACCCCGACTACATGCATCAACATTATCCTGGGCGTAGGCGTATGGTAAATGTAGATTGTAGTGAGACCCCCCACATAATAATGTGGCAAGAATCGAATCCTCACGAAATAGCAGGCTCGCCATCCTTATCAATTTTCGTAAGCCCTGTAAAAGGCTTTAACAATACGAAAATAACTAAGGTAACGTCCTATCAACCTATAGAATACTTAGGATTAACATACCACGAAAGCGACCTGCTAGGGCTATGCTATAATATGGGTGGCTTCGAATGGCCAAGTGGTAAAAAGCTATATCAATACGTACATCATAGGGCATGGTTCCACTATAAGGATAAGACTAAGGATGAGTATAAAGTTAACGGAAAATTTCGCCAACGCCTTATATTAACGGGCGAAGTAGATCAGCATACGACTGAATATCAGGCGAAATTGAAGGAGATGAAAATTGTGCTACCAGAGAAGGCATTTCATAGAAGTATGCCTAACTTCGTAGTAGATATTACAAAACTTCCTATCACAATCCTGAAAGACTATGGTTTCATAAAGCCTACTAAGGACGTAGCATTGGTAAAATTCAAATCCGCCGGTCATTTACATTAAACCCTCAATCTAACTCTATTTAAAAATAAAAAAATAAAAAACAAATAAAAAAAGAATACTGTGTTATTAAACACAATATTTTTTTATAATTATTTTTTAAATTACAAGGTACCTTGTATTAATCATGAAAAATTGATTTGATTTTAATCATGTATATTAAATCATTAACCAGCACAAGATTACAAATCAAAACAACTAAAACACAATAACTATACAAAAACTTATACTAATATTATAATTATGGCTACTACTTTAATTGATACTCGCAAATCAATCATGGGTCAAATCCACGAAAGTTGGAATCAATTTCGTAGCACTGATGAAGCTATGGTATTAATGTTTGGAGAAGTTGGAAGTAATTATAATGATTACCACAACATACCATTAGGTAAAGATTTCGCCAAAAATGATGCGCCATGGACCAGTAAGCAATCAGTATTAGAAAAGAATACGGCTCACGCTAATAAGCTTATTCGCCTATACATCGCTCTTAACATAGACGTAGCATACCGAATGCCTATTTGGAAATTCTTCGAAATTCAAAGCGGGGTTGTAAGTAGAATTAAGGATGAAACCAAACTCCTTAAACGCATCCAAAAGGCTATGAAATTGGAGCAACAATTAGGGTTAGATACGAGTGATGCTACTTCCCTATTCACGCATACGGGCAATATTAGCATGGATGAACTTGAAGCTGACTTAAAAGTTAAAGTTAAGGAAGCTAAGAAATTAGCAGCTAAAGCAGCTAAGGCAACAGCTAAAGCTAAGAAGGTAGCCCTTAAAGCATTCAAACAAGCCGCTAAAAAAGGTGCTAAGAGAGTAGCTAGGGCTGAAAAGAGATTAGCAGCAGCACAGGCTAAGGCTGAAAAGGCAAAAGCTAAATTAGCAGCTAAAGAAGCTAAGAAATTAGCAGCAGCACAGGCTAAGGCTGAGAAAGCTAAGGCTAAGAAAAACCGGAAATTCTTCTTAGATGTAGTTAAACAAGTAGAGAAAAACTCCATAGCGGCGGAGAAATTAGGCAACAAGTTAGCTAAGAAGACCATAGCATTACTAAAATGGGCTCAAGCGAATGATTTTGAACTAGAGGATATAGTAGATATTCTTGAATCTGAAATAGAATCAGCTCGTAGTGATAACACTATGAAAACAATTATAGATATAGCTTAAATTAAACCTTAATCAAACCTTAAAAAAATAAAAAAATTAAAAAAACAAATAAAAAAGAAATAGGTTATACACACCTTTTTTCTTTTAACTGTGTATTGTCCTCCAATGTGTCATCATCATTTTTAATATATAAACAGTATGCCCCTATTCCGTGTGTAAAAAAACTATGAAATAAAGCATGGAAATATTTAGAGTAAGGATTATGTCTTGCCTTGTAAAAATTAATTAATGTAATACTACATCCAATCAAACTGTATTTTCTTATATGTGTATGGTAATAATTTGCATATAGTATAAGCAAAATATTTGTTAGTAAATCATTCCAAAATAAAATTTTATTATCTATATGGGTGTGAAATAATAAACCATTCCATAAAACTATCTTAGCAATAAATGAATTTTTTTTAATAATTAATGGTGTAAAAAATAATATTAATGTTGAAAGATTAATATATGATATTTTCATATATTAAAAAATAAATATATTTTTAAGTATTTTTGTTAATATTTATGACCTCAAACGTCTTTTTGCGTTTTGATAATCTTCCAAACCCTTCTGCTCTTGTTTTTTCATATTATTATACATTTCCTTTTTCTTTCGTCTATTTTCCTGATAAGCATATTTAATCAATGTTCTTTTGCCTCTACGCGTGTCCCAAAAATCTTTGAATTTGTGTTGTTTAATATTATAAGCCATGCTACCTGGACAACTTTCACAAACATATGTATTTTCTGAAAAATATACAGGCATGTTATCAGCGTTCATGATATTAGATGATACCCCCTTTTCATCCATATATGAATCATACATTGGTAGTGAAATTACACCATCTATACAATTTTTACGAACCTTGTTATGAATTTTAGCTGTGGTATAAGGGTGTAGAAACTCACCATCCTGGTAATTCCATCCATCCCCAGCGAGTTCTCTACTAACGCTATCGGCGTCTTTAGTTCCTGAATTACGCGTGAAAGCTCTTGGAATATAAGGAATCTTTGGCTTTTCAACAAATTTATCCTCTATATATTTTTCCTCCATTTCATTAATCCTTTTTGCTTGAACAATCCTAACATACGCGGGCATGTTAGTAGCTCTCAACTTTTCCATAGGAGTCATAGGTTTTTCGGGAACTTTCCTAATAGGTGCTTTATTATTGTATCTCCTGTTATTGTATCTACGTCCTCCGCCGCGACCTCTACCTCGACCTCTACCTCTACCTCCGCTTCTACCGCGAGCGCCTCTATTATCTCTTTTTCCTCCTGTTTTATTTTGTGATCTTGATGACATGTTATTAGAACTCATATTGATTTAATAAATCAATTATCTTTTAAATCAATTTTATAATTATTGTCCCTTGAATCAATTTCCAGTAGAACCGTGACCTCCTTCACCTCTATCGGTTTTATCTAATTCATCAACAATATAAACACTAAAAGGTTCCAATGTGGGCATGCATATTTGCCAATATCTATTTGCTTTCTCTAATTTTGGTTTTGCTGTAGTAAAACCTCTGTGATAATCCATAGCAGCTTTTAAATTACCTCTATAACCAGCATCTATAATACCAGTATTATTTGCGAGTCTCCACCTTGTTTTGTAAATACTTGAACGTGTATGAATTTTATATGGTCTGCATAATCTTGGGTCTAATATATCTAATTGTGAAGGATCAAAGTGTCTAACTTCATAAGCAGCAGCTTTTATACCCAAATCTACCAAACAAATAGCACATGAAGTAGCTTCTTCATCGCAACTAACATCAATGGGGGAATATAAATCGAATCCACTATCAGGCATTTTAGATTCTCTAATCTTTGCGTTATGTTTTTCAGCAGCAATAGTATATAAGTCTTCCAACTCAGGGTCTTCTATTTTAAGTTTTAAAATATAAGGCATTTATTAATAAATACAAAATTTCATTTAAATCTATTTTATTAATAAGATTATATCACAATGAATATAGAAAATATAAATACGACGTGTCCTATTTGTATGTGTAATATAGAAAAACCTTGTAGTATAGGATGCCGCCATTTATTTTGTAAAACTTGTATAGTGGAATGGTTGGGGTCGGATATGTTAAATTCTCATAAATGTCCGGTATGTAGAAAAAATCATATAGGGTTATTCGAAATAGAAGAAAAGTTAATGAAATCAAAATATAGAACAAGGTCAAGTACAATGTCTTGGCGAGGAGTAAGATTATATATGGAAGCATTTGATAAAATACATAGAATTGAAAATCTTCATTTGGAAAGTAGAATAATAATGATAAATGAATTATTTTCCTTGTTATATGATAATAAGGAGGTTTTATTAAATAATAAATTTGGAGGGGAGAGTATTATATCAGAAACGTTTATAGATATAATAAAAACAAAATTGGATGAATTTTCATTAAATGAAAATTTTAAAGAAGCAAAGATATGGAAATTTAAATTCAGGAATGTATTAAAATAATCTCATCATGCCAAAACCACCACCACCACGTCTTCGTGCGGCTTGTATGCGAGCTTGGTCAGCTTTTTTTTTTGCTTCTTCAAGTCTTACTTTTTTAAGAGCTTTTTGTGTTTCAATAGTAGATCTCATTTTTTCTAATGTATTTGAAAAGAAAAAAGGGTCAACATTTTGGAATTGATTGGGGTGTTCATTCATTAATTGTCTTAATTCTTCTTCGCCCTTTTCCTCTTCTAATAACCATTTTTTCATTTTAGCTTCCATGGCGGCTTCTTCTTTTTTTTGTAATTGAGCTTTCTTTTTTGCCTCTTCTTCTTCAGCTTTCTTTTTTTCTTCTTCAAGTCTAATCCTTTCGGCTTCTTTCTTTTTTTCTTCTTCGGCTTTCTTTTTTTCTGCTTCAATTCTTGCTTTATCTTCAGCAGCTTTCTTTTCAGCTTCTTCTTCTTTCTTTTTAAGAGCAGCCTTTTCTTTTTTAGATAATTTTTTAGTTTTTTTCTTTTTTTTTTCCATATCAGCTACAGTTTTTTTAGTTTTTTTAATAACTTTTTCTTCTTTTTTTACATCATTTTGAACAATTTCCTCAACGCTTAAACTTACTTTTTCTGCTTTTTTAGGCATTATACTAAGTACAAAGAAAAAATAATATCTGCTAAACCTTATCCCATGACTCTAACCAATCTTCATCACCAAAATAGTCTTGTTTTTCATCCGTGGGATAATCATATTTTTTAACTGATGTTTCGCTTACAAGATGAGTTTTATTGTGAGTTTCGTCGTAAGCGGATTTCAAATCCTTACGAATATTATTTAAATCTATAAATATTTCTTGAACAAACCAAGCCATATTTATAAATAAGACGTTACAAGTAGAATATATATTATCACAAATATTAGCCATAATATATTATATATTGATATTTTTAAAATTTCCTTTATAATCGACGGGAATAATTTTTAGATTTTTACCAGTTCTTATTTGTAAGTTGCTTTTTTTCCTTTGTATTTTTCTTTGTACATTGATAATTTTCCTTTTATGATTTTTAAAAGGATGTATTTTTTTAGTGATGGGTTTTTTCGGTATAACCCTTTCCTTTTTAAACAATGAGCATAATTTATTCATATAAATATATTAAGAAAACAATTTGAAAACAAAAAAATAAATACAATTATATGAGTGTATTAAAGCCCGAACAACTAAATAACTTAAATCAACAAATGAATACTCAATTTAAAAAAGCATTTTTTGATTTATTAGAGGAAAAAGTGAGACAAGAACCACCGGATTATGATTGGATAGCACGTTTATATGGAGAGATAAGGACACGGTTAGCATCAATATTAAGGGAAGGTAGTATGGTAAGAAAAGAAATAGAAGAATCTATGGATGTGGTTTTATTCAGACAAATGATAGAGAATAAAGCATTTGGAGGAGGCGAATTATATAATCTTATAAATTTAGTTTTTGAATGGTGTAAAAAATTAGGTTCTCCGGCGAGAGATAATGAAGTAGACAAATTTAAGTTTCAAGTTCTTGGGTTAATGAAAAATAATGGGACGTTCGCACAAGTAGTTCCTTTGTTTATAAAAAATGCGAATGAATGTATAGATAATATTTATAAAGATTTAAGACAAGTGAAAGAAAATATGGAAAAATTAAAAAAATAATTATATATATGAATCCCCCAACAGATGAAGAATTAAAATTTATAAAAGAAATAATACTAACAAAACCCACATATATGGCCGAAGTGCCTTTTCGTGTTAATAATTATGGCGAGGCTGTAAAGTTATGGGGCCAGTATAAAAAATACAAGTCTATAAGTATAAATAATGACCATGTGGTTAATGCATTTAAGTTTCATTTAAATTGTAATAATCACGTGGTAATGTTTCATACATATAAAGATAATAATTGTTTGTTATTATGTAAAGTAAAAGATAAATTTATTAATATAATAATACCTTTTGTAAATGAGGGGTCGGCGATTACAGAAAGTTTTATAGCAACATATGTACAATCACGTTAATGTATTTTTTAAACAATATAAAAAATACATTGTAGAATAAAGGAAATGTACGGGAATGATGTTATTAATACAGCATTTACAATTTTATTTATATTGATGGTTATGCAAATAGTAATTGAATTGGATTTATTAGGTGATAAACTTTATAAATCATATACCACACAATAATAAAAAAATATATATAAATATCGATTTATATATATATTTAAATGGTGTATAGAATAGCTTGGTGTATAAAAACATTAGGGGGTAAAGGAATATATAATTTCGGGGATTGGCAAGAAGATAAAAAGTACAACGAAATGAAAAATTGGTGTTATACGCAAAATGCTTCTGATTTTAATTCATATTATTGGGTAGAGAAGAAAGAAGGGACGGATGCACACAATGTAATAGAGAAGAACGAAGAAATAGAAACGGAATTTGTAAAAATAGATAAATGTTAATTAATCAGTGCCATGAAATTTAAATCCGGAAAAGGTTGCGGTTCTTTTTTTACCGGTAGCTTTTGCGAAATCATAGTTTTGTTGAGATTTTCTTTTTTTTCTTCTATCATCTTTTACATTATCTTTAAATTCTTCATATCCTTTCATAAGTCCTTCATCATAATCATCACTACCAGTTTTTTTTGGACGAAATGTTGAAAGTAATCCCTTAGCATAACCTCTATTATAGTCAATTAATTTTCTACTTCTAACGAGTGAATCCATTATATTTGCTCTTTCATTTCTTAAAGCGATAGTATGAGTTAATATATCTTTATTATCTTTGTTCAAACGAACGTGTGCGCTTAATGTAGTATTAAACATGCCGGTAACTGCTGTTATGTCTTCGTTTATTTCATCGCGGGAATGTCTTCTCCAAGATGTAAAATTATTTCTACACATAGCACATGTTACATTACCTTTCATCCAACGAAAGAAACATTTTTTACAATAAACATGACCACACGTTGTATTTACAATATCATCAATACCAAATTTAATATAACATATAGTGCATTGTCTTTTTGATTCATCTGTATCATCATCTACCTCATTGATACTGGCTCCTATTAATTGAGCAAATTGCCTTAACGTGGTATTAGTGCTATTAAGTGTAGCAGTTAAATTGCTGCTACTTCCTGTTGCCGCTTCATCACTTGTTTCAGAATCATCATCGGAATCAGTTTCGATTTGTTCTCCCCAAGCTATAGGAAGTGTTTGGGGATGTTCTACGGGGGCAGGAATTTGGACGGTTAAAGCCGCCGGATTAAACACATCAGAAGGCTGCTCACCTTCTATAATTATGGGTGCGGATGGTATATTGGGTATATAATTACCACTAAGGTCACTATTTCCAACTAATTCATCAAGGGCTTGACTCATGTTCATATGTGCGTCAGACATTATAATTGTATTTAATACAAGGAATAAATTTAAATCAATTTTATAAAATTGATTTAAAATGATAATAAATATTGATATAATAAAGAATGAAAAAAAGTGAGAGAATAACGAATGATAATATAATGAAAAATTTAGAAAATATGGAAATGAATATATTGGAAAAATTAGATTTACACGTTACAATAAATGGTGGGTTATCAAGTAAAGAATTAATTAAAACAATAGATTTTCATAAATTTACAGAAGAATCGTTAGAATTTTTATTCAAACAAATACAGTCTGCACCTTGTACTTATCGCGGGATAGGACCATTCTTAAAACGGGACGGAGGGTGGCATAATATAAGGGAGAGGAAACTTGATGTAATAAAAAAACTGACCGAAGAAAATATGAAACTGAAAAAAGAGAACTTGGAATTGAAAGAACTATTGGAACATAGAGAACAGTTTATAAAGGATCATTGTGCATAAAAATATATATATAATTAATATATGATTCACAGTGAATTTTTTACATATTATAGAGCAATTGTTGTATGTATAATAGCATCTTTGGCCGATATAGGATTAATGTATCAATTAAATATGGTGACCAAATTAAATGAAGATATTATCCTTGCTATATCGTCAATGAGCGGTGTTATAATACAATTTTTTGGTCAAAAATTATGGACATTTAAAAATCAAACAAAGTCAAGTACAGAATTAATAAAACAAATATCATTATTTTTTGGATTAGAATTATCTTTAATAGCGTGTGTTATATTTATCTATGATAAAACATATAATACACTAGAAAATAAAGTAAAAGAATGGGTGGGAGATAAAAAAAATATAATAACAAAACATCTTTTTGAAGGTGAGGGCGAAGGAAGAACATTATCGGCAATAGGGAAAATAATATTGAAATCGGGAATAGTATTTTTAACGTTTAATATAATTAGTTATCCGATATGGAAATACATTATTTTTGTAAAAAAATAAGTTAGCTTCGCAAACTACCTTGCCATTGAATCATAGAATTATTAACAATAACTGGTATTCTATTAGGTGGGAGACCTGCTGGGGGCTGTTCAAGTTTTTTAGTTATTAAAAGTTCTTTTCTTTTTTTTTGAAGGAAATCGATGGTTTTTTCAAGATTTACTATTTTTTCTTTTATTTCTTTACATGTAGATTTAGTTTTTTTTTCAATCCCTTCTGTACAATAAACAAGTTCCATAATTTATTAAATATAATAAATTATGTTTAAATGTATTTAAATTTAAAATGATGGTCCAGACGATGCGTGAGCACCTTGGAATAGATTTTGTACATCAGCAGCATCGGGAATGGTGGCTTCATTAGAATGACCATATGCACCATATTGAAAATGGTCTTGATCCTCAATTTTATTACCAGAATTATCTACAAAAACATATTTAGCCAGTTTAACCGGATCGAAAACGCCATTTTCGGGTGGACCGTGTTCTTTAATATAAAACAAATAACGTATATCAAGATTTACATTGGCTTTAATATCACACATAATAGGAGCTTCATATTTTTTAGCTGCAATAATGCCAGCGTCCTCAAGTTGAACCGTAAGAGTAGTTAATTCAGTTTTTAGACTATTGATTTCAACACTTTGGTCATCGTTTATGGTTTTAAGGGCGAAACCCTGTCTTGCGTTGGCTACTGTACTTAAAGCGAAACCACTAATCATTTGAATAGTAGAAGTTACAGATAATTGTTGAGAATAACCGGCCCAATTTTGAAGTTTTGCTTCAATTTCGGCACCATTTTGAGCGTCGAATTCTTGAACAGTGAGTTGTTGTTGTAAATCACCTTGAAATTCTTGTATATATTGACGATTAACATTTAAATCAATAAATTCTTGCACATCTCTTAAAACGGCTTCTTCTTGGTCTAAATTATTTTTAAGCATTCTTGAATTAGTTAATTTCTCAGCCATAGCTGGTTTAAGAATTCCCATCGACGAATGTTTTCTAGGCATATTTATTATTCATGAAGAGAATATAATATGGAATTAAAGTTATCGGGTTTATTAGGGTTTTTTAATTTGAAGGCATTTTTAAATCTTTCAATAAGTGCTGCTTTTTTTTCTAAATCTTTTTTTAAGAATTTATTTTCTTTCATAAATTTTTTAAGTTTATCCTTAATAACATGGTCATCAGCAGAAAAATTAACATCTTCGTGTTGTTTTCTAACAAATAAAGTAAATGGATAAATATCTTTCATATCGAGGTGAGAGAATCCAATAGTTGCTTTTTGCATAATGGGGTCCGCTTGATGTAAGTCATTCAACAAATCGCCAAAAGGTTGTCTTTTATCAGACATGTGTCTCAATAAATTATATGTAAAAACACTAAAATGTTTCACCTGACCCGCCGTTGCTGGTAAAACTTTTTCATAAGATAAAGCATTATCATTGCAAGA